>Ga0209324_10001316_pt1 | contig 16960 bp, 18 predicted proteins | sample Rifsed19ft3_FD_184015 | JGI IMG/M metagenome (GOLD analysis project Ga0209324, IMG submission 184015) | Soil microbial communities from Rifle, Colorado, USA - sediment 19ft 3 (version 2) | ecosystem: Environmental > Terrestrial > Deep subsurface > Rock core/Sediment | place: Rifle, Colorado...
TTGTACCTGCTTACCACTATTCCAAATTTGAGTTTTTTTGCATCCAGTTTACCTTCATATTTTTTCATTGTTTTATCCTTTCTTTTTATTGGTCATAGCATATGGTTTAATTTATTTTTTTTGGTAAATAAGTATTTTTTATTATTCTTATTTGGAGGTATAGACAGTGGTATCCTTTTGGTTATTTTTAGTCCGTACTCTTCAAGGCCCTCGATTTTTTTTGGATTGTTTGTCATAAGGTGTATTGTGGAAAGTCCAAGATCAGAAAGTATCTGTGCGCCCACACTGTAATCTCTTAGATCTGCATCGAATCCAAGCCTGAGATTGGCTTCAACCGTATCAAGACCTTTTTCCTGAAGTTCATAAGCTTTCATTTTATTACAAAATCCTATTCCTCTTCCTTCCTGTGACATATAAAGGATCACCCCAGAGCCATTTTCGTTTATTTTTTTAAATGCCCTGTCCAGCTGCTCACCGCAGTCACATCTCATGGATCCAAAAGTATCTCCGGTGAGACATTGCGAATGTACCCTTACAAGAACATCTTTCTTGTCTCTCACCTCTCCTTTCACGAATGCAATGTGAAATTCGGGCTTGATAAGGGACTCATAAGTGATGGCCTTGAATTCACCCCATCTGGTAGGCAAATTGACCTCGGCAATTTTTTCAATCAATTTTTTTTTCATTTTACGATTTTTACTACTCCTGATTTGTGAATCCATATTTTTTCAGTTTCTCCTTAAGTTCTTTATCTTTTAATTCCGGAGAATCAGCATTTATCGATTTTTCTGACCGCAGAAAGTTTACAATATAACGGGCAAGCATATCTACTTCTACATTTACTAAATCCCCCGGGTTTTTATATATTAAGTTCGTATTTTTATAAGTATATGGAATAATAACTGCGCTGAAGTTATCACTTTCTACACCGGAGATTGTAAGGCTTATCCCGTCGATAGCTATGGAACCTTTTAATGTCACAAAATCGCGAATACCGCGAGGAAGTTCCAGGTTAATAAGATGAGAATCGCCCATCGCAGATATTTTTAAGATTTTGACCGCACAATCCACATGTCCATGAACAAAGTGTCCCCCTAATTTATCTGATGGAGTTAGTGAACTTTCCAGATTGACTATGTCTCCGGTTCTAAGATGCTTGAAGGAAGTGGAATTCAGAGTATTGAAAGATACATCACACCTGAAGGTCTCGTTGTTGAAATCGGTTACCGTGAGGCAAACTCCGCTTATCGATATCGAATCACCGATATTCAGACCATTTAAAATTTTTTGGCATTGGATTTCGATTTCTATATTTCCGTTTCTATTACTTATTTTTTTTATTTTGCCTGTTTCTTTTATAATGCCAGTGAACATGGTAACTCCATTATCTATGGTTTTTGTTTTTTTAAAGGATATGCAGTAACAACAATATCATTTCCAATCCTTTTTACATTTTCGAATTTCAAATTTATAGAGTCTTTTATCTTGTTTATTTCCAGACCTGCAAACATATCATAATCGCTGTCCCCGCCTATTATTCTGGGAGCGAAAAAAATGATGAACTTGTCGATCAGCCTTCTCTTTAAAAAAGAACCAAGCAAGGCAGGACCGCATTCCAGAAGTATTGAAGTTATTTCGTACTTCCGGTAAAGGATTTTAAGTATCTTAAGGATATTCAGACCGGTCCCTCCTGAAGGATCTTTACCGACCGTAAGTACATCGATATTGTTTTTCTGTAATTCCTTGACTCTTTTTTGAAATCCGGAATTATCTTTATTGTCTGTAAAGACAATCGTCTTTGCCAGACCGGAAGTTTTTATAATATTGATATCGAAATGCAAAGCGATTTTTAAATCACTGTCGAGGATCACCCTGTAGAATTTTCTGCTCAGTGGCGTATAAATGGTTTTAGAAGCATTCCCGGAAATTTTTCGTGGAATAAGATAAGGATTGTCATTTAAAACAGTATTTATCCCGGTTAAAATACAGCCGTATTCCTTCCGTAGATTCTGTACCTGTTTCCTGGATCTTTCCGAAGTTATCCATTTGGAATCCGAAGATCTTGTCGCCAGTTTACCGTCTATGCTGGAAGCGATTTTGCAACAGACAAATGGTATCTTTGCCTTGATTTGTTTGAAAAATACTTCATTCTGAAGTTTTATCTTATCTTCAAGAAGTCCGCTTTCCACATTTACTCCGGCCTTTTTTAAAAATTCTACTCCTCTCCCGTTTACCCCGGGATTTGGATCGATGCATCCGACGATTATTTTTCTAAACTTATACTTTACGATCTCGTTGACACAGGGCAATGTCTTACCATGCAAGGTGCAGGGTTCCAGCGTCACATACATTGTAGAGTTCTCCGGGGACTCTGTGGAGTTAGTAATTGCTTCTATTTCGGCATGGGCAAGCCCCACCTGTTTATGGTAACCTTGCGATATGATCCTGCCATCTTTTACAATAACCGCACCGACCATAGGATTGGGATTTGTTTTTCCTCTTCCTTTCCCTGCAAGTTTTATAGCAAGCCTCATATACTTTTTGTCTTCTTCGCTGAAAACGGTTTTTTTCTTATTTAACTCATTCATATTTTCGATTATGCATATTTTAAAAATATCTGATTTTCAACATATCGATAAAATAAAAAACCATGGAGGAAATCCATGGCTTAATATTTAAAAAAAGTCACAAAATTTTCTCCCATCCAGACTTTGACTGTCGGTTTTAGAATTTCACTAAATCAACCTGTGTTTTATGCAGGGTTGCGGACTCTGACCGCCGGTAAGGGGTTTCACCTATCCTTGAAAATTTATTCAAGCATTAAATTCTCAAAAAACCAGAAATAATATGTAAAATATACTAAAAATGATCCGGAATGCCAAGCCCTTTTTTAAAAATTATCCTTGGGAGAAAATATGGTATTGGCGGGGAAATATTTACAATAAGGCTTATTTTTAATATACTTCTTTAAGTTCGAGTACTAGAATATATATTTTGATACCGGGTTTATAATTTAAATAAAATGGAAAATACAGTAATCCATAAAGACGGTAAGGAAAGTAAAAAAGTAAAGATACTCTGTGCTTCAAGAGCGGGAGTTGCGACATGTTCAAGGATTACCGATGAGATCAAAAAATTCTTAAGTAAAAATCATATCGAATTTGAAATAATGGAATGTATGGCATCGGATATAGATTGCAGATGTAAAGATATAGACCTGGTTATAAGCATGACCCAGCTTCCACCAAAAATAGGAAAACCGATTATAAGTGGAGTTCCTTTTATGACCGGAAACAAATTAGAGAGTACCAAAAAAGAAATCTTAAAGATTCTGAAAGGCTGATTTTTTGGCCTATAAACCACATATATTATATATTTGATTTATATTGATCAAAACAAATTCAAAAAATTATGGGAAACAAAGATAATAAAATAAAAATAGCTGCATCTATTCTTAACAGCAATTTTGCAAATCTTGCAGGCGAAATAGAAAAAGTAGAAAAAGCAGGGATAGATATGCTTCATATAGATGTTATGGACGGAAATTTTGTTCCAAACATAACTATCGGCCCTCCAATAATAGAATGTTTGAGAAGTAATACCAGGCTTTTTCTGGATGTACATCTAATGATCAAGAAACCTGACAGGCTTCTTGATACTTTTATAGAAAGCGGAGCTGATCTGATAAATGTCCATGTTGAAGAGTGTCCTCATCTTGATCGTACTTTAAACCATATAAAGCAAGCAGGCAAGAAAGCAGCAATTGCTTTTAATCCTTCGACACCATTGTGCTTTGCAGAAAATATACTGGGACTCGTGGATATGGTGCTTATTATGACTGTTAACCCCGGATTTGGCGGCCAGGAATTCATACCTGCTATGACCAATAAAATCACGAAGTTAAGACAAATGATCATAGACTCTAATTTAAAGAAAAATATTGATATCCAGGTAGATGGCGGAATCAATATAGATACTGCTCCAATTGTCGTAAAAGCAGGAGCAAATATACTCGTAATGGGCACTGCAATCTATGACTCGGATAATCCGGCAGAATATATAAGGAAAGTAAAGAATAAAGTATCTGAGATAAGAATGGTTTGATAAGAAATGTCTGGATTATTCTAATTTTCATCATTAATTCTTTATTATATTCATTTTAAATTTAAAAGGTTTTTATAAGAATTAGTGAAGGGATGTGCTAATGAAGAAAGTATTATTATGGATATCGGCCATGTCGATGGTTATGGTTCTTATCCTGGCGGCATGCAAAACCGAAGCTGTACCGCCAGAAGAAGAAACAATTGTTCCTGAAGATGCTGTCTATAAAGATCCGGATGCTCCTATCGAAGATATGGTAGAGAACCTGCTTTCGCTTATGACTCTTGAAGAAAAGATCGGACAGATGGCCCAGATAGACAGGATGTACGCAGAGGGTGGTGTTGTTTCCGAATATAATATCGGATCGGTATTAAGCGGAGGAGGTTCGGTTCCTTACGATAATACTCCTGAAGGATGGGCAAACATGTATGATGGTTTTCAGCAAGATGCTCTATCTACCAGGTTGGGAATACCCATTATTTATGGAGTAGACGCTATACACGGACATAATAATCTGCCGGGAGCAACTATTTTTCCACACAACATAGGACTGGGGGCAACAAGAGATCCCGACCTGGTAAGGTTGACTTCCCAGATCACGGCAATCGAAGTTGCTGCTACTGGTTTGGACTGGACCTTTGGTCCCTGCATAACTGTCCCGCAGGATGAAAGATGGGGAAGGACTTATGAAGGTTTTAGTGAAGATCCCGGACTGACGGCGGAACTCGGCAAAGCAGCAATTGAGGGTTATCAGGGTGATGACCTGGCGGACGGCAACACAATTCTGGCCTGTGTAAAGCATTATCTAGGTGACGGTGGAACTACAGGCGGTGTCGATAGGGGCAACACAGAAGTTACAGAAGAGTTCTTAAGAGAAATGTATCTATATCCTTATGAAAAGGCACTTGAGGTGCCTGTGGGATCGGTAATGCCCTCTTTCAGCAGCTGGAACGGAGTCAAGATGCATGCCAATTCTTATCTTCTTACAGATGTGCTTAAGGAAGAACTCGGCTTTGAGGGATTTATAATTACCGACTGGCAGGGATTAAATGAAATCGATGGATCCGAAAGGGAATCGATGAGCAAGATCGATATAGAGGTGGGTATCAATGCGGGAGTCGACATGGTAATGGTTCCGGATGACTATCTGGGATTCATAACTTTTCTAACAGAGCTCGTAAGTGAAGGAAAAGTCAGTCAGGAAAGGATCGACGATGCCGTAAGAAGGATTCTTACCATAAAATTCAAACTTGGATTATTTGAAAATCCTTATACCGACCGAAGCAATATAGATTCGATAGGCAGCGAAGAGCACAGGGAGATTGCCAGACAGGCAGTCAGGGAATCCATGGTGCTGCTGAAAAATGAAAATTCTCTGCTCCCTCTTTCAAAAGATATTGACAGCATAGTAGTCGTAGGAAGCAAGGGAGATAATATCGGAAATCAATGCGGAGGATGGACACTATCATGGCAGGGATCTACAAACGACAGGTTTGAAGGTACATCTATTCTGGAAGCTATAGAAAATACTGTTTCGGAAAATACCGAGGTCACTTTCTCGATTGACGGTTCTGAAATACCCTCGGATGCAGACGTTGCCATTGTGGTTCTAGGGGAGAATCCTTATGCCGAATTTACGGGAGACGATGATGATTTATCTCTTCTTACACCGGATAAGGATGTTCTCAATAATGTAACCGATACGGGAATTCCCATAATAGTGATTATTTTAAGTGGACGGCCGATGATAATAACGGATGAAATCGATCAGATGGATGCATTGATTGCGGCATGGCTCCCCGGAACCGAAGGTCAGGGAATTGCCGATGTTATTTTTGGAGATTATGCACCTACGGGAAAGCTTTCTTACACATGGCCCAGTTCAATGGATCAGATACCCATTAATGATACAGATGGTTCACAGGGTTCTCTTTTCCCGTTTGGTTTTGGTCTTACATATTGATTTCGAGTAGAATCAATTAAGATAACGGTGCTCGATAATAGAAATAAAAATAGTCCTGTCAAAAAAGACAGGACTATTTTTTAATATGGGTTATTTTTTTAAAATAAATTGTTTTATTTAAATTAAAGATCAATCAGTTGATATAGCTTCTGTTGGGCAGCTTTCAACAGCCTCTTCGATACATTCTTCATCATTTTCTTCGTAATCGGTTTTTATAACTTCTGCCACATCTTCATCCTCGTTCAATTTAAAAATATCCGGGCATGTTTCTTCACATAAACCGCAACCGGTACAGAGATCTTTATCAATTTTTACTTCCATTGTGGTCCTTTCCGTTTTTCTTTAGCAATATTGTTATGTAATATACAAAATTTTTTTTGCTATTTCAACAAAAAAGTTTTTAAAATTTTAACGTATTAATATTATAGCCAGAAAGATGGTATTTATTTGACTGTTAAAAATAAGGTTGTTATTATTTCCTGGTCACAGAAATATAAATAAATAAAATTTAGAATCCTCCGGTGATTATTATATGAATAATATTTCCAGCCATATATTACCAAGAAAATTTTACGGGAGAGATACTTCAAAGGTAGCCAGAGATTTACTGGGCAAGGCACTTGTCAAATATAAAGGTTCAGAAATGATTGGAGGAATTATCATTGAAACGGAAGCTTATTATGGTCCGGATGATCCCGCAAGCCACGCTTATAATGGAAAGACATCCCGGAGTAAAATAATGTTTGGAAAACCCGGCATTGCATATGTCTATCTATGTTATGGCATGTATAATCTGCTGAATATTGTTACAGAGAATGAAGACAGGCCCGGTGCTGTCTTAATAAGAGCACTGTTGCCTGTGTGGGGAATCGATTTTATGAAAAAAAAGAGGAATCTGGATGTCAGACTTACTGATGGTCCCGGTAAACTGACCATAGCTCTGGGTATCGATATAAAGGATAACGGTGCCGATATTGTAAACGGGGAAAATAATATTTATATATTTGATTATAAGACAGGAAGCAATAATGGTAAAATAATGGTGACCGGCAGAATAGGTATAAAAAAAGGAAAAGAAAGACCGCTCAGATTCTATATAAAAGTACACAGATAAAAATTTAAATATTAAAAGGTAAAGTTTGGGAATAAAAAGGACATGAATATGATAGACCTAAAAAAACTGGAAAGGCTGCCTTATATTACTAAAAGAATATATATACTCGAGAATTTATGCCAAATTAAAGAAGTTGACCTGGAATATTTGTTTGGTCTTTTAGATGTATATAAAAACAAAAATAGCGGGAAATGGTTCTGGCAAAAAGCATCTTTGACCGGGACAGTTAAAGAATACTATGATAATTTTAATATGGCTGTAGACGAAATCCTGAGGGATCTAAAAATAGCCGAAGAGGAAAAACAAAAAGAGCAGATAAAACATGCTTCCGAAGAACTCGAAAAATTCCTGGTCGAATTGGAAACAAACTGTAATATAGAACGGAAAAAAGACTTCGATACCGTTAAAGGATTTTTGGATAAAAATTTAAAGATAATGATTATCGACAACCTGAAAAGAATAAAATAATATTCCTTTAAGTTGTGGTATATTCATTTCTGTATCTCTGGCCTTCCTCGTATGTAAGGTTACCATAGTAAGGAAGACTATCCGGATCGCTTGATTCTGAAACAGCCTCATATGTACCGGCGCTTATCTCTATTTCAATCGTGGAATTTTGTTCAACTCTTATGATTTTATATTCGGTTCCTTTTAGATAAATGGTAAGATCAAAGCTGGTGTTGTTTTCGATTATAAGTACACTTTTTCCGGGACCCCAGAATTCACGCTCCGGATCGGGCGGTTCAAACGGATTATAAGCTGAAGAAGATACCAGACTTAGTTTAGAATCGATCAGCAGGGGATTGATTTCCTCTTCCATCTGTGGATTATAGTCAATAATTGTTTCGCATAAAAATAATGATTTTGTATAATTTCCGGAATTGTAATTATCAACTGCGATATCCTCCAGGATATCAGGTGGTATATTTAAAAATACTCTCCTCTTTTCATAATCGTTTATGTCTTTGTAGTCGTAACTTATTCTATCGAGATTTAGAATATTTAAAAATGTTTCGATACCTTCTCTATATTCATGGTTTTCTACAAGTTCAGCCGCTTTTTTTGTGCAAACCTCATTTAAAAGATAGCCTGCCTCATCAAAATATTCACTATCATTATAGTCACTGATCAAATAATCCAGCGCTTCTATAGATTTATCCCAGTCCTGGGCTCTATTAAAATTCAGCGCAGCATTATACAAATATTCCGGTATTTTATATATGGCTACAAAAGCATCATTAGTGGCAGGGAAGTTTATTTTGATTTCTTCAAGTATCTCCACAGCATCAAGATAGCTTTCAGCAGATTTCTCATATTCTTTTTTTCCATAATAATCCTGTGCCAGTTTTATATGGCACTCAACCAGGACATTCTTTATCTCAAGATTCCCGTCAGTAAAAATTTCCGAATCTATGGCTTTTTTAAAACTATCGATTGCCTCCAGGTAATCATTGTTTGAATAGTAGGCAAATGAAATATCTTTAAGCGCATTAGCTGACAGCCTGCTGTTAGGGTAGTTATCCAGCAGTGTTTTATAATAGCCTATTGACTCTTCATAATTTTTATCGTTAAGACTTTTTTCTGCTTTATAGCTCAGAGCGGTTGGGCCGAAAACATTCGATAGGACCAATCCCGTAACAAAAAATATAAAGAAAAAAATAAAAAAGGTACTGCCTCTGGTCCTTCTTATGAAATTGAATATTATGAGTACGAGGCTTATTATTATTGCAGGTATGCTGACAAATGGCAGTAGATCCCAGAATTTTCCCTTATCTAAATAAATAAGGTAACCCATGCCTATTATTGTTAATACAAATAAGATTATAAAAAATATCGACCCGGGATCAAGTCTATATTTTTTTCTGTATGTATACATTCTTTATACTTTTATAATGAATGTGAAGATATTAACATAAAAATTCATTATTAAAAATAAAAGCTATAATACTTAATATAAGTATAATAATAATATTCAATATTTATGTATAATTAATGTATATATTATTTTTTTAGATTTTATTTGATGAGAAAGCGGATAATAAGAGAGATAAAAAAATCAGCTGTCTAAATCAGATTTTTTTAGTTCCATTATTAATGTATCCCAATATTTTCCGTTATAAAAATGGCTTTTCTTTTCGATTTTAATCAGTTTAAAACCACTTTTTTTATATACATTTATCGCACGGCGGTTATATTTATAAACTTCTAATTTTATGCTATTGAGATTAAGAACAAACATCGCAAAATTTACGACATTTCTTACTGCGTCTGAACCATAACCCTTATTCCAATAATCTTTTTCGCCGATCACTATACCCATCTCACAGTTTTCATTTTCCCAGTCGATTTTATGCAGGGCACAATTACCTATATAAAGATTTGTATTTATATCTTCAATAGCAAAGACGACATCATTATTGGAATTTTGAATAAATTCGAACCATTTGATTTCCTGTTCCTGGGTATAATCATCAAAGCTGTGACTAAGGAACATATTTACGGAAGGGTCCTTTAACCATATCAAAGATTTCCCCAGGTCCTTTTTACTGAGTACCCTTAAGGTTGTTTTTTTACCGGAAATTTTTCTTATCGGGCAGTTGTTTAGAATTTTTTTCCCAAACAAATTATTTATCGCCTTTATTTTTTACCCAGTCTACCTATGAATGCTTCTATGAGATCAATTGGAACGGGAAATACGATAGTCGAGTTTTGCTCTGTTGCTATTTCCTTAAGAGTCTGGAGGAATCTTAGCTGGACAGAGACCGGGTATTTGCTGAGTACCCTTGCTGCATCCGATAATTTTTCGGAAGCCTGAAATTCTCCCTCGGCATTTATTATTTTTGCTCTTCTTTCTCTTTCGGCTTCAGCCTGTTTGGCAAATGCTCTCTGAATAGTTTGCGGCAACTCGACATCTTTGATTTCAACTATCGAAACTTTAATTCCCCATGGATCTGTCTGTTCATCTATTATTTTTTGAAGTTCCTGATTGATTTTATCCCTTCTTGCAAGCAGATCGTCTAATTCTGCCTGTCCCAGTGTGCTTCGCAGCGTGGTCTGGGCTATTTGTGATGTAGCCAGTATATACTTTTCGATACTTACTACGCTTTTTGCGGGATCCATTACTCTGAAATATACTACTGCATTTACTTTTACCGGCACATTATCTCTGGTGATTACATCCTGAGGCGGCACATCCATGGTAACGGTTCTTAAATCAACCTTGACCATCTTATCCGCAAAAGGAATTATCACAATGATACCTGGTCCCCTTGTTGCCTTTAACCTGCCGAATCTAAATATTACACCCCTCTCGTATTCTCTCAAAATCTTGACAGAAGACAGCAATAATATTAAGAGAAGGACTGAGCCTAATACTATTGCCGCTAGCGAAAATACTGACATTTTAACCTCCGTTCGATTTATCTATTTTAGTTGTATTAAAAATATTTTTACCATATTATTATACTACAAAGTCATCAAAAGGTTTGATACATTATATTAGGACATAGAGAGTCAATCTGCATTATTATAATAATTTAAAAGGCATGGAGGATTGGAATGGAAAAGTGGGAATGTCAGGTTTGTGGTTATATTTATGATCCCGCAAAGGGCGATCCTGAAAATAATATAAAACCCGGTACAAGATTCGAGGATTTGCCGGATGATTGGGTATGTCCCGAATGCGGGGCATCCAAGGATGAATTTGAAATATACGAAGGTTAAATAACAATACATAGTGTAATTTTTTATTTCTTTATTAAGTATTTGAAAGCACTGGATTATTACTGGTAAAATAATCGTTTTATATCTAAGTAAGGTTTAAATATGCACCTTGATTGCAGAAACAGGGCAGCAGTCCAGACATAGTTCGCACAGAATGCATTTATCTTTATTGAATTTTAATTTGTGACTATTGCTATCAAGAGTTAGAGCCTGAGTGATACAAATCGAAGTGCACACCCCACAATCTATACACCTGTCTTTACTAATAATAATGTCCTTTGCGGCTTCCTGAACTGAAATACCCGTATCGGTAAGATACTTGACTGCGTCATCGATCAGGGCCTTATCGCCCCTGAGCTCTATAAGCATTTTTCCTTCCATATCAGGAGTTATTTCGGCTCTTAGTATATTAAATTCCAGGTTAAATTCTTTTACAAGCTTATATGTGATTGGACTGGTTACTATGTTTTCCGGAAAACTAAGAACCAGTTTTCGTCTTATCATCAGAGTTCCTCCTTGCTGAGTATATCAAGCGTGTTATATTTTTCTTCTGCAGGCAGCGGAGCAACATAGTTGGTCAAATAGAACTTGCCTTGCTTTATTTCTTTTTTTAAAACATTCGATATCTCAAGTGCCTTAAAATAACTGGAAATCGACCCTGTCTGAACGGATTTGCCCTTGATCTTTATTTTTCCGCTTCTAAGCTCGTGGTAATTTACTCTTCCGTAAGAAGGCCTGTTTCTTCTTTGAACGGAATAATCAAAAATCTCGGTATATATATCTTCGTCTTTGATTTTTAGAAATTCTACCATCTCTTCATCGATTACCGGGATTGGGATACCAATACCTATAAATATGCTGACCCCATAACCCTGGAAAATACATGCCTTAAGGTATTCGGGTGACATTCCTTTTAAATTACCTATAACGGCAAGAGTACCTGCAGGGCCGCATGGTGTGCCATTTGGCAATCTCTCTTTACCGGGATGATGCTGCGTACCGTACCAGGAAACATATCCCTGACCTCCTGCCAGGAAGATCCTTGTACCTATCCCGATGGTCCTGTAATACGGGTCATTCAGAAGCGGGCTGAGTTGACCTGCACTGCAGTATGTAACATTACCTAAATTTGGCAGTAATTTTCCCATATATGTATAAATGGTCCTGTTGGAAGAATTGGTGGCAGCTGTATAATTCTGGTAAGCATTTCTGGGATTGAAAAAATAGGCCTGGTTTATAGTATCTATTGTTATATAAGTTTCAATCTCTCTTCTGGGGTAACAATCTGTGCCATGCGAGGTTGCTCTTAACTTTACAGGTTTCCCTGAGATCAAATCTTCGATCACATGTGCCCCGCCGTAACTTAACCCTTCTGTTTCCGAAAGTTCAGTGGCACCGATATATGCATCAACGGCAGCTATTCCGGCGTATGCAGGAACGTCATTTAGTAGTATTCTGGTCATTTTTATCGGAGGATCCGAATGACCAAAATTTAAAAATGCTCCCGAGGAACACATAGGACCAAATGTTGCCGTGGTTACTACGTCGACTTCTTTTGCTGTTCTTTTTACACCCTTTTTCTCTGCATAATCTATTATTTCTTCGGCGTTTAATACTACAACTTTTCCGTTTCTTATTTTTTCATTTATTTCTTCAATTGTTTTTGCCATGACATTTTAAGTTCCTGATTTTAAATTAGTAAATTATGATACTCTAATATCAATATTTTTCCAATAATCAGCTGGTCCGGGATTAGATTTTTATATGTCTATATAATATAATTTTTCAAGATGGGTTATTTTAAAAAAGGCTACTAAAACAGTTTTTCGAAAGGGTAAAAGAATTCTGTTTTTTTAAGCCAATAGTTTTGGAAAGGTAATCATAACAATAATGAAACCCAGATTTAGAAATCCGCTTATCCTAAGCATCGTAGCAACTATCTTCCTGGTACCGGTTCTTATCCTTACGATGTACATATTCAATTCTATCAATTGGATCATGTTGATTGTTACAGCTGCTATTTATATGGTAATTATTTTTCTGGTTTTTTTATATTACGGCAGTTTTGGCAGGAAATAAGTCAAAAGAGATGGAACATAATTCCGATATAGAAGTGAACAGATACGAAATAAGCATCGAAAAACTATTTGCCGGCAAGCTCGACCTGGATAAAAGCATATACAGAAACCGGGTAAAATATAAAGAGAGATATAATTGGAGGATTGTATATAAATATAGTGATCTCCTGGTCAGCTGCAATAAAGACATAAGCTTAAGGCTTGAGAAACTAATCAAAGAAATTTACGATTTTCTCGAATCCTGTATAAAGAAAGAACCTGTTTTTGAAAAAAGCCTGGTACCCCTGGAAATAAAAGAATACTATCCGTCCATAATAAAAAGGATGTGCCGGAAAGCTGCTATTTTTAATGTGGGCCCGATGGCTACTGTCGCCGGTGCGGTATGCGACTATATTGCTTCCGGTCTGGATCGTCATTGCAGACGATTGATAATAGAAAATGGAGGTGATATTTTCATAAAAAGCAACAAGGATGTAGATATTGGTATTTATCTAAAGAATAAATATTTTGCTGATAAGATATGTTTAAAAATAAAAGCCGGCGATACACCATGTGGTATTTGTTCTTCATCAGGTATTTTTGGTCATTCTCTCAGCATGGGCTGTAGTGATCTTGTGGTCGTCCTGGCAAGGTCGACGGTCAGCGCGGATGGTGCGGCTACATCGATTGCAAATAGAATCAATACCCCCGCAGATATCAATAAGACGGTAACCGACTATAAAAATATAAAAGACATAACCGGAATTCTGGTTGTCAAAGACGATAAACTTGGTGTCTGGGGGAATATCGAGCTTACCGGAAGTTAAATCTTCTTGATTTTCAGGTCTATATTTTCAAGATCTTTTTTTTCGTCCTTTGGTTTAAAGATTTCGGCGCTTGCTCCGATAAGACTTTCTCCTCTGAATAGTCCCCCTTTGGCTATAGTGAGGAGAGCATCTTTCTGAGTCAGATTCCCCATAAATTTTCCGGTTGGAGTGATTTCAACTTCCCCGGATGCTATCATATCTCCTTTATATGAACCAGCTACAACGGCATCTTTTGTTCTGACGTTGGCTTCTACTTTTCCTTCTTTTCCGATTGTGATATCTTTTTCAGCTGTGATCTCTCCTGTTACCATACCATCGATTCTTAGCGAACCGGGGCAGTTGATCTTTCCTTCTACTTTAACTCCCTCGGCAATTACAGTAATATTTTTTGTGCCTTTTATGTCGACATCTTTTCTTGAAAGCATATTTTTTCCTCCCTTAAATTTGCTGAATAAATCCTATGTTTGAATGTTTTTTGCAAGCTATTATAACACTTTTTGGCTAAAATTAATGATATTTTTATCACTTTAAATTTTACATATAAAAATATAAAATGATATTTAATATCAATTAATCTTACAAAAAAAATGAAAAATAAAAATTTACTTATCCATATATCTGCGTTATTTTTAATATTAATGCTTATATTTACCTCTGTCTCATGCAAGACTTCAGGGTCGGACAGCCAGGATGTCACAGAAACTGAAGAAACCGGAATCACTGAGGAGGGAGATAGCCAGCAAGAGGAAACGGACGAAGAACAAACTATTGAAGAAATAACTGTAATTAAGCTATGGGAGAGCAATCTTGTTCCGCAATATTTATTAGTGCAAATTAAAAACGAATTATATAAAGTTTTTGATAGGATAACAGTTGTAGAAATCAAAGACGATGCTGATGTATGGATAGAAATAGACAACAAACTGGAAGATTCCAATCCGGAAAATTTTGCAGCGACCTGGATGCTTGTGCCGGTGGTCTCGTTTTTCAGAAATTTCGATGATATATCCTTCGAAAATATAAAAGAATTCTGGACAGGAAATAAAGAAGTTCTAAGTTATATATCGACAGACGGATCCGAAACACAACTAATTTTGACCGAAAAGATTTTTGAGGCACTAAAAGTTATTCTGGGCGAGAGCGGTAACAAAAATATAAAAATAGTAACCGAAGAGGATCTCCAGGCAAGTATCGAAAATAATAATAGTTTTTCGATTATACCATTCGATGCTGTAGAAAAAAAATATAAGGTTTTAAATCTGGATAATATGTCTGTTTTTGATAAGGAACTGGATACAGCCAGTTATGGATTGACTTTAGGAATAAGCGTGGGGATCAGTAATCCGGAATTTGAAAATAAAATTGCCGGGAGTCTTGCCGGAATTACCATTACAAACAGGGATGTAGAGAAAATGGCTTCTGTTCTCATGACAGGGGTTACGGCACTTGCACGTGGAAAGACGATTGGCAGAAGAATGGACGAGCTTGGGGTCCTTTATCCTGCCGAAAAAATCGTAGATGTGCTGCTTGATGCGGATATAACACATATTAGTAATGAAATATGCTTTGTGGAAGACTGCAGTTCGGAAAATAGGTTCCCTCTGCTGTGCAGTGCTCCTGAATATATAGAACTGCTAAAGTATGTTGGAACGGATGTAATAGAACTCACCGGAAATCATATGAATGATTATGGACCCGAATGGATGCTTTACACTCTGGATATATACGACAGCTTAGGATGGCCTTATTTTGGCGGGGGCAGAAACCTGGAAGATTCTTATAAGCCTGTATTCTTTGAAGTAAATGGCAATAAGATTGCATTTCTGGGTGTCAATTCTTATGGTCTGGCCAATGCAAATGAATGGGCAAGAGAAGATTCACCGGGGGCAGCGAGGTGGAATATATGGGATGAGGTAGAAGGAGAAAAAGATTTTGCAAAGGTGGAAGGCATAATCAAAGAGCTGAAAGACGCAGGATATATTGTTATTTTTACCTTTCAATACCAGGAAACGGAAAGTTATGGTCCCACTGAAAGCCAGGTCAGGGATTTTCAAAGGATTATCGGCGCCGGGGCCGATATTGTAAGCGGAAGCCAATCTCATTACCCAATGGGAGTCGAACTTGCCGGTGATGGTTTCATCAATTACGGATTGGGTAATTTGTTTTATAATATGCGTGATATTTTAGGGTTAAAACAGGGAATCATTGCAAAGCATATATTTTATGAGGGAAGGCATATAAATACAATACTTATAACTACAATGCTTGAAAACCTCAGCCAGCTGAGACTCACTACTCCCGAGGAAAGAACAGTGCTTCTAAATTCTATTTTCGCCGGCAGCATAAGATAGTCTCTACTTACCGGATGAGAATTTTTAAATCTTTATTGCCAGTCGAATGTGACTGTTATAAAATCTATGAAACAATATCATCATTTCTTACTGTTGCTTAAAACAGTATATGATTTTGAAATGTAGCTTATATACAATAAAAAAAAATGATATAAGAAAGTCATATAATGGATAAGAATCAGGAAATATCTAAAGAATATGCTGTGGTGACTGACAGTGCCTCTGATATAACCAGAGAGATTGCAGAAAAGTATAATATAAATGTTATTCCTATTTACATACATTATGACGGCAGAGAATTTAAAGATGGTGTAAATATCAGCTCTAACCAGATTTATACTCTTCAGAAGAGAAAGAAAGTAATATTTACTTCTTCTTCTCCCTCACCCTATGATTTTGTACAGGTTTATGAAAAACTGCTGAAGGAATACAAAAAGATATTTTCCATTCATATAAGTTCCAAATTATCCGCAGTCATAAAGTCGGCAAGGATCGCAAGAGGCTTGCTTAAAGCCGAAAAAAGAATAAAGATATTCGATTCGCTGTCCGGTTCCATGGGTACGGGTTTTATGGTTTTGACAGCGGCAAAAGCTATCACAAAAAAACATTCCTATGAGAAAATTTTATATTACCTCGATTTCTTAAGGAACAATGTCAGATTGTATGGAACCATCGATACTTTAAAATATTTAAGAAGAAGCGGCAGGGTTCCTGCGGTTGCAAGCCTGATATCAAGGATTTTAAAGATAAAACCTCTGCTGGGAATAAAAAACGGAATAGTGGAAATGATCGGAATCACGGTTACCAGATTTGGATCGCTTAAG
>Ga0209324_10001318_pt1 | contig 16959 bp, 12 predicted proteins | sample Rifsed19ft3_FD_184015 | JGI IMG/M metagenome (GOLD analysis project Ga0209324, IMG submission 184015) | Soil microbial communities from Rifle, Colorado, USA - sediment 19ft 3 (version 2) | ecosystem: Environmental > Terrestrial > Deep subsurface > Rock core/Sediment | place: Rifle, Colorado...
AACGGGGGAAGATCACATAGGAGCTAAAAGGGGAAGGAAACCATCTTCTGCCTGAACAGTTTCATACGCAATTCCTATAATCTTTTTTTTCTGTAGATTACGTGTGAGTTCCTCTGAAGCAGCAAGGTGAAGATAGGTGAATACAATCAGTCCTTTACGTAAAAACCCATATTCCTCTGGCAAAGGCTCCTTAACTTTAAGGACAAGATCTGACTTTGTAAAGACTTCTTCATGTCTCTTAGAAATTTGGGCTCCAGCCTTCTTATATTCATTGTCACTGAAACCGCTTCCATTTCCAGCGCCCTTCTCAATAAGAACTTTATGCCCCTTGTGAACAAGGGTCTCTACACCACCAGGAACAATGGCTATGCGATTTTCTTCAGGTTTAATCTCTTTTGGTACGCCTATGACCATCATTTCCCCACTTATTCAGATATCTGCTGAGGCCCGGCAAGAGTTGGAGGGAGTTCTACATTCTGTTTTATTACCCATATATTGCTGAAATGCCTTTCCTGGTATCCCCTGAGCAGGCCGAGTCGGATTAATTCGAGGAGGGCAATGAATGTAACAATAATCTGGACCCTTGTTATACTTCCTTTGAAAAGCTCTTCAAATCTGATTGCCTCCTGCCCTTCGATCATCTCCATAATCATAGACATCTTATCTTTTACCGTGAGGGTCTCTTTTGTAATAGTCCCAATTTCAGGCGGAGCAGTCTCAAGTATCTTTTTGAGTGCGCCAAGGAGGTCAAACAGACTGACATCAGACAGGTAAATCTCTCCTTCATCTTCTTCCAGCACAGGTTCTCTTTGAAATACCTTCATCCACTCCTCTTCTTTTCCCTTTAGCTGTACTGCAGCTTCCTTGAATTTCTGATATTCAATCAGCCTTTCCACGAGTTCATGTCTTGGATCTTCCTGCTCTTCTAAAGGGACTTCTTCATCAGGTGGAAGGAGCGTCCTCGATTTTATATATATAAGGGTTGCTGCCATGGCAAGGAATTCACCGGCTATGTCAAGGTTCATCTCTTTCATGATCTCAAGGTATTTGAGGTACTGGTGTGTGATAAGGGAAATGGGTATGTCGTAAATATCTATCTTGTTTTCCCTGATTAAATGAAGCAGGAGATCAAGAGGTCCTTCAAAGACTGGGATTTTTATGTTATAGATTTCATCCATTATTTGAGTTTGAATATTTTAGCAGATTGATAAGATTTCAATCTTTTCTTTTTACTTACATTCCTCGGGCTTTCCTGTGGACAATGCAAACTATGCTTTTTGTAGACAGCACTCCTGTTGTTGTCATTCCGGCTTGTCCGGAATCCTTCCAGCTATATCTTCGTTAAACTTGATATCCCCTGTTAGCTTGCTACAGAGTTGCCTTGTTTCCATATGTCTGTCATTATCCGGCTTGACCGGATAATCCAGTTTTCAGTATTTTTGGATTCCCCGATCAAGAGGCTGTGTCGCAATGTCATTCTGAGGCTAAAGCCGAAGAATCTCAGTTTTATAACACATAGATTTTATGAGATTCTTCACTTCGTTCAGAATGACAAATTTACATTTCAAGGTAATTGCGACACAGTCTCCAAGTCGGGGAATGACAAATTTTTGGATACCCTGCAGCTTGCTGAGGGTGATTCATTGAGTTATCTTAAGAAGAAAGATTCCCGTCAAGCGGGAATGACAAGAAATTCCATACAAAACCCAGAAGAACCTTTATTTATCAGCATTACGCCGTTGTCAATTCTGATTTAAAGATTACAGATAGGAAATTTTGGGAGGAGTTTTTAAATCTTAAAAGATTTTAAACCCATACATTTTTCGATAATCGCAAAATCATTATCATTATGTAAAAGGACAGAGTCATTCTCCTGAGCTATTGCTGCGATTATGCAATCAACGGTTTTTCTAACAGTCTTTCCTTGTTTTCTGCATTTTCTAAAAATCTCTGCCCCTGCTATATACGTTTCGAGTCCCTTTGGCTTAATAATTGGAAATTCAAGGAGATAACTTTTTGTAGTTTCATAAACCTCATCGTCTTTTATCCCCTGAAGGATTTCCGTCAGAATAATTTCAGTAATACAAATATCCTCTTCCTTTTCTATCAGTTGGTGCAGTATATGCCGGTGCTGAGTGTCCTTCCCGGCAAGAAAATCTATCCATACACTTGTATCAACAAGTATCATACTCTGCTGATACGCATTTCGTTAAGATTGCCTTCCCATTTTACCTTGCCCTCAAGTTCGAGTATCTTTTTTCTGTGGAGCTTTTTCACAAGTTCCTCCAGGGCATAGTTAACAAGGTCTTTTTTGGTCTTCATTTTCGTAAGTTTTAATGCCTCTTTTAAAACTTTGTCATTTAATTCTATGTTTGTCCTTGACATAGGAACCTCCTTTCTTATACACCAATAATAATCTATTTGTGTGTATAAAGCAATAGCAGTAATTTTCTGGGGTTCCTGTCACTTTCACTTCTTCAGACCTGTCCTGAGTCAGGAGATTCTTCGGCCGATGCGACCCCAGAATGACAGGAGGCGAAGAAATGACAAGAGCGAAGGGTTCAGAATGACACTTTGTGTCAGATTGCCACGGTTGAAACGATCTCGCAATGACAGTTATCACTGGATAAAAAATATTGATTTGGAATACTCAGAGTCTTTATACTGCTATTGCCTTCTCGGTCTCTTTGAGCCACAGGAGTCTTGAGCCATTCATAATAGAGTAATTGAGAGATTCAATCGTCATCAGGGGATCGATATCAAGACCTTCTTGCTTTTTATATGAAACAATCGAAGGCTTTTCCTTCTTTACCTTTGCAGCCTTTTTGATTTCCGTATCCGTCACTTTTATTGTGCTTCCCATGGCTTTTGCAAGACTTGAAAAAATCTCCCTGTGAGTCTTTGTCTCTCCCGGTGGCTCTATAGCCTTCTGTACCTTCTTTAATCTTCCGAGGTAATCCACAATTGTTCCATCTGATTCAAGAATGGCTGCAGAGGGAAGAACAACATCTGCTTGCCTTGCAAGAGGTGTAAGATGCGAATTCTGAACAATTAGAAAATCCACATTTGGCCTTTTACCTGGAATCTCGCCAACAGCATAAAGAACTTTAACAGCACCCCCCTTTATCATTTCCTTATATGAACTGCCTTCTGTTACAAGACCCATCAAGGTTACGCCTTTTGCATTTGCCTCCAGAGGAACTGCAACAACCTGTGGAACAGGCAGTTTCAGTTTACTTGCAGTGGCTTCAATATTAGAGGAAGCGCTGTAAAGAGAAGGCGCTGTCAGAATGACAGTGTTTTTAGCCTTTGCAATAAGATCAGCAGCCTTTTCAAGGTCAGACATTTCTTCTGCCTTCTGCTCTTTTTCTTTCGCTTCTCGCTCCATACCCTTTACTCTTTGTTCCTCTAAAGTCTTTGATAAGGCAGAAAGGGTTGATGCCTCGTCGCCTTTAAGGTTTACTGTTGCAGCAGATGCAATCTTAGGTTCGCCTGAATTTATAACGATGAGTTTTGTACCCCTTTCGACCTTCTTTCTTATTATTGCATCGAGTGCTGGAAGCACCCTCAACCACTGGTTCGGGTTAAGTCCGATGAGAACCATAAGGTCAGCTTCTTCAAGGTCTGCTTCATTGCCTCTCATCGAATCAGCACCTGCATAAAGACTCACTGTTGTATCAATATTCTTTGTCTTGACAACATCTGAGGCAAATATTTTCAAGGAAAGAGCATCTTCATTCAGAATCCCTGCTGTAGTTATAAACCCCGAGGATTTTCCTGCCTCTTTCATTTTTTTTGAGACAAGGGAAATAGCCTCATCCCATGATATCTCTTTCAGTTCATTTCCGACTTTCTTCATGGGAGAGGTAATTCGTGACTCATTATTCAGAGAATCAAATCCGAACCTTCCAACAGCGCAGATAAAACGTTCAGCCGAACCTTCCTCAGCACCAGCATTTATTTTTACTACTTCACCATCTTTTGTGCTGACAATGATGTCGCATCCATCTCCACAGGAAAGACACTGGGATTGTACCCTCTCATATTCCCACTCCCTTCCTTTTCTCCATCTTTCAGCTTCAAGGAGGGCATTAACCGGACATACATCAACACAGCTTCCGCAGAATGTACATTCTGATTCCTGAAGGGGCTTGTCAGTGGCTGTGACTACTTTCGAGCCTACTCCCCTTCCCATAAAGTCAAGCACATTCGTTCCCTGTTCCTTGCATATCCTTACACATCTGCCACAGAGGATGCAGTATTCAGGGTCTCTTTTAAAAAAAGGATTTGCCTCGTCTGTTGGATAACCGAATTTCTTCCGTGTGAAACTTGATTCTTTTATCCCGAAATTGTATGCATAACTCTGGAGTTTACATACTCCAGCCTTTGTGCATGTCATGCAGTCTAAAGGATGCATTGAGAGGATAAGGTCTATGACGAACTTTCTGACTTCCTCCACCTTCTCAGTCTTTGTATTGACTGCCATCCCTTCCTTAACCTTTGTGTTACATGCTATAACAGGCGCCTTCATGCCTTCTATCTCAACGAGACAGAGTCTGCATGCTCCAACACCTTTCATTCCTTTGATATAACAGAGGTTGGGTATATGAATACCGGCTGATTCTGCTGCATCGATGAGGATCGTTCCTTCCGGCGCCTTGACTTGTTTCCCGTCTATTTTCAGTGTAACCATCTTTTTCATACAGACCTCCTCCTCTATTGTAAATTATTATTTACTGCTGACTGCTTCTTCCTCTATCTCGGTTGTTATGACCTCAATTGCCCCAACAGGACAGACCTTTACGCACTCTCCACACTTTGTGCACCTCTTCTGCCTTATTTCAAAGGGAAGATATCCGGAGAGATAAGTCTTTTTGGTCTCTCCTATTATTGCGTCATATTTACAAGCCTCTAAACACTTTCCGCATATGATGCACAGTTCAGGGTTAATTACATATTCAATAAGACTCATACATTCTTTTTTCGGACAGGCGCCTGAAAGATGTTGTTGAAACTCCTCCATTGAACTGGTAAGGGTATCGATGATAAATTTACCAGTATTTTTCCCTTTTATACAGCGATAACCCACTATCATCTGAGAGGCAATCCTTTTCAGCGCCTCAATATCTGTTTCACTGACACCTTTTAGATGTTGTGCGATCCTGATGAGTCTGATTTTTGCTTCGTAAGTGCCAAGAGAGCAAGGGTAGCATTTGCCACACATCGGGCCTGCAAGGAACTCTTCAACAAAGTAAAGAGCCCTCTGAACAGGACATGCCTTTTCTTCAGCCTCCTTTTTAATATCCTCGAGTTTCTTTTCTTTTTCTCCTGTTAAAGTTTCTTCGTCCATCCTTCCTCCAAGCTGCTTTTGTGTCATTCCTTATGCTTATTTATCTGGATTCCCGCCGGAGTTTATCCCGTACTTGATACGGGGCGGGAATGACAAAAAGAACATATTTTAAGATTTTAGAACCTCCTGCTCTGTTTTTGTTTTTTCTTCTGCCCTCACAGCACCGATGGGACATATCTCATAACAATCACCGCACTGTTTGCAGGCATACCGGTCTATTAAGAATCCCGTTTTTGTCTCCTTGATTGCATTCACCCTGCAGACATATTTACAGCGGCCACAGAGGTAGCATATGTCTTTATCTATGAAATATACAGGTGGTTCTGTGATTTCGACAGCACCTAATAGGCAGGTCATATAACATGCCTTGCATTTCTGACAAAGAACCTGGTCTATATAGAATCTGCCATCCTCGGCTTCTTTTATTGCTTCATAAGGACATGCATCCATGCATCGCCTACATTGATAGCAGATATCAGTGTTGATCGATAATGATCCGAGAGTGCAGACCTGTGCCCTGCAATATTTATCAAATATATGCTCTTCATATTCATGACGGAAATACTTTATTGTAGTGAGAACAGGATTCGGTGCAGTCTGGCCGAGACCGCAAAGAGAACCTTCTTTTACCAGTTTCCCCAGCCCCTCAAGCCTTTCTATATCTCCAGGTTCACCGTTTCCGGACGTTATCTTCTCAAGTATCTGAAGCATCTGGTATGTCCCTATTCTGCAGGTAGGGCATTTTCCGCATGATTCAGACTGCGTGAAGGAGAGAAAGTATTTGGCAACATCTACCATGCAGTTGTCTTCATCCATTACTACCATTCCACCTGATCCCATAATAGAGCCAACCTTTGAAAGGGATCCGAAATCTACAGGCAGATCGAGATGCTGCTCAGGAATACAACCTCCTGAAGGGCCACCTGTCTGAACAGCCTTGAATTTTTTGTTATTCCAGATGCCTCCCCCAATATCAAATATGATTTCCCTTAAAGTTATGCCCATGGGCACTTCAATGAGTCCTGTGTTTTCTACCTTCCCTGTAAGGGCAAACACCTTTGTGCCGGGTGAATCCTGCGTCCCCACATTCAGGAACCAGTCAGCGCCCTTTGTGATGATAATGGGTATGGTTGCAAGGGTCTCAACATTGTTAATAACTGTTGATCTTTCCCACAGCCCGCTCTCAACAGGGAAGGGGGGTCTTGGTCTTGGCATACCCCGCCTGCCTTCAACAGATGTCATTAGGGCAGTTTCTTCACCGCAGACAAAGGCACCTGCACCCTCCCGTATCTGGACTGAAAAATTAAAACCTGTTCCTAAAATGTTTTTGCCTAAAATACCAAGCTCCTCTGCTTGTTTTATGGCGATACCAAGATTCTTAACAGCAAGAGGGTATTCATGACGCACATAAATAATTCCGTATCTTGCACCAATTGCATAGGCACATATGAGCATTCCCTCAAGAAGGCTGTGTGGATCACCTTCCATAACAGACCTGTCCATAAAGGCCCCTGGGTCACCCTCGTCACCGTTTGCAATTACGAATTTTAGATCAGTCTTGAAATTCTTTGTAAATTTCCACTTCTTGCCAGTCGGGAATCCAGCGCCCCCCCGGCCCCTGATATTCGATTTGTCTACTTCATCCAATACCTGATCAGGCTTCATTCCTGTAAAGATTTTTTCAAGAGCCTTATAGCCGCCTACTACAATATAATGATATATATTCTCCGGATCTATCTTGCCATTGTTTCGAAGGACAACACGCACTTGCTTACTATAAAAAGGAACGTCATTGATAAAGTAAGCTGTCTCTCCATAGATGCGGCGGAAAAGCAGGTCCCATATAGGTTTTTCACCCTTGATGGTACGGGATACTATTTCCTGAACTCTTTCCGGCTTGACCTTTTGATAAAAATAGCCTTCCGGATCTATGATCATAACAGGCCCTTTCTGGCAGAGTCCCTGACATCCTGTTGTTACTATTTCAACCTCGTTTCCGTTTTTTTCAGACTCTCTTTTAAGTCCCTCTGCTACTTTCAGGGATTTATTCGCCCTGCACCCGGTTCCACAACATACCCGTATTCTCTTTTTATCAGGAGCTAACACGCCTTCTTTTGAGAGACGATCCCTGAGTGAAACAAGGTCATCAATTCTTTTGAGTTTCTTTATTTCTATATTCATAATTGTATATTCTTTAAAACGAGATTCTTCGCTCAGCTCAGAATGACAAAAGCCCAGCCTGTCATGCTGAACCCTTCACCATTGTCACCCTGAGTGGAACGAAGGGTCTCTTTTGTACAATTTTAATAAATACTTTCTGCAACATAGCAAATTTCCGGAAGGAGATATGAGACCAGGTCTCTAAAGGTTACCATTCCTACAATATTATCTCCTTCCACAACCGGTATGTGTCTGATCTTCTTTCTTGATGCAACATTTATTGCTGAACTTATTTCTGCCGAAGGGTCGAATGTTGTGATATCACGTCTCATGATATTTTCAATAGTTTTATCAAAAGAGATATTATTAAAAGCGCACCTCACAATATCTCGCTCTGTAAATATACTTGCCAGTTTATTATTTTCATCGACCACAAAAATCCCGCTGACATTCTTTTCGCTCATGGTATGTACTGCATCCCGGATAGTGCGATTTTTGTTTATGGTTACTATTACATAAGGTTTTGATTTTAAAATGTCTCTTAATGTCATCCTGCTTCTCCTTTCAATGACCTCTATCTCTTCATGAGGGATTTTTAATTCCTCTTCAAGACGCATAAATCTCTGCTTCATGATCTTGACAGCACCTACAGGACAGGCATAGTAGCAAGCTTTGCACCTTGTGCAGTAATCCTGATCAATAAAGAAACTTCTTCTTGTCTCCTTCACCGCATCAAAGGCACATACTTGTTTGCAAATCCCGCAGAGAATACATTCCTTTGCATCTATCCGATGAACGCCGAGCTTGCAGACTTTTGCCCTGCAATATTTTTCTTTCACGTGCTCTTCATATTCATTACGGAAATATCTTATTGTGGTCAGAACAGGATTGGGTGCAGTCTTACCAAGTCCGCAGAGGGAGCCTTCTATAACAAGCTTTCCAAGTTTTTCGAGTTTTTCTATATCTCCTTCTTCACCTTCGCCGGATGTTATCTTCTCAAGTATCTGAAGCATCTGGTATGTCCCTATTCTGCAGGTAGGACATTTTCCACAGGATTCTGACTGTGTGAAGGAAAGAAAATATTTAGCAATATCTACCATGCAGTTGTCTTCATCCATTACAACCATTCCACCTGATCCCATGATAGAGCCAACCTTTGTAAGGGAATCGAAATCAACAGGCAGATCGAGATACTGTTCAGGAATACATCCTCCTGAAGGACCTCCTGTCTGAACTGCCTTGAATTTCTTATTCTGAATTATTCCCCCGCCAATATCGAAGATGATCTCCCTGAGGGTTATTCCCATCGGCACCTCAACAAGACCTGTGTTCTTGACCTTTCCTGTAAGGGCAAATACCTTTGTGCCTGAAGAATTCTGTGTCCCGATGCTCAAGAACCAGTCCGCACCTTTATCTATGATATACGGTATGTTTGCAAGGGTTTCGACGTTATTAATGACGGTAGGCATTTCCCACAGTCCGCTCTCCACAGGGAACGGGGGTCTCGGCCTTGGCATACCACGCATTCCTTCAACAGATGTCATTAATGCCGTTTCTTCGCCACATACAAAAGCGCCGGCGCCTTCCCTGATATGAACAGTAAAATCAAACCCGGTACCGAGGATGTTTCTGCCAAGAAGCCCCATCTCCTCAGCCTGTTTAATGGCGATGGTAAGATTTTTGACAGCAAGGGGATATTCATGACGGACATAGATAAATCCGTATTTTGCACCTATAGTATAAGCACATATGAGCATACCTTCAAGAAGGCTGTGGGGGTCACCTTCCATGATTGATCTATCCATAAATGCTCCGGGGTCACCCTCATCACCATTTGCTATAACTATTTTTACCGGCCCCTTAGATTTTTTAGCATACTGCCACTTTACGCCGGTAGGAAATCCTGCCCCACCACGTCCTCTGATGTTTGATTTCTTTGCTTCTTCAAGGACATCTTCAGGACTCATAGAGGAGAATATCTTTTCCGTTGCCTTATATCCATCAACAGCAATGTAGTGATAAATATTACATGGGTCTATTTTCCCATTATTTCTGAGAGCGACCCTTAATTGTTTTTTATAAAATGGAACTTCCTCCATTATCTCTATAGGTTTATCAAGAAAAGAACTCTTATAAAGGAGTTCCCTGACAGGTAATCCTGCAGAGTATGTTGTTGAAAGAATTTCCTCAACCTTATCAGATCCAACTTTCTGATAGAAATAATTATATGGCTCTGCTTTCATTACAGGTCCTTTCTGGCAGAGCCCCTGACATCCTGTCTTGACAATCTCGAGGTTTAAGCCCCTTTTCGGAATATCATCCTCAAGTGTCTTGACGACTTTTCCTGACCCCATAGCAGTACATGCAGTTCCGCAACAGATCCTTATCCTGTCCTGGTCAGGTCTGAATAATTCTTCACCAAGACGGGCCCTTAGATCTTTAAGTCCATCTATATTCTTTAATCTTTCCATGATGTCTTACAATTACTCCTCTTTGATGGATATGATTAATGATTCTAATTTCTTTGCTCCTATTTCTCCTATAATCTCTTCATTGATCGTAGTAACGGGTGCAAGTCCGCAGCAACCAACACATCCAACTGTTTCGAGAGTCAAAGCAAGGTCCGGCGTAGTTTCTCCCTCTTTGATACCGAATTTCTCTTCAAGGGTGTCCAGGACCTTTTTGGATCCTCTTACATAACACGCTGTTCCAAGGCATACCCTCACAATCTTTTTGCCTCTTGGCGTGAAATGAAACATTTTATAAAAACTTGCTACGCTGTAAATCTCTGCCAGAGAGAGGTCAAGCTTCTTGGAAAGCCTCCTCAGTACATCTTCAGGCAAATAACTACAATCTTCCTGTATCTTCTGGAGAGCGTGGATCAATATTCCTCTCTTCTTATCATATTCATGGAGAATCTCTCCTACTTCACCTATATTCTCATTTACATCAATCGTTTCTACTTCCATGTATCCATTTCCTCCAATCTTCGTCTTACGGCTACGGCCACGATGCCCGTTTCGTTAAGCGGTTAGGGCTTTCGGTTTACCACGTTACCGAACGACGTTACCGATACGGGCCTCGTCACCGTAACCGAATTCCTCCTTTAATATATACCTAAATGGGGTTTTACTGCTTTTTCAAGCTCTCTCCTTGCAGCCATGTCCAGTAGAACCCTTTCCATACCAAATCTTCCAGGTTCGTATTTCCTGAGCTTTAGGGCATCTCTTGCACTGTCAATATAATTCAAGGTAAGATCCAGTATCTTCTCAGGATCCGGCTCGAAACGAAGAACTCCCCTAAACCTCTCGAACCATACCTCTGTCATTATCCGTGTTACTTCCTGGCTGGCCTCTACCGGAGATTCACCACCAAAAATAACTGGAACGCCGGATGCAGCAAAGTAACAGCCAATAGCGATAGCTTTTTCACTCATCCATTCAGGAGCGATACCAACTGCAGGCATCCCTCCAATTTCATCAGAGAGACCGCCTTCTTCTGCCATGGCAGCTGCTATTGTCAGAATCCTTGAATTATCTACGCACGCACCGAGATGAAGAATCGGAGGGATTCCTATTGCTTCGCACACCTCTCGCAACCCTGGCCCGGCATTCTCTAAAGCCATCTCTGGAGTAAGATATCCGGCAGTTCCGCATGCATGAGAACCACAACCTGTTGAGACTATAAGCACATCACGTTTAATCAATTCCGTTGCCAGAAAACGGTGGAGACCCTGTGAAGGTACTCTCGGATTGTCACAGCCTGCAAGGCCGACCACACCGCGAACTCTTCCCGCCATAATAGCGTCATTTAATGGCCTGAAGGATGCCCTCCATCTTCCGCCCTGCATATATTCTATATATTCATGAGAAAACCCTACGATAACAGGATACTTTTGTGTTATATGGCTTCCCTGTGCTTTTCTATTTGGATAATTGTTAATAGCAATCTTGACAATCTCACGGGCAATCTCCTTTGCCCTGTGCTCATCATACTCTACATGTATGGCGCCAGGCATCTTTGCTTTATAAGATGTTGTGATTACCTTCGTGTGGAATTTCTTTGAAAGTTCTGCCAATGCAGGCATGATGCACTGCACATCCACAGTAAGGGCATCAACAAGTCCTGTCATGAGGGCAAGCTCCTGATTGGTAAATCCTCCAGCTGTTGGAATCCCATGCCTCATCAGCACCTCATTTGCTGTACAGCACATGCCTCCGAGGTTGATTCCCTTTGCACCCTTTGATTTTGCATAAGCTATCAGCTCGGGTTCGTTTACAACCTCTACGATCATTTCTGCGAGTGAAGGCTCATGCCCGTGAACTACAAGATTGACTTCATCTTCTTTGAAGATTCCAAAGCTTGCTTCTGCCTTTACAGGTTGGGGAGTACCGAAAAGGATATCTGAAATATCTGTTGAGATCATGCAGCCACCCCAACCATCTGCAAGGGAAACCCTCAAGGCGCTCAGGAGAAGGTTGTCTGGGTCATGGTCAACTCCCATATTGGTGCGGTGCATTGCCTCTGCTATCTCCCTGTCAATACCCCTTGGGACTATACCCCACTTTCTCCATCTTTCCTGGGTCTTTTTTGGCGCCCTCTTTATATAATTTATTTCTCCTTTTTGTCTTCCAAAATCATCGAGGAGTTTGATAGCAACATCCCTTGCGACATCTTTTACAGACCTCCCGTTTCCAAACTCGATGCCAAGAATTCCTGCTACTTTGTAAAGTTTTCTCTCGTCTTTTATCTGGAAGTCCTTTGTCTCTCCATTCGCAACAGCAAGCAATACAAAGGCCATATCCCTCGCATGGTCTGAATGTGCTGCCGTCCCTGCCGCAGCGTTTCTTAGAATGTTTCTGGCTGAAATTGTGGGAAGAGTGGCACCGCATACTCCCCTTGCTTCTTCTTCAGCATTAGGGCCAACTAACCTGCAAGGTCCCACGTGACAAATTTTACAGCACGCACCCGTAGCACCTATCGGACAGGGTTTCAGTCTTTCAGCCCTCTCGAAACACGTTTCAAATCCATGAGCCTCACCCCATTCTATAATCTGCTCTGATGCCTCATTTGCACTTTTTATTACCTTATCCATAAAACCTCCATTCACAATACCAGCTTGTCATTCCGCACTTGCCTGCCCTCGACTGCGATCGGGGGATGCGGAATCCAGAGTCTTTATTTTTTCCCTGGATTCCTGCTTCCGCAGGAATGACTAATGATATATAATTTCATATACTTCATTTAGACTTTTAACTTATAACTTTCAACTTTTAGCATTTATAACAATGGTTCCATCTCGAGAGCTGGATGTCCGACACTCGTCAGGAACTCTAAAAGTTTCTCTGAATCCTCACATATTGTCTCGTCTGCTATTTTATCCAGAAGGTCTGGTACCCCTTCTTCAGCAGCCCTTTTATTGAATTCATCTTTAAGGCTTTCTTTCAAGTTTTTTGTCATCCAGACAATTCTTTTAATCCCACCGTCACCATAGAGAAATTTTTTGCTTACGATGAAGTTCCTTCCCACACCCATAAATCCAGGATTCTGTGTGCCCCCGCCAACGCTTCCTGCCAATGTGGAAAATTTCATACCGACGGGAGTCATGCCCGTGTGACCTCTCTGAACAATCATTATGCCATTAGCTTCAGGGATGATAGCTATGATACACTCGAAGCAGCCACAGGAGGTCATCGGGTTCTGCATAATTGTATATAGGTTAAGAGTCTCCACTGCTCCACCTGAAGCTTTTCTCAGATACTCATCGGTTCCTGAATATCTTCCATATTTTTCATCCAGGACTTCACCCTTCAGAATAGGCTGGTTTCCACCAGTTGGTTCTATCTCGAAGGCAGCCTTGCAGTCAAGCCAGTTAAAAGCGCCGCAGAGTCCAAGCCTCTCAGGGCTGATAACACATACATGGGTTGGTGCAAAGGACTGACAGAGGAGGCATGAATAAAATGTATCGACTGCCTCGTCTACTAACCCAGCAGTCCTATGGTCACGTTCTTTGTAAACCTTTCTTGCCTCCTCCTGAATCTGCAGTACATCTTCCTCATCTGTATAAATCGTTACCTGAACCTTGTCTACAATCGCCTTAAATCTATGATGGGTCATAGTGACATTGATAATTCCGAGATGCTCGAGAGTGAATCCTTCCCTTTTTGCATTGTGGTTTATCCTTATCCAGTTGATATCCCTCTGTCCCATGTGCCATACACCCTGAGCCTCATTGATATTAGAATGGATTTTTCTTTCGATAACAGATTCGAAGTCCTTCTGCATCTTTCTCCCTGCAACATCAACAACTATTCCGAGAGGCATCTTCCCACCCTGCTCATACCTTTCCTTCCAGTTGTTGCCAACAATTATAACTTTGCCATCTTCTATCTCATCCATTTCCCTCATTCTTGTCCATTCAAAGGCAGGTGTACGAGTCCCGCCAAACTCTATGAACATATCTTCCTTCCGTATCCTCTCACCTTCAAATGCCGCGCCATATGAAACGGGTATCGGGGGTTTCTCAACTATTATTTTCAGACCTCTTACCTCAATAGCTTTCTGGACGATCTTGTTATAGTCAAACTCTTTATCGACTTCTTCATATATGCATACACCTGTTGGATGGATGACCGGGATATCCGTGTCGCATATTGCAGGGTATCCCATGTTGATTGCTCCTGCACCTGTCGTCCATATTATGTCATTAAGTTCGCCCATGACCAGGGCAAAAGCGAAAACTCTGTCTTTTGTATATTTCAAGTGAGCCTTGTAATCTCCTGGTTTTTTACCGCCGAAAATAAGTGATGCTCTTACTGACCAGTCAAGGGGATATATGATGTGTTCTGTATCAGGACCTAAGGGAACGATCCTTGTATCCCACCCGAGTTCTACGCCCTTTCGTAAAAGTTGTTTTGTAACGCTGTTGCCATTAACATGGCCTGCAAGAAAGGTAAGGATATTTTTTTCCTGGAGTTCCCTGATTATCTTTACAGCAGTATCATCATCAGGAGCAGCTCCGATGATAGCAGCAAAGCCAGGCATTGTCCCGTCAACGAGCTGTATTCCCAAATTTCTTTGAATAGTATCAGTAATGAATCCGTTATATTCATAGCCTGTCTCCGGGTCCACAACCGGCTCCAAACCATTTATATAACGCAATGCCATTATGACCTCTTCTGCAAAGAGCGTTGCCATGCCGCAATCAAGGGCTTCACCCAAATAGGGTTTCCACAGGTGTTCTTCAGGTTTAGGATGAAGCATTTCTTTGGCCATTCCAAGGGCGACCTTCATATCCCCCAATGTTTTTACTTTAAAGCCTGTCATTGCGTATATCATGGGAAGATAAAAGGCAGTATCAGGAAATTCAAAAACAAAACCTTCACCCTTTTCAGCAATGGTTTTCTCCAACATTTCTTCTGCTCGCTGGACTAAATTGTGCGCACCCTTGATGACTGCTGTGGCAATTATCTTAGACATCTCACCCTCCTACCTACTAAATATAAGGAAAATAAGCGCGACTAATATTTACAGTAATTAGTTTATAAAAGTTATGATAATAAGTCAATAATAAATTTTTATGATTTAGACCTCAAAAAAGCAGGTATTCCGTTTGCTTCCCTGGGTCCAACCGTTACTTTCCAGCCCTCGAGCTTATCTTCGATTGATCCGCTGAGTATTGCAACATAACCCGGAATAATAAGCTCCCTGTGACTGACTGTATTTTCTACCCCGCTGTCTTTTATGAACTGTGCAATTTTTGCTGCTGTAAATTTCCCTGCTGCCCATGCTGTAAGAACCGAAAGGCCCTCACTATCCATGACAGCGAGATAACTTGGGACTTTGCTATTTTCTACTTCTCCAGAGACAATAAAGTAAGTGAGTGAGAAGTTTGTTGTAATGAGTAGAGGTGAGGTAGGGGAGGGTTCTCCGATTTTATAAATTTTTTGTTCAACTTGCATCGGAACCTGAGGATCTGTGTAAATGTTCTGCCTCAATGTAAAGAGTGAAAGGTTCTTCCATTTTTCGATACTGCTCAAGACAATGATGGAAGAATATTTCGCAACACCTATTGTCCCTAAGAGTGCCTCCATAAGGCTATCTTCTCGTTGTGCAAAAGTTATGACAGGGTATCCGAGAGGTTTAAAGTTCTTTTTGACAGCAGCCCTTCTTATGAATGTATTGTCCTGAAGAATTTCTTTTGCCTTCCTGGCACCTGAATCTATCACCATGTCCTGGATACCAAAGGATTTAATCTTTTCTGTAAGAGAAGACAGCTCATCAAGATTATTTGCTGTAACACCGAGCGTTGTCTTGTATGTCTTGGCAACATTTGCCATAGTTTCTGCATTTTCTAAGTTTGCGCCATAGATAATTGGTTTCTTGTCTGCAAAAAGTTTTACTGCTGCCTCAGCAGCTACGGGATTTCCTGAACATATTATGACAGGGACATCAGGTGCCTTCTGTGCAATAATTTTTGCAGCGGTCTCAAACTTGCCTGCATCGTTGGAATCATTCATGAGGGCGATTGCATCAACCCTCAGTTTTTGACCAACCCTCTCTATTTCTGAATTCATTACTTCCTCAATCCTGCTATTGATATCATCACCAGTATCTTTTATCTCTAAAGCAAAGGCGCAGGGATTAACAAACCTTTTGTCGTGCCTGAAAAGCACAGTCTCCTCACCCATCTTTACTGCCTTATCGCCTGTACCAAATGTGATAGGTCTTACCGGAGGAGCAGATGCCTCACCAAGTTTCTGCCTGGCCTCTTCTGAGACATCAGGACATAAATCCAAAGAAGCCTGTCTCTGGGCAAGTTTCATTGCAAAGGCAAGACAAGTAGGGAAACCGCACTTCTTGCAGTTTGTTTTCGGAAGAAGTTTAAATATCTCAACTCCTGTTAAAGCCATCCTTTTCTCCTGTTGAAATTCAAAGAGTAAAAATCGAAATTTAAAATAATGGAATTACTTATCTTTAAAATTTTCACCTTAAAATACTCCTGATTTTTCTGTCATTTCGGCTTGTCCGAAATCCTTCTTTAAGAAAGATTCCCGACAAGCGGGAATGACACTTAGATAAAATGTTGAGCACGAGACAATTTTCATTCCCCTTTGTGTCGTTTTATTTTAAACTTTGATTACATTTAAACAAGTTCCTCAATTACCTTCTCCACTGCCTCCACTGCCTTGGGGTGTCTCATGATAAGAAGCTCAGCACCAGCTAAGAGAAGAGCAGTTGCAGTAATAGCCTCCCATACAATTCCTCTCTCTTCTATAGATCCCCACAGGGGGATATCTGCTTCAGAGGCTTGCGTTTCTTTTACCTTCCAGACATACATTCCTATGTCGCCTAACATGGGTGGTTGCATTGTTGTATCATTCTGGGTAAGGGCGGCAAGTCTTATCCTCTCCATGACAGAATACGTATATTCAAGACCATATCCGAGG
>Ga0209324_10001326_pt1 | contig 16910 bp, 16 predicted proteins | sample Rifsed19ft3_FD_184015 | JGI IMG/M metagenome (GOLD analysis project Ga0209324, IMG submission 184015) | Soil microbial communities from Rifle, Colorado, USA - sediment 19ft 3 (version 2) | ecosystem: Environmental > Terrestrial > Deep subsurface > Rock core/Sediment | place: Rifle, Colorado...
CAAGTTTTGACATTGAGGGAATTTTCCAGTATATTTTACTATAAGTTTCTTGTGAGGCCCCGTGGTGTAGCGGTTTAACATGCCACCCTGTCACGGTGGAGATCAGGGGTTCAAATCCCCTCGGGGTCGCTTCTTTAACACATGGTTTGACAGACCTTCACATCAGACCCCAAAGAAAGGCCTAAATTCAAATACCCGTTGTAAGATGTTCCGGCACTCGCCACACCTTGCTGCTCCTGGAGATGGAATAGACCTGGAGTCCAAAATGAGGTTCAGGGTACGCGCCAAGTTAACCAATGTCACAAGATAAGTGAATGTGTATTGACTGATTTCAGATTTAAGGTTATACCGATTCCAATAATGCCGTATATGCTTCTTCCTCGGTATCGGCTATCTCTTTGAGGAATGCTGAGCAGCCGCGACCATCGTATTCCAGTGCCCGCCCGCACAACTTCACAATGAGGTCTCCAGATTTTCTAAAGAGAATAGATGCGTCGCTCCACTCTTTTCGCTGATGCCTCTGCCCTAAGTCCCCAAACACTCGTGCCTGCTCAAATCGTAATCCATCGTTGTGAGATAAGTCTTCGGCAATAAGCGGTGGCGTTAATCCAGCGTATGCGACCATGTGTCTGAAGCAATCTTTATTTGTCCAAAAGACAATCTCCTTGGCCAGCTTTCTCATGGCCGGAATGCCGAACAACTTCACAGGTGGTTTGAGCATTCGCCTGGCTTTACAGGTAAAACCTTTTTCGGCAATTTCAAGTTCAGTTGGCATCTTTTTAGGTAGTTGAAAAACTCTAAAGGTATTCTTTTTGCTCATGCCCGGGACATTAACATCTAGAGCTCTCTCAAATTCTATGTAAGGAATCTCCTGCACACCGCCTACGCTGCAGTCGTGAACATAGACTACCTGCTTATTGTCATCATAGCCAACCATGAGGATATAGTGAATGGGAATATGTTCCCTTTTGTAAAGTCCAGGGTAGTAGTGCAAGTAATACATGTCCAGCGCGCCAACCATCACTGGCTCATCATGCTCCAGGTATTCCTTCATTTTCGGGAATTCATTCCTGAATGATTTGCCCTCACTTATGGTCTGAGTGAATCCTATTATCCCACCCAGGTCTTTAAGCAAGTACTTAGAATTATTACCCCAGTAAACCATGCAAGGAGGTTTAGCCATCTTGAACTTTAGATAAGTGAACGAAGCCATACCACCAATAATAGGTAACAGGGAGTAATCATACCTGGCTCCCTGCCACGTTAAAACGTCAAATAAGCCATTAACGTAGCATGTGGATTCGCGAACTTTGTGAGGTATTCTAATCAACTTTGCCATTTTCCTATCGCCTGTAGAAGTATAACTTGGTCAAGGGATTACTTGCCAGCACAATTAGTTGACGCTAAGCCGACAAAAGGTTATCATTAGGGTGCAATGTTTTGCATTTACTATTACAACAACGAAATAAAGAGGTCAAATGGAATCATATGCATTAATGATAGGTGGCCTTGCTCTTGTCTTGGGCATCCTTATTGGGTACTTTGTCAGGCAGATAGTAGCCAACCGGGAGATCCAAAGAACAAGAAAAGAGGCACAGAATTTATTAGATGAGGCAACAACCAAGTATAATGAGCTACTCCGTGCCGCCAGAGAAGAAGCTATCAAAGTCGCCAACGCTGCCGAGCTGGAAAGCAAGGAACGTCGCCTTGAAATACAACGAATAGAGAAACGTGTTCACCAGAAAGAAGAAGCGCTGGAGCGGAAATTAGAGGGTGTAGAGCGGCGTGAACGTGATTTAGATAGCAGGAAAAAAGATGTTGAGAGGATAACAGCTGAACTTCAGACAATAAGAGAAAAACAGCTAGCAAAGTTAGAATCCATCTCTGGCACATCCAGTGAAGAAGCAAAAACTCTCCTGTTTCAAATGCTAAAACAAGAGGTTGAAGAACAAGTCTCGCGACAAGTCAGGGGATGGGAAACACAAATAAAGGGAGAGGCTGATGAAAGGGTCCGGAGTATTCTGGCTACAGCTATTCAAAGGTGTGCTACCGATGTTGTTTCGGAAACCACAATATCCTCTATTCCTCTGCCTAGCGACGAGATGAAGGGGCGGCTCATTGGGCGTGAGGGACGCAATATCCGAGCCCTGGAGCAAGCTACTGGCGTCGATCTTATCATCGATGATACTCCAGAGACGGTTACCATCTCCAGCTTTGACCCCGTAAGGCGTGAAGTAGCTCGCCTTGCCTTAAGCAGGCTTATCCTCGATGGGCGCATTCATCCAGCCCGAATTAAAGAAATAGTAGACAAAACCAAAGCAGAGGTTGAAGCTACTATTCGCAGTGAAGGTGAACACGCTGCTTACGAAGCTGGGATACCAGGGTTACATCCTGAGCTGATTAAGCTACTCGGCCAGCTTAAATTTCGTACCAGTTATGGTCAAAATGTTTTACTTCACAGCCTCGAGGTTTCCCATCTGGCGGGGATGTTGGCTGGCGAGATTGGAGCTAATATCAATATCGCCAGGAAAGCTGGCTTGCTTCATGATATTGGGAAGGCGGTAGACCATCAAACGGAAGGGCCACATGCTCTGATAGGCGCTGACCTTGTTAAGCAGTGGGATAGAAATCCCGAGGTGGTTCAAGCCATTGCTGAACATCATGGCGAGGCGGAGACCAGTAGTGTTATGGGCTTTATTGTCGCTGCTGCCGATGCTATAAGTGGTTCGCGGCCTGGTGCCAGACGTGAGTCCTTGGAACAATACCTGAAGCGTGTTAAGGACTTAGAGGACATAGCAACTGGTTTCCCTGGCGTCGAAAAGTCTTTTGCGATTCAAGCTGGGCGTGAAGTGCGTGTCATGGTAAAACCAGATAAAGTGGATGATTTAACAGCGGTGAGGTTGGCTCGGGATATTGCTAAGAAGATAGAAGAGAGCCTGACCTATCCTGGCCAGATAAAAGTAGTAGTGATAAGGGAGACTACGGCGACAGATTACGCTAAGTAGATTTGAAAATACTGGCAATAGGCGACATCATCGGCAAGCCTGGTAGGAATGCAGTAAAAAAAATACTACCAGGCTTACGTTCTGAATATAACATTGCCCTCGTAATAGGCAATGGTGAGAATGCTGCCGGCGGGTTAGGGCTAACCCCAAGCACAGCACAGGAGTTCTTTGATTCTGGAATTGATGTCATAACCACGGGCAACCATATTTGGGCTTACAAAGAGATTATTCCTTACATGGAAAACGAACCCGCCCTCCTCCGCCCATTGAATTACCCACCGACAAATCCTGGTCGTGGCTATGTGCTTAAAAAAAAGGTGCTGATAATTAACCTTATGGGGCGTGTTTTCATGGGTCATGTCGACTGTCCTTTTCGAGCCATGGACCAGTTACTAGCTGAGTTTGAACATGAATCAATCCCTATTATTGTTGACTTCCATGCTGAGGCAACCTCGGAGAAAGTGGCTATGGGTAAATATCTCGATGGACGAGTCAGCGCCGTATTGGGCACCCATACCCATGTGGGCACCATTGACGCACAAATATTACCCAAAGGCACTGCTTATGTCACCGACATAGGCATGGTTGGCCCTATAGACTCGGTTATCGGGGATGACCCGGATTCCGTAATAACCCGCTTCCTTACCCAGATGACTAGTAGGTTATCGGTTGGCAAGGGAAAAGTCAGTTTCGATGCAATTCTGGTCGAAGTGGATAAAAAAACTGGCAAGGCAGTGGATATCAAGCGTATCCAAAAATTAGTGGACTAGGTAGGCAAAAGAGGCATTCAGCAGCTTGTTCAACTCAAACCTGATAACTACGCAAGCCTGACTTTTCCCATCACCTTGGACATTACTTCGCCAGCCCCACCTCGGATAACCACTGTGGCGTAGTGGTCGAGGGGGGTTGGAGTCCAATTAACGATAGCTAATCTAGCCCCAGCCTCCCTAGCGTATGTTGGCATATAGGCAGCGGGGTAAACGAGAAGAGTGGAACCAATGACAATAAAAAGGTCGCAGTTCTGCGAGCGGCGGGTAGCCTCTTGTAATGTCTCTTGCGGTAATGCCTCTCCGAAGAACACTGCACCGGGCTTCAAGATACCCTGACACTCAGGGCAATCGGGAACTTCTATCCCCGCCTTTATTTTTTGTAATACTTCGGGCATCGGAAAGCGTCTACGGCAGCTTAAGCACACCGCCCACCGTGTATTACCATGAAGCTCAAACACCTTATCCTCAGGAACTCCAGCCTTTTGGTGCAGGTTGTCGATATTTTGAGTGATGACGCAATCTAATTTGCCTAGCTGGTAGAGCTCAACGATGGCATAGTGGGCAGGATTTGGTTCCGCTTCAGTAAGAAGTCCACTTTCAGCGGACATTTTCCAAATAGTCTTACGAGCGGCCGGGCCGCTGAGGAACTTTTGAATGGTGAAGTCCTCAGGGTCATACCTGCTCCAGATTCCTCCCGGGCTGCGAAAATCGGGAATACCTGACTCCGTGCTTATACCGGCCCCGGTAAACACGATGACCTTTTTAGACTCTATGATAAGCTGAGCTAACCGTTCTATCTCTTCCATCCCGCTCCTGTGAAACTGAATTTCTTACCTATAACCCGACCTTTACCACCCTTTCAATACCGCCCAGGTCGGAAATTAGCTCGATACTGGCCTGTGGGAAATAGCTCTTTATCAACGAAGTCACCATTTCACCTTGCCCCTGGCCTATTTCCAAAAGGAAACAAGCTTCGTAACTAAGCTTCCCCGGCATTTGTTCTAGTATTTTCTGTATTTTGTCCAAGCCATCCTCACCACCGGCTAAGGCCGTCGTTGGTTCATAATCTCTTATCTCCGGGCTTAACTCTTTAAATTCACAATCTTTGATATAAGGCAAATTAGCCACTATCATATCTACAGGTTGAGGCAACGGCTCAAGTAAATTTCCCTGCAAAAGTTCCACTTGGCTGTTAACTCCATGGCGCCGGCAATTCATCTCGGCTACCTGTAGAGCCGAAGCTGAAATATCCGTAGCATAAACCTTAGCTTGAGGTAATGCTAAGGCAAGGTTGATAGCAATAGCTCCACAGCCTGTACCGATGTCGGCTATGGTAATTTGCTTTCCCGGGTGCGAAATGCGACGGGCAAGCTCCACAGTTTTTTCCACGAGAAGTTCTGTTTCTGGTCTGGGAATAAAAGTATGACAGTCAATGCAGAAGTCGATTCCGTAAAATTCGCAGTGCCCCAGAATATAAGCAGCAGGCTCGTGGTCAAGGCGACACTGAACAAGATGGCGTAGATGCTCTGTTTCCGCTGAAGTTAAGCTCCTCTCCGGTTCTGTATAAAGCTGTGTTTTAGACATCCCCAAGACATGGCCTAACAAAAGCTCAGCCTCAACAGAGGCATCAGCAATTCCTGCCCTGCGTAACGTTTGGGTAGCTGATTGTAAAGCTTCGCGTAAAATCACATAAGAGCCGCTTCTAATTGTTCCACCTGTTCTTTGCTAATCAAGGCTTCAATGATTTCGTCCAGCTCTCCCTCTAAAATCCGTTGAAGGTTGTGAAAACTTAAGTTGATTCGGTGGTCGGTAACCCGGTTCTGGGGGAAATTGTAGGTGCGAATCTTTTCCGCCCGTTGACCGCTGCCTACTTGCATCCGCCGCTCTTTATCTATGCTCTCAGATTGTTTCTGTTGTTCCATGTCAAGCAGCCTGGCCCGAAGCACTGCCATGGCCTTCATCTTGTTTCTTATTTGAGACCTCTCATCCTGGCAGGCGGCTACTATGCCTGTGGGCAGGTGGGTAATGCGAACCGCCGAAGTTACTTTATTTACATTTTGCCCTCCAGCCCCCCGGCTGTGGAAAAATTCCATTTTGATGTCGTCAGGACTGATGTTGAGCTCAATCTCTTCTGCCTCGGGCAGGACCGCTACTGTAATTGTCGAGGTGTGAATTCGTCCCGAGGCTTCGGTGATCGGCACCCTTTGTACCCGATGGACACCACGCTCGTGCTTAAAGCGGCTGAAAGCACCTTTACCTTTGATTTCAAGTATTAGCTCCTTGAACCCCCCTCTTTCACTTTGATTGCTATCAATAACCGCTACTTGCCAACCCTTGGCCTCGGCATACCGACTATACATGCGGAATAAATCTGCGGCAAAAAGGCTTGCCTCCTCACCACCAGTACCAGCCCTTATCTCAACAATGACATTTCTTTCATCATTGGGGTCTTTAGGCATCAGGGAAAGCTTAAGTTTGCGAAGGAGCTCATCTTGCCGTTGTTTGAGTTTGCTCGCTTCTTCCTTGATTAAAGCCATCATTTCCGTTTCGGCATGGGAATTAAGCAAAGCTTCAAGTTCCGCCAGCTCTTTGCTCTTGGCCCTATATTCTTGGTACATGCCAACCATATCTTCAAGAGCAGCTTTTTCCTTGCTTAGCTCTTGAAGCCGTCTGCGGTCAGTAGCTATCTCTACTTGAGCCAAGAGTTGGCTTAGCTCGTCATAGCGCTTTTGTATTAGTTCTAGTTTCTCAAACATCGCCGATACTATTATAATACAGCAGTACAAGCTGCTCAAATTTGTCTCTATTTGTCACCCTGAGTGCTAACGAAGGGTCTGCGGATTCTTCGCTTCGCTCAGAATGACAGAGGGTGAAGGGCCCAAAGTGACAGAGGGCAAAGGGCTCGGAATGACTTGAGGATGTTAAGCTGCTCAAATTTGAGTTAAGTGAACTGGAATGAAACTGGCGCCAGGTTGCCATGAATGCTTACGCAGATTAATCCACCAAGCTGCAGAGCTAGCCACGGATGATGCTTCGCTGAAACAAAGTGCAATAAACGAAGCGATGAAAATATTAGATGATGAGTTTTCTTATAGCCAATTATCTATTGTGATTGCCACCAAGATTCACAAGGTAGTAAGAGAAGTGACCCACAATCCCGACCCTTATCGGGCAATGAAGGAAAGGGAGATGACGCTCGCCAGAGAATTATACCCCGAACTGAGACTCCGATATAAGGATGACCTTCGGGGGTGTCTTAAGTTGGCCGCGGCAGCGAATACCATTGATTTCTTCAGGGAACATGGCCTCATTAAGGAGGATATCAGGAAACCTGTGAACTTTGCTGTAGATGACTCGGAGCAATTTGAAGCAAAGCTAAAAGATGCCGGTACAGTTTTATATCTGGCGGATAATGCTGGGGAGCTCTATTTCGACTTACCTTTAGTAAAATGGATGAAACAATTTGTGCAGGTTACCTATGTAGTTAAACCATCACCTGTTCAAGACGATTTGACATTGGAAGATGTGAGAAACTCCGGCTTGGAAGGCGAGCTGGGGAAGGTTATAAGCACGGGCGTAGCTTCACCGGGAATAGTTTTTTCTTCGGCTTCAGCCCAGTTCAAACGAGAATTTGAGTCAGCAGACCTTGTACTCGCCAAAGGAATGGGGCATTATGAGGCTTTATCAGAGCTCCCCTCGGAAGGAAGAGTTTTCTATTGTCTCATGGCCAAATGCCAACCCGTAGCAAATTCGCTGAAGGTACCTATAAACAACTATGTAGCCATGCTACAATGATTCAGGTTTTGTCCGCAGCCATGGGAAATCGCCTCGGAGGGCACTGAGGAGCTCCAGAAAGGGCATAGAATAATAAATAAGGAATATATTTTATACTTAAAGCAGCAGAGGCATGATTTTTGATATAAGTTCCGATTCTCACCGACCAAGGTCGAAAGTTACGTCACAAGGTGTTAGCCTATCTGGAATACTTCGGCTTGTGCTCCCCATTGGGGGTTGTTTTAACTTGAGTTTCCCAAGTTGTTTTGTTATATTCTTGAACCAAGTGGGGCTGTAGCTCAGTCGGGAGAGCGTCTGACTGGCAGTCAGAAGGTAGTGGGTTCGAATCCCATCAGCTCCACCAGCCTTTTCTCTGTTTTGATTACCACAAACAAACTCTCAGAAAAAGAGGTCAACTCTATTTTTCCCTTCGTTCGCAATGACAGCCCAGATATGAAATCCTAAACAATATCAAATGACAAAGCTCAAAATCCCAATGACAAAAGGAGGTAGTGTTGGCATTTACACATTTGGATTTCTCCCGGCTTTGCCGAGGATGTTCGATGAAATCGGCAAATCGTCATTTGGATTTTGACATTTGGGTTTGTTCAGGCCTGTCCTGAGCAAGAACGGTAGCTGGTTATATCACCCTTGCTCAGGCTCGATCAGGCCGTAGTTGCCATCATCACGACGATATAGCAGATTGAGCTTCTCAGTATCGGCATTTATGAAAAGAAAGAAATTATGCCCCAAAAGCTCCATCTGGCTTACAGCTTCATCTACAGGCATGGGTTTGACTAAGAAACGTTTAGTCTTTACCACCCTTCTGGGAGCCTCGATTTCCTCCGCCTCAATTGCCGCTCCTTGCCGAGCAAAAGAAACGCCTCTGCCTTTATCATATAATTTGCCTTTGTATCGCTCGATCCTCTTAGATAGCACATCCACTACTTTGTCAATGGCTGTGCGAATGTCCTTAGACTTCTCCTGAGCTCTAATTAAGACACCTCTGCAGTCAAGGGTAACCTGGACAGTGAATCGCTGCTCAGGCAGCTTGGCACCTTCCTGGGAAATCTCCACCTTACTTGCATCGATGGTAGGTAAGTAACGACCTAGTTTGCCAACCTTCTTCTCAACATACGCCTTTAATGTTTCAGAGACTTCCACACTATTCTTAGCGATAATCTGTAGCTTCATTTCTCCTCCTTCAGTTGTAAATCTCCCTGGCTAACGTTAAGCCCCAAACAGACGTAGCCCCCTTGTTCTTGAGAGCCGCAGCACAGGACTCCAGCGTGGCTCCAGAAGTACATACATCGTCTATAAGGATAATTTGTTTACCGCTTACCTTTTCATCACGGCACACAAAAACATCGGCTACATTCCTCCGTCGCTCTTCTACATCAACTGCCCTTACCTGAGGTTGTGCTTGCTTAACCCGAATGAGACAATCCTCAATCACTGGCAAATCAATGCGCCTACCCAAGTCCTTGGCGAGAAGGCTGGATTGATTATAACCTCTCTCCCTCAGCCGCCGCGGGTATAGGGGTACAGAAACCAAAGCTTCGCCAGGCAAGGGATTTGATCTAAGATAATCAGCCAGCAACTCCGCCAGACAGGGAGAGATCGCCTTCAAATTTCGATACTTCAGCTGATGAATGGCTTTCCGTATTACCTCATCAAACCTAAATGGGGAACGGATGCCGTCAATCTCAGTTTGTCTTTTCCTGCAAATTGGGCATACGATACCGCTAGCCTGAGGTCTGCCACACTTGGGGCAAAGCGGAGGTAATAGCCTCGGTAGTTTTCCAAGACATTCAAGGCAAAGAAAACCACCTACTTTCCCACAGCCAACACACCGGCGTGGGAAAAAAGAGTCAACTGCCAGCTCAATTAATTTACCTAAGCGAAGCAAATCCCTGGCTAAGGAGTGTATTCTCGGCGTGTGCGGGTATGAAGTGCTCCATCAAGAATGGGCTCATTCAGGTATATTTCACCATTCCTGATCTTTATATTGTATCCACAATCAGGATGGGTACATACCCAGGCCTTGTACTGAATCGGTGCTCCTTGACTACCAAAGTCAGACAAAGGCACTAAATCCCCCTTTCCGCATTTTTGGCACTTAGGTAATGAACCGTGTTCCAAGTTCCACCTCCACAATTAAATTTATTTGCCTATATCAAAAACAGTAAGTATATACTATCAAAAATTCGTTTGCAAGACCATTTCCCTAATAAACCCAAATTTTTTAGATTTTTCTTTGGACTTTCCTAATGGCCCAGCCCAACCAGCGACAGGCAGGTATAAATAGCCCCAGCCGGCATCAATTGGCTTCTCATTAATCTGATAGCCTCGACTTCGACAGGATATTTATCTTCAAAGATGATAGAGCCCACGAGTTCGCCAAAGCTCCTTCTTTCCGAGGATGATGCTCCTTCCCTGATGCGCGCCAGGGTCAAATGGGGCACAAAAGGGCGCTCTTCCTTAGCAAATCCCAGGGCGGCGAGCGCGGAGTCGATGTTTTGCTGTAACCTGGATAGCTTATCTAGCTCTCCGCCGATGCCAACCCAAAAGACCCGAACTTGCCTTAGATTAGGGAAAACCCCCGTACCTGAAATCTCTAAATGGAATGGAGAAACTCCCTGTGCAGCTTCTTCTATAGCTTCAGTTATCTCTGCTACTCGCTTAGAAGGAATATTGCCCAGAAACTTCAAGGTCAGGTGAATCCCCCCGGGATCCACCCACTTGACGAACTTATGTTCATCTCTCTCTAATCCTTTTCTCAGCCTGGCTAATCCCTTCTTAGCTTCTTCAGGCAGTTCAATAGCAATAAAGGAACGGATTTGTTCGGGATTATGTGACACTTTTGCTCCTTATGTCCGATTTCACCCACACCTGAATCCTCTCCGTTTAAAGGAGAAAGACAATACCTTATGGCTAGTATTCACTTCGTATTGGGAAGAGGGACGATGTCGTTCTCTTACTTCTCCTTCTTCTTTTCTTTTTGTTGCTTGGGCTTTTTCACATTCTTTCTTCCCTTGGTTCCCATTTCTTTACCTCCTTTGTTATTTAAGTTTTACTGCTATGTTACACTTATACTACCTTCATCACAGTATAGTAGTTTTTGGGCATTAGCCCCCAAGATGCTGGCTTTGCCTTCCTCAGAAAGCCTTGAAGCCCGTACCTGTGCAATCACCCGGTTCTGGTACATAAGAGGATAGTCACTGCCGAAAAGGATTTTATCACTGCCGATGATGCGGCTCACCTGCTCAAAAATCTCGGGCTTGTAAAGGAAAACGGTGGCTGCGGTATCAAAGAAGACATTAGCTAAAGCTTTGGCCACTTCAGGCATCAGGGCATAAAAAGGCAAGCCTCCACCCCAGTGAGCACAAACAAGCCTTAAATTAGGGAAACTCGTGATAAAGGAGTAGAGAATGTCAGGGGTGATACTACCCTTGCCGGAGTATTCATGCCCTACTGGCTCAGAAGAGTGGGTCAGAAAAATCAAGTCGTGCTTTAGCACGGCATCAACTACAGGCTCCATTGTTGCCCTATCAGTAAGGTCGAAGCCCTGCACATCAGACCTTAATTCGCCAATTCCCTTAGCCCCGGCTTCAGCACACCGCTCTATCTCGGCTATGACAGCATCTCCAGCCCTGGGTTGAACAGCACAAAAGCCAACCAGCCTTGTCGGATAGCGTGATACCGAATCTAAAATGTAATCGTTTGTTTTCACACAGAGCTCATGGCTGACCCAACCGATGTTAAGAACGACGGACATATCAATGCCGGCTTCATCCATGCTGTCAAGCAGTTCCTCCACCGTGGCCATCATGGCTTTCGGCTGGGAATAAAGCAAAGAAAAACAAGGATCGCGCTTGATATATTCGTTACGCTTTTCCCTCAGCCAGGGGGGAAATATATGGGTATGAAAATCTATAATCACTTAAGGCATTATACCCAAACGACTAAAAATACTAAATACCATAGCTTTTTGTTATTGCGAGCACATTCCCCTTCCTGTCATTGCGAGCCCCGACTTGTCGGGGCGTGGCAATCCCTGCGGCTAAATTCCAAACCCTAATTTCTAAGCTCTAAACAAACCCAAATATCAAAATTCAAATCTTTAAACTGTTTCGGTATTATCCCCTTAAAAACCGTTGGAGGTAAAGTTTATGTATTCAGAGGGCATACTTTACATTGTAGTAAACAACGAAATAATCAGGTACGTCTTCGTTGAAGGAGAATGGAAAAAAGCACAGTCTTGTCGGGAGCAATAGTGATGCTGTGTGAATTAACTTCCCACCCCTTATTATCAGACATCTCCTTCTCTATGATGTTGGGCAAGTTATAAATAAGCTTGTTAACCTGTTCAATAATTTGCCTTTGTGTTTCTTCAGTCTCAAAGTCTGGTTCAGCCGAGATTTTTATCCATGGCAAAAAATACAACATTGGTCTATATTCGTAAGCACATTTCATAATTCACCTCCTATAAGATTGATTATAGCACTAGGTTAGAGGGTGTCAATGACTATAGAAGATAAAAGCAAAACGGAGGAATAATGCAACAATCATGTGTCGATGACTTGTGGAAGTCTACTCACTTGGTCGATAACTTGGGTGACGTCATCAATAAGAGAATCGATGGCTCTGACGTTGGCTTGGTATCCGCCTTTAATAAAACCCTCGCCAAAGGTTGGGTCAATGGGCAAGCGAGCCTTCATGTGCACATTAGGGTCGGGCTGGTCGGAGAAGCGATAACGGACGAGTTCTGTTTCCTTTTCCAAAGAAAGGGACAACCCACTGAAACGTTCTTCCAGCAAGATAGCGTCAGAGTTCCAAGTGACAGTTTGTCTGATTTCTGCAACATCAGCAAAGTTCAATTGAGCACACAGGGTCTTGTGTTTATCCATGTTGGAGAATCGTTTGACCATTGTGAAAAGAGGGAAAACGCCTTGATATGGTTGCGCCCTCTCGATGATTGTCCACGCATCCCCATCGACCTTTATCCCGTAAAGAACACTGCGTTGTGGCTTCTTCTTTCGGAACTTGACTTCCTCAAAGAATTTGTCCCTACTCTCGTAAATCGGAAATTCATTCCGTGTAGTCGGTTCATGTCCGTCTCGAAGGACAAGTTGCCAGACAAGGTGGTCAAGTGCCGAGCGAATATTGTGAAGAATGTCTCCTACAATGACCGAGAAGCGAGCATTAGGGATAGTAGGCATTGGGTCAGATATTACGACATACCAAGAGCCATCACGCCTTATATTGAGTTGACCGATATTGGCTTGCTGTTTACCCCAGATGTTAATCTCCGATTCCAAAGTGCCATAATGTTCTTTGGCCCGCCTGAGTTTGGCCCTAATGCCTCTAAGGTCGGCGCAAATGACAGCCATATATCACCTTCAATAAAGGATGGTATCAGTATGATGAAGACTATATAAAAATGCAAGAGAACGAGTAAAGGTGATATACTATATCTAAGGTATAAGAGATGCCTAAGATAAGAGAAATAGACAAAGGCAAATTAGAAACAACTAAGCAAGACTTTGAAGCCTTGCTAAAGAAGGCTTGCTCACCAAAGCCTAAATCTTCTCCAAAACAGTCAAAAACATAGGCTTCTCGTCTTTACGGTGATTGTATCTAAACATATATTCATCAACGTAGCATTGTAAGTATTTCTCACTCACGGCGTGGTAGACACCCCTAATACCACGTTTTAACACACTCCAGAATCCCTCAATAGTAGGTAATTCGGATTTTGATATTGTTTAGAATTTGGTGCTTGGGATTTAGGATTTGAAGCGGAGCGCCTGTGGTGGAGAAATAGAGTTGACCCCTCTTATATTTCCACCGTCACACCTTCGGTGGGCAGGATGAGATTTATTCCACTGTCGCCCAAATTATCCACGTAGAACTCGGGCTTCTCAGAGTGCACCGGTATAAGCATCTCCGGTTGAATCTCACAGGCAACCCGGAGCAGGTCGGGACCACAGGCATGTCCCGAAGCATGCAGCCCCTTCTCCTCCTCAGGTATTTCCCACTCGCCATTCTTTTCCACAGGGAGACCGAATGCTCGCAATTGGAAGCGCTCCAGCCAGTGGTGCAGACGCCGGAAGTCCATCTCCTGTTCCTCGTTGTGAGGCTCGCTAGAGCTAAAGACATAAAGGCTGCCGGCCCGCGGCTGTATGCTGGGCAACTCATTCAAGTCCCAGAAGCTGAAGCAGAGGATGAAGTCACCCTGGTTAGAACTGACATCCTTAGCCAGTACAATCTTGCTGGAGTATTCCTGGTAGATATTTCGCAACCATGAATCAGGACTCTTACTAGCACTTGTTTCTTGATAGATGACAATAGCATCCTCCTGGGCAATATCAGGTATTTGGGGTTCGAGAAGGCGCATGGTCTTTAAAAGGTAGGCGTCTTTGGGCAAAATGGTTAACTTCCTTTTGGTGTCTCTGGCAATCTGCAAAAAGGTAAGCAAACGATTTATATCTCTGGGAGAGAAATCGGCAATGACCAGGCCCCAGGCACCGTTAATAGCTTTGAAGCCATTTTCATATACCTCCTGCTCGGAAACATTTGTCGCTTTGTCCACATTAGTGCCTTCCAGGATTAATGCCCTGGGATGTAGCTGGGCTGCCTGTTTTATCATTGACTCGGTGAGTTTACCTTGCCTGCCATGAAGGCGCAGGTCGCCGCTGTAAACCACCCAACCAGAGCTTGTCTCGATACCCCAGGCACAGGCACCGGGAATGGAGTGGTCTACGGGGAAGCAGCGCAGATTAAAGCTACAGCTACCAATATCGTCCAGCGGTTGTGAGGCAAATTTTTTCTGTCGGGTAGCTTTTCCCCAAAAATTTCCGGCCTCCTCGCTCAACCCAGACTTGTTAGCAAGGCAGAAACGACGTTGACGGTCACCACTGCTGCTGGCAACGTAAGCCCCTTGCTTAAGTCCTTCCGCACATTCCTCTACCCTGGGGGTAAAGTAGCACACCTGCTGATCGAAGGATGCTTTGCCTGAGTCCTGTATTGCCTTGGCGATAAAGGCTGTGGTCGCGGTGGCGTATACCGGGATGTCTTCTTTCAGGAAAGCTATGTGGCCGGAATGATCGAGATGGGCGTGAGTTAACAGAACTCCACCTATATCTTCAAGTTTGCGATAATGGTCGGCTCCGCGAAACTGCTGCCACAGGTTTTCTGTCCCCAAGTCAGTGCGGTAAATGCCCTCAATCGGGGGAAGCAGCCCCATTACCAACAGGTCGAGAAGTCCGGCTCCGGGTCGAGGCTTCAAATATTCTTCGTAGAAGGTCCGATACTTACTATAGGGGTAGCCAAAGTCCAGAAATAGTTTTCCTTTATCATCTTCAAGGAGGATTTTATTGCCGCCGATTTCCCTGACGCCGCCGTAGAATGTAAGCTTTACCATGTCGGTATCGAAATCAAAAATGGATTGACTATTGTGCCTTAACGTTAATCTTCAAATTGTCTATTTTACCTACCCCCTTCAATGAAGAGACCAAACCGGTTATTGTGTTGGTGATAATGTCTTTGGGGAAAGGGGTAAGGGGAAGTTCACTCCCATTGACGACGAGCGTGATATCGCCCCGCTCCAGATACAGTTCCAGGTTCCCTATGTTTTCAGTTCCTTTCAAGGAAGAGACTGCCCCGACTACAGTGCGAGTCAGGAACTCCTTGACAAAGGGATTGAGTTCAACAGATACATTGTTGACTGCAAGCTCTGCCACAAGATTTTTCCCCATTTTACACCTCCTGGTCTATAAATACGCTGTATAATTTTGCTCTTCTATTCAATTTTGGGTATTTCCATAGTTTCTTGATTTATCAGGCGTCTCTTTTATCACTGCCTGCCCTTCGCTTTTGTCATTCTGAGCCGAAGGCGAAGAATCTCACCGCCGTTCAGGGTAAACTCCACATAGCAATGACAGGCAGACTGGCGACATCTTACTTCTTCTTTACCTCCCCTTTTTTGAGCTCTTGATAGGCCTTGATTATCTCCTCCACGGAGCTTTTGTCTTCCAGGGTCGTGATGTCTCCTATGCTGGTATTATTAGCCACAGCCTTCAAAACCCGTCTCATAACTTTGCCGCTCCTGGTCTTGGGGAGCTTGGCGACGAAATAAACTTCATCAGGAACTGCTATAGGCCCTATCACTCTTCGTATGTGCCCAACAAGGTCCTTTTTCAAGTCTGGAGAAGGGTCAACCCCTTCTTTGAGCCTGGCAAAGATGACGATGCTCTCGCCCTTCACCGGGTCACTTTTACCCACAACCGCCGCCTCAACTATTTGAGGATGTGAGACGGCAGCGTCCTCTAATTCAGCAGTACCTATTCTATGCCCGGCTACTTTAAGCACCTCATCGGCCCTTCCCAGGACCCAGAGATATCCATCTTTATCCCTTACGGCATAGTCACCGGTATGGTAAACGCCGGGATACCGCGACCAATAGGCTTCCTTGTAACGCTCCGGGTCTCCGTATATGCCCAGGAGCATCCCGGGCCAGGGCCTCTTTATTACCAGGAAACCTCTCTGTTCCACCGGCACTGGTTTGCCATCTTCACCAACTACGTCAACCTCCACCCCCGGCAGCGGTAATGTCGCCGAGCCTGGCTTCAAGGGCACGCACTCTATGCCCGGGCAGGGTGAAATCATAATGCCACCGGTTTCAGTCTGCCACCAGGTATCAACGATAGGACATCTTTCACCGCCGACATGGCGGTAAAACCACAGCCAGGCCTCAGGATTAATGGGCTCTCCCACGCTCCCTAATAGCTCCAGGCTGCTGAGATCATACTTTTTTAGCATCTCCTCTCCATATCCCATAAACATCCTGATGGCTGTCGGCGAGGTGTAGAATACGGTGACCCTATATTTTTCGATAATATCCCACCACCTTTCAATCGTAGGATAGTCGAGAGCCCCTTCATAAAGTACCATGGCTGCCCCATGCGCCAGCGGGGCATACACTATCTGGCTATGCCCGGTAACCCAGCCAATATCAGCAGTGCACCAGTAGACCGATTCTTCTCGCAGATTGAAGACCCACTTATAAGCAGAACAATTGTGTACCAGATAGCCACCTGTACTGTGGACAATTCCTTTGGGCTTACCCGTAGTCCCCGAGGTGTACAGTACATAGAGGGGGTGATTCGATTCTACCGGCTCCGGTTCCACGAAGAGTGCGGCCTTTTCAAGCAGGTCGTCCAGCCATGATTCCTTGGGCGACTTCATGGTTACCGAAACACCAGCCCTTTTAACCACAATAACCTTCTCTACCGAGGGACACTTCGTTAAGGCTTCGTCGACTATACTCTTTAGCGGGACTACCTTCCCCCTCCGAAAT
>Ga0209324_10001330_pt1 | contig 16900 bp, 15 predicted proteins | sample Rifsed19ft3_FD_184015 | JGI IMG/M metagenome (GOLD analysis project Ga0209324, IMG submission 184015) | Soil microbial communities from Rifle, Colorado, USA - sediment 19ft 3 (version 2) | ecosystem: Environmental > Terrestrial > Deep subsurface > Rock core/Sediment | place: Rifle, Colorado...
GGAAAGACGGTTCGGCTTATGGGTCAGAACGTGGTTTCTATCTAAAAACCGAAGGCCTCGACCAAATCACGCAACCGATAATTTACAAAGCAGCAATATCCCGCGATGCTATCTTCGAAAACGTTATGATCGATTACGAAGGAAATCTCTATTTCGAAGACGATACGCTAACCAGCAATGGGCGTGGAATTATGATGCGCGAGGACCTCAGTCCGTATATTTCAAACACCATCAATTTACCGCCTATCAATGATATGGATGGACTGATCATTGCATTTATTACCCGCCGTCACACAGTTGTTCCACTTGCCGCCAAACTTACACCCGAGCAGGCTGCTGCTGTCTTTATGATAGGCGAGTCCATAGAAACATCCGCTGGCGATCCGAAACGCGCAGGAGAATCTATTCGGGAGGTCGGCACCAATCCTTTTATTATAGGCGACAAATCGTACGAAGGAAACTGGTTCTACGATTTTGTCAAGCAACACGAAGGCAAGGTTCATTGCTATCAATTAAATACCGGAGGGCTGGGAGAGGTCATAGAAAAGCAACCCAATGGTGCAAAGGTAATGAAGCGCAAGGTACAACGAGTAGAGATCCCCGAGATGTCGTCTATTATCCGCGGTATTGTGCGCGGTACTAACACATGGGGCAAAGATAAATACTGGAATTTTGAAGTACCCACATCCGTGCAAGGTATGGATTTATCCAAATATGAAGTAGAAAAATTCTATGATGTAGACGATATCATAAAACAGGTATCGGAACTACGCTGTGAACGTGTTGACTATATAGAAAAATTCAATACGTTGGATAAAGCTATCATCAATGCGGCAAAAACAATGTAAAATAAAAATTAGTTGACATTTTTTAAATTTTTATTAAAATGTCTACTAATTATATATACTTTGTTTTTGGTAGATAATAGGTAAACTTTCGGTAAACACATCTTACATATGTCATTCCCGCATGTTTTTAGCGGGAATCCAGGCGAGTGCTGATGGGCGGTGGATTCCCGATAAAAGCATTCGGGAATGACACTTGTCCTCACGGAAGTGGGGAATTGGCAGTGCATAACGTATTTACCGAATATTTACAATATATAGTTATGAAACTATCCAAAAAGAGCGACTATGCCCTCCGTGCAATGATTTATCTTTCGGCAAATTACCAAAAGGGGGCAGTCCAGATTAAGGAAATCTCCGCAAAGGAAAAGATTCCACAAAAATTCCTGGAAAATATCCTCCTTACCCTTAGAAAAGTAGGTATCCTGAATAGCAAGATGGGCCTCCGGGGTGGTTATGAACTGGCCCGTTCGCCCGATTTAATTACCTTAGGGCAGGTAATTCGGGCGCTGGACGGGGCAATTGCACCTGTGGACTGCGTAAGTCAGATATCTTATAAACCATGTTCAGAAGAAGTTACCTGTGTAATACGGAGTGTAATGATGGATGTTCGAAACGCCATAACAGAGGTATTGGACAAGATGACCTTTGCGGAGATGTGTAAACGTGCCAATGATTCATTAGAAAAAAGAGAAGCTTTAACATATACGATATAATAATTTTTTAATAATAGTCTATCAATATGGTAGAGTTTGTAATTTTCATGGATGTTTATAAGATAACTTGAAGATTTTACGATACTGGGTTGTTTTGTGTCTCCTGTTCTTTGCAATTGTAACTGGTAGCGCCTGTTCGCGGAAGGGTAACAACGCTACTATTCGCGTGGGATATTTCCCGAATATTAGCCACGCACAGGCTGTTATTGGGCTAAACAGCGGTACCTTTGAAAAATACTTTGGACCTGAGGTCAAAATAAAGGCGACTCTTTTTAATGCAGGACCTTCTATTATTGAGGCGGTGTTTTCTGAGGATATAGATATTGCGTATGTTGGTCCAAGCCCTGCCATAAATGGCTATGTACGCTCTGACGGCAAGGCGTTAAAGGTAATTTCAGGCGTATCGAATGGCGGGTCATTATTTATAGTAAGACCGGATTCCAACATAAAAACGCCCCTAGATCTTTCCGGGAAAAGAATTGCATCACCACAACTTGGGAACACACAGGATATCGCCCTTCGGGAGTATATTAAAAACTGTGGTTTTAAGCCAAAAGAAAGGGGTGGAACGGTTAATATCCTTCCCCTGCGAAATCCCGATATTTTAAATCTTTTTATGCAAAAACAGGTCGATGGGGCATGGTTGCCAGAACCGTGGGCGACAAGACTCCTAAAGGAGGCAGGCGGCGAGATTTTTGTTGATGAAAGAACCTTATGGGATGGCGGTCGGTTTTGTTCAACGCTGATGATTGTGGGGACAAATTTTTTTAAAAAACATCCCGATTGGGTTAAAAAATGGCTGACGGTTCATGTTGAAATAACCCAGTGGATTAATCAATATCCTGAAGAAGCAAGGGCTGTTATTGGTGATCAGATAAAGGCAATTTCTGGTATATCTCTTTCAAAGGATATTATTGACGAAGCCTTCTCTCGATTGGAGATTACCTACGATCCGATCGTCTCATCGCTGTTTTCTTATGCAGAGATGGCGTATAACGCAGGCTTTTTGGGGGAACAGCAGCCGGATTTGTCGGGAATGATAGACTTAAGGTTACTCAATAGGATACTCAAAGAGAGGGCATTGCCACGAGTGAATAAAAGAGGGAAAATGAAAAATAAAATAAGGCTGATTGGAGGTAGTGAACGTGACGGAAAGCGCAGGAACTGAAAATCTCATAGATATAGATCATGTTAAAGTAGATAATGAACGGCAGAAATCTCATAAAGTGAATGGGGTGTGGCCAAAACTGCGCGTTCAACACGTATCGAAATCATTTCAATCAAAAAACGGAAGAGTCGATGTATTGGAAGATATAAACCTTGAGATACAACAAGGAGAATTTGTATGTATTGTTGGACCTTCAGGGTGCGGGAAGACTACTCTTTTGAACATTGTCGCCGGACTGGAAAAGGCCGATTCAGGCGAGGTGTGGGCTGATGATCATAAAATTAACGGGGCTGGAACTGACCGTGTTGTTATATTTCAGGAAGCTGCTCTCTTTCCCTGGTTGAATGTGGTAAAAAATGTTGAATTTGGTTTAAAATTAAAAGGATTTAATGGCAAGGAAAGACGAAATATAGCTATTGAGTATCTCAAAATGGTGCATTTGTCAAAGTTTCAACATGCCCAGGTGCATGAACTATCTGGCGGAATGAAACAACGTGTAGCCATAGCCAGGGCTCTTGCGATGAATCCGGAGATGCTCCTGATGGATGAGCCTTTTTCCTCACTGGATGCCCAGACACGGTGGATACTTCATTACGAGTTACAAAATATCTGGCTAAAAACCAGGAAGACGATATTGTTCGTTACTCACAATATTCGTGAGGCGGTGTGTCTGGCGGATCGGATAATAATCCTTTCAACATCACCGGGAAAAATCAAGAAAGAGTTTTTGGTGGAATTGCCAAGACCAAGGGATGACAATGATGTGAATGTTGCAGGATATTCCACCAGGATCATGAAAGAATTGAAAGCCGAGATTAATAAGGTTATGAAGTGCGAGATGGATGCAGATTCATGTGTAGAATGTGATATAAAATGTACAACTGAAGTACCTGCAAAAACAGACATTGGAGGAGGAATCTGAGAAAATGCAAAGCATACTTAAAAGAACAATGTTTTATATCCTTTTTGTTGGACTTTGGGAAGGGTTGTTCAGGTTAGGGATATGGCCGGAATACGTACTCCCTTCTCCTGTTTCAGTTTTTAAAACGCTTATTCATGGATTCCAAAATCATACCTTCCTCATCGGTATCGCAATCAGTATGAAAAGAATTGCCATTGGTTACGGAATTTCTATTGTTGTTGGCATTCTTTTGGGTCTATTGATCGGGAGGGTGCGAATTTTCGAAGAAACGCTGGGTTCATTTTTTACCGGTTTACAAACATTGCCGACTATTTGTTGGTTGCCCCTTGCGTTGCTTTGGTTTGGCTTGAATGACAGGTCTATCATATTCCTGGTTTTTATGGGCGCCGTGCTTTCAATTACGATTGCAACGGATGCCGGAGTTAAAAGTGTGCCGTCACTCTATATTCGTGCTGCAAAAACTATGGGAGCAAAGGGATGGAAGCTGTATCTTGAAGTAATTATCCCCGCTGCCCTCCCGCATATCATTACGGGGATGAAACAAGGCTGGTCATTTGCCTGGCGTTCGCTCATGGCTGGTGAATTATTAATTGTATGTTTGGGATTAGGACATCTTATGATGATTGGGCGGGAGCTAAACGACATGAGCCAGGTAATTGCCGTGATGATTGTAATTATTATAATCGGTATCCTGGTCGATAGGCTGTTTTTTGTAAAGGTAGAACAACGTATACGTGAACGGTGGGGGCTGGTAAAGGTTTAATTACATATCTACCTCTACGGGTAATTCCATATTTTGTATGGAAGCCTGTACCAAGGCCTCCCGGTCGATTTCATCTTCAGGCTGCTTAATCCGATCTGCGTTTCTTTCAACAAATCGGACACCCTCGACCCTGTATTTCTTTTTTAAGGTCTCACATTTTTGGCAGTTTTCGGCGGTATATATGTATTTCACGATAAGTTTCTCCCTTTAGATAAAAAAAAATTGTAAATCCGAAATCATATACTTCGATTTAACTCAGTACAGGAATCTAAAATCTTCAGCTATTCTACAAAAAGGAAAGATTCTTTCAAGAACAATTTTTCTTCATTTTGTCAAATTCTTGTCAGATGAACGATTGCTGAGATAATTATTTGACTGAATAAATCTTATGTGTTATATTTCTTAAAAATTAGAAAGGTTATTTTTATGAGATTTATTGGATTACTTATCGCAGCGGCAGTGGCTGTCTGGGTATATATAGATGCAAAGAACAAAGGATACAAAACCCTTCCGGCTGTGGGCTGGATGCTGGGCGTGTTTTTACTGATGATTGTATTCTTACCCCTTTATTTGTTTGTAAGGGCAAAGAAGGCTAAGCCGATAGAAATCTTAACCCCTTGTAAATATTGTGGGAAGTATTACCAGGATACACCATTGTATTGTCCTAACTGTGGTCACAAAGTGGGCGGATATTCATTTAAAGAGGAGTAAGCTATGAACGTGAAAGAACGGATAACGGAAGATTTAAAGGCTGCCATGAAGGCACAGAACAAATTAAGGACATCGGTGTTGCGCATGATACTTGCCGACATTAAGATTGCGGATACCTCCGGTAAACCCAAGGATCAGATCGATTACGTTGAGGTTGCTCGTGGATATTACAAGAAACTGAACAAGGCACGTGAAGAATATGAGAGGCTCAATTTGCCGGATAAAGTAAAAGAGCTGAATGGCGAGATTGCAATTGTTGAGGAATATCTGCCCAGGCAATTGCCAGATGATGAAATAAAAAGAATTGTTCATGAGGTCATCGAAACAAATAAATTTACTGCCAGGGAAATGGGGGCGGCAATAAAACTCATTATGGGCAAATATGGCGGCGTAGTGGATGGGAAAAAGGTTCAAATGTATTTGAAGGAAAAACTAGCAGGCTAGCGAGGCGAAGCCTCAGATCGATACTTGTCCTCGTGCAAACGAGGAAACGATTCCCGCTAAAAGCATGCGGGAACACAGATTTCACAAATTGTACAGATTGTATAGTATTACCTTGTAAAAACTTCTTTTCCCCGTTTTCACGAGGACAAGTTTGTGTAAGTTTTTTTAACACCCCCCTGTGTCCCCTCCCCTGCGAAGGGAGGAAAGAGAGGGGGTTCTTTGGCAGCGGCTATGCTGCGCTAGGAATTGGTATTTTTTATCTGTGAAATCTGTGGTTTCTGTTGTTATATTTAAAAACTTGACTCACCCCCGTTTTTACGAGGACAAGTTTGTAAAGATAAATTGCGGATAAAGATTTATATTGGCATGAGGTCTCTGCCTGCTATTTTAGCCCCTAGTTTCCACGACATCTTGGTTTGTCTCCTTTCCACCTTTGTTAATTCTGAATGGATCGCAATCGCATCATTTCCTGATTTGATACCTTTCGTTATTGCCTCTGCGGCAAATAAACCCGTTGATAATGCACACGAAATCCCTTCACCAAAGGCATTGAGAAATCCCGCTGCTTCTCCCACAAGAAGAACCTTTCCTTTCCCTAAATAAAACCTCCCCGTTGTACACATGTCGTTACCCAGGCAGCCGGTTTTCCTTACTAATTTTTTGAGTTTTAACCCAAAGCTATTTTCGAGCATCTTAGTATATTCGCTCAGATAAGGATATATCTTAGCGCCCTTTCTTACAGCCGTGCCAAAGATTTGCAGTCCGTCTTTTACGTTAAACCATGCATAAACCTCACCAAACTGTGATTCCAGGAAGCCGTGATAAAAATAGGGGTCTAAATCAGAAGTGCCTTCGTAATAATTTTGATATGCTACAAACCATTTTGTGCCTTTTTCAAAATCCGGGTCGAGTTTTTCCCTGATAACCGATCTGCTGCCTTCTGCGCTTACTAAGTATTCGCATCTGATATGTATCGTTTCGTTATTACAGGTATCATGACATTCCAGCATTATATAGTTACCGTAATCTTTAAATCCTTTCAAGCTGCAACAATCCTTTACTTCCGCCCCTGAATTTTTGATAAGCCAGTAATCATATTCAGAACGCCATACGTTCGGTGCGCCGTTGCCACCCTTATTGAATGGCCAATCTGAAAAATGCTTATTATCAGACCAAAGTCTTACTCCTTTTAAAAATCTTGGTGTAACGTAAGCCGATTCCGGGATCTTTCCAAAAAGTTTTTCAGTTATATCCTGTGATTTCTTAAAGATAATTCCAGAACACATTTTGTATCTGGGTAGTTTCTTTTTCTCTAACACAAGGACTTCTAATCCCTCATTGACCAAGCCTCTGGCTGCAGCGGCTCCGGAAGGACCTGCGCCTACAATTACAACATCATAATTTTTTTTAGGCATATTCCCCATTGATAGTGTATTGTTTTTTAAAGTGGTTTTTTAGAAAAAGGTCTCTTGGACAATAATAAACATTGAAATTTTTAAAACAATTGACTAATTACAACTTATTTACTATTGACTACATACGATATATTTATTAAAATATTCAACCTTATGTAAACATTTTATAATAAATATTTGTTATATTAAACAAATATTACATTTTTTAAGTCTTAATCTAAATCAGGAAATAACTATGGAAGTATTAAATTATAAAATCGATCACCTAACAGATGAAAGTGAAAATTATACGATTGAAGAGGATGTTGCTGAAAGGGAAGTCTTTGAAGAAAAGGTAAGATACAAGGATTACGATCCTGTTCGTATTTATCTAAAAGAGATGTCAACTTTGCCACTGTTATCCAGGGAAGAGGAACTCTATCTGGCAAAAAAGATAAAGATTATGAGCCGCTTGCTCCACAGGAGGGTTTTGACATTTGATTACGCTGTGGAAAATTACATGCGTATTCTGGAGGATGTGAATAGTGAATCCGATCTTGTTCAATTTATCGAGACGGCGGGGAAAAAAGACCAAAGTAAAGATGAAACGATTGAGAAAATCCACAGCATGACAGAGGAGATCAGAGACATACTTGAAGATAATGTGAGGGACTATGAAAAGATTAAGGGAAACACCCCTGGCAAAATAAAATCCAGAATTCTTAGAAAGATTTCGTCCAGGAAAAGGAAGGTAATCAGAGAACTTGAAGCTATGCATATTCGTGCGGAAACTATTTTGCCTGTTATGAAACAACTATTGGATGTTTTATCCGAAATAGTAAAATTTAAAAAACGGGTTAAAGGATCACGGCATAAGAGAGAAATTTTGAAGAGACTTTTGCATAATTTCAAAGTAAATGGAACAAAACCTTTGTTAATGGTACCCGTTGGAGAGCTGAAGAAAACTATTCATGCTATCAATTCCATATACAATGAACATGAATCAGCCAGAAAACAGTTTTCCGAAGGGAATCTGAGATTGGTGGTAAGTATTGCAAAAAAGTACAGGAAACGTGGGATGACTTTTCATGATCTTATTCAAGAAGGGAATACTGGCCTGATGCGAGCTGTCGATAAATATGATTATCGTATGGGTTTTAAATTCAGTACGTATGCTACCTGGTGGATTAAGCAGGCGATTATCAGGGCAATAGATGACAAGGCAAGGACGGTGCGAATCCCTGTACACATGACGGACATAATTAACAAGACCGCTCATGTTTTAAAGAATGTTCAGGCTGGTTTCGATAGAAAGTCCCGCATAGAAGATATTGCAAAAGAGGCGAAAATCCCGGTCTCGGAAGTTTACCGTGTATATCGGGTTGCATCTCAGCCTATATCATTAGAAAATCCGATTGGCGCTGATAGTGAGACAATGTTTGAAGATTTTGTTCAGGATAAAAAAGGGGAATCCCCCGTTTATGCGGCTCATCAATCATTGCTCAAGGAACAGTTGGAAAAGGTTTTAAATACCCTGAGTCACAGGGAACGTGAGGTGTTGAAATTGCGTTTCGGGATAGGCGATGGATATACCCATACACTGGAAGAGATTGGCAATAGGTTTAACATAACAAGAGAAAGAATACGGCAAATAGAAGCCATTGCTCTTCGTAAACTTCAACATCCGCTGCGAAGCAGAAAGCTTGAGGGGTTTCTCGAGGGTGTAACGGTTAATTAAGTTCGATATTGAGGCATCTTAAAGCGGTAACGTAGCCGCTGCAATTGCCCAAACAAGAAATTCCCCTGAATGTTTAATTAACACTTAAGATGATTGTCGGAGGCTCCATGCAAGTGATGGAGCCTCCGATTTTTTTTACTCCCGGTTTCTTCAATCTGTTGCAAGAGGATTCAGAAATTCTTTTATAGCCTCGAAAACCACGTCCTTTTCCTTATCATACATTATCAGGTGATGACTCCGTTCAAGCCACACCAGCCGTTTGTCAGTTGAACCGAGGTGCTTTATTACGTACCGTGCGCTTGCAGGGGCGGCAATCATGTCTTTTTTGGAATGGATAACGAGGGCTGCTGATTTTATCTCTTTCAGCCTTGGTTTGATGTCTTTTATTATCTGCTTGATCTCATGGAGTGTCTGTAATGGATAATGACTATTTATGGGTTGGTGTAAATAGCCCGTATGTGCCTCCGATTCAATATAACACCTCTTTTTCCACGTTTTCACCTTTTTTAAAAAAATCTTGCAGAACCCAATTAAAGTATTTACGGGCAGGTATTCCCGGATCAAAAATAGGGGAGAGCCCATTAAAATAATCTTTTCTATCGGGTGATGTAATGCCAACTGCAAGGTCAGTAATGCACCCAGGGAAAATCCGATAACAACGACATCTTTGTATTCCTTTTTTAATTGACGATACTCAGCCTCCACCTTTTCCATCCAATCGTGAAGTGTGCTTAGAGCAAGACCATCGGTATTGCCGCAATGTCCCGGCAGAAGGATACCCCTGGCAGTAAAGCCCCACTCACGCAAGTCTTCAGCAAGCTCCCGCATCTGTATCGGCCCGCAACCAAGGCCGTGCACAAGCAGACACGCCGCACGGCCATGCCCCAGCGTAAATTCCTCCCTGTATTTCGTCAAATCATAGAGTATCGAATTATCTGACATGGCATTATTATACTTTACAAAGGATAAAAAGAAAATTGTTTACCACTTTTATGAAGTAAATGGAGAAATGAGAATCGTTCCCGTTACCCCCGAACTTATCGATAAGAATATTGGTCTTCTTGGGACAAAGGGAAAACTTATGCGTACCCTTCTGGAAGATAAAAAACGGGAGCGTGAACTATGAAGCGATATGTTTTAGGTAGCTACGCCCTTATAGCTTATTTTGAGGGAGAAAAAGGCGCTGAAACTGTTGCTGGTATCTTTAAAGATGCCCTTGCGGGTAAAGCGGAAGTATTCCTTTGAGTGGTAAATTGGGGAGAGATGTATTACATTGCCCTGCAAGAAGGCGGCGATGACAAGGCGGAACTTTACAGGTCGACTCTTGTAAAATATCCGATAACCATTATTGAGGCAAACAAGGAATTAACACTTCAGGCCGCCAGATATAGGGGTTTCATAAAATATCGTATGCAGATACCTTTGCGGCTGCGCTGGTAAAACTAAGGAAGTCTGTGTTGGTTACTGGTGATAAAGAATTCAAACCGTTAGAGAAGGAAATAACGATTAACTGGATAAAATAATAGAGAGATATTCTTCAGTTTACCTTTTTTGCAATCGTTCTTTCCGACTATCATTTTGTTTCTTTGGGAGAAAAAGACAACGCTTCTATTTGTTCCATAATCTGCCTTGTAACTTCAACAATCCCTTTTTTGGTTGCCTTTTCGTTCACAGTCTTGAATGTCATAGGTCTGCCAAAGATTACCTTGATCCTGGAAATTTTTGGTATCTTTGCGCCTTTTGGCAAAGCCTCGTATGTGCCTGAGATAAATGCGGGAATGACGGGCACTCCGCTCTTTATGGCAAGGAAACCGATGCCAGGGTTCCCCTCCTGAAGGCGGCCTTCCTTGCTTACTCCGCCTTCAGGGAAGATGCCCAAAACTCCGTTCTTTTTAAGCACCTCAATACCGCCTTTCAACGCAGATATGTTGGAACCTTCCTCTTTTACACAGATACAATGCAATAATTTAAAAAGCCATTTTCCGCGTCCTTCATAATATAATTCAGTCATCATGAAAGAAATACGTCTTGGAAACATGGATTGAAGCACTATTGGGTCCATATAACTGAAATGATTCGCAGCCACAATGAGGGGGCCTTTCGTTGGTATCTTTTCTCGCAGTGCAACCTGGGTGTGAAAAATTATCTTTAATATGAAAACACCTATTGCCTTGAGCGCAAAGAAAAAACAATTGTTCAGGAAGTTCAAGAGACTGAAGTTGTTTTGACCGGTTTGAAGATTATCCATTATTCTTTGCTTATCCGTGTATAATATTAATTTGTAAAAACCACTTTTTTAGTTGGAAAATCCCCCTCACCCTAACCCTCTCCCACAAGGGGCGAGGGGACTTTCCCTCCCTTGATGGGAGGGATCAAGGGAGGGTGATTTATTTTTACTGCTTTTTGTGCCTGTCATTCAGCAGGTATGAAGGTTTTGTAAGTTTTTTTACACCCCCCTGTGTCCCCCCTTACGAAGGGGGGAAAGAGAGGGGTTCTTTGGTTGTGGCTCTATGATATTGAGTTTGATACTTTTTATTGCCACCAGAATACCGATCAGAAAAATTCCCACGCCCAAATAGAGCATCAATGCCCTGACTGAAATAAAGGTCGTTAATTTGCCGATGAGCAATACAGGCGTCACCATAGCGGCATTCACAAAGATGTCCTTACAGGCAAAGGTCCTTCCCCTTAATTCGTCAGGGACGATCTTTTGGATATCTGCATTGATAGGCGCAAGGAATGCACCACCGGCAATACCGATAAAGAAGATGATGCTTGAGGCTACCGTATACGACTGTACCAGAGCAAAGGCCATAATTCCCAATGCCATAATCCAAATACTGCCCGTATAAAGGATATTCCTTTTCACCCAATCACCGTACTTACCCACCACAATAGCTCCGATCAGGAGACCACCGCCGAGTAATGTGAAAATCAGCCCCAGAGGAGTAAGCGAAGTAAAACCCCAAATTTTACCGGCGAAGTCGGAGAGTACCACATAGAAGCTGATACCTACAAGCCAGAAAATTGCACCAAAAGAAATGAGTATCATGAGCCTTGCGTCGTGATACATATATTTCATACCCTCTTTGATATCAGACAAGACAACGGTGATACCTTTGATTACAGGGCGCTCCCTTTCCTTTACTGTTAGTTTCCATATAGTGCCAGCAGAAAAAAGATAGGTAAAGGCGTCAAAGTACATGGATGGTTTGAACCCTATCGAATCAAATACAACACAGCCAATGGCTGTGCCGGCCAAAACGCTCAACAATGCCGAAGAAGAAATGAGAGAATTCCCGGCCAGGAGATGACGGTCTTCAACAATATTGGGTATAATCGAAAACTTAGCCGGTGAAAAGAGGCAGGTGAAGATGCCTATGACGAAGATCACAGGATAGGCGGGTGCAATGTAAGAAGAGTCGCGTATAATCCATGGGATAGCGCATACCAGAAGAACACGCGCCATATCTGAGCCTATTAAGATATTTTTTCGTGACCAGCGATCTGAAAGCACGCCTGAAAAGAGACTAAACAGGAAAAAGGGGAGCACACTCCAGAAGGTGATTTTGGATAACTCTTCACCGACGTTTCCCCCTTTTTTCATGATTAATCCCAGCAGCGCCATTTGATGGAATCTATCTCCCAGGGCTGATACTATCTGTCCGATCCAGAGTTTTAAAAAGTTGCGATTTCTGAGGACTTCGATTATTTTGACCGTGTTTTTCATGTTCTTAATCAGAAAACCCCTCACCCTCTCGCGAAGGGCGAGGGAACTTTCCCTCCCTTGATGGGAGGGAGCAAGGGAAGGCGATATATTTTCACATCCTTTGTACCTGCAGCAGGCATACATGAGGATTCATACCAATATATCAAACAGAGTCTATTTGTAAATGAAATTTACCATGAAATTATCTTGCCAGATAAATTTGTTTTTGATACCATAATTAACCATTTTAACTATGTTCATTGTATAGGGATTTTCATTTTATTTGTGCTGGTTATACGATGTATGGCATAGAGAATCCCCCTTAGAAAAGGGGGCGAGGGGGTTGTAAAATAACTCAGAAAAAACACAACCCCCTGAATCCCCCTTTATTAAGGGGGACCGAAACGGTTTAACTCGAAGTTGCATGTAGTTGTAATGTCTTAAAATTATTGATTACGGAAAGGAGTAATTTGGATGTCGCCTAAGTATGTTTATTTCTTTGGCAATGGTTCTGCAGATGGCAGGGCAGATATGAAACACCTGCTCGGCGGCAAGGGAGCAAATCTTGCAGAAATGACCAATCTTGGCATTCCCGTTCCTCCAGGATATACGATAACAACAGAGGTTTGCAATGCATATTATAAGAATAATAAACAGTACCCTGAAGGTCTTGCCGAAGAGATAGAACAGAATCTTTCCCGTTTAGAGAAACTTATGGGGGAGAAACTGGGTGACCCAAATAATCCTTTACTGGTTTCTGTTCGAAGTGGCGCCGCAGCATCCATGCCTGGTATGATGGATACGGTTTTAAACCTTGGGTTAACTCCTGATGCCGTTAATGGGCTTATTAAAAAAACAGGCAACGAGCGTTTTGTATGGGATGCGTACCGGCGGTTTATCACCATGTTTGGCGACGTTGTTATGGGTGTGGAACGACACTATTTTGAAGAGATTCTTGATAAATACAAAAAGAAGGCACGGGTAAAAAATGACACGGAACTGACGACTGACCAATTGAAAAAAATTGTGGAAGAATTTAAGGCTATTTATAAGAAAGAAACCAGCGAAAACTTTCCAAACGATCCAAAAGTACAGCTCCAGAAGGCAATAAATGCCGTATTTTCCTCCTGGAATAACCCGCGCGCCGTAAAGTATCGGCAACTCTATGAAATAAAAGGTCTTCTCGGAACGGCGGTAAACGTCCAGTCCATGGTCTTCGGGAATATGGGAAATCACTCCGCTACCGGCGTATGTTTTACAAGAAACCCTTCAACGGGCGAGAATAAATTTTACGGTGAATTCCTTATAAATGCTCAGGGTGAGGACGTCGTTGCAGGTATCCGTACCCCTGAACCGATTGTAAATCTGGAGAAAGAATTGCCCGATGTCTATGCGCAGCTGGTAAAATATAAAAATACCCTGGAGCAACATTTCAGAGATGTACAGGACATCGAATTTACGATTCAAGAAAACCGGTTGTTCATGCTGCAGACCAGAAACGGGAAACGCACCACCCAGGCGGCTGTAAAGGTTGCGGTAGATATGGTTAAAGAAGGACTAATTGACAAAAAGACTGCGATTTCCCGTATCAATCCCAATGAACTTGACCAGCTGTTACATCCAACTTTTGACCCCAAGGCGAAGAAGGATGTCGTCGCCGTGGGGCTTCCGGCCTCACCGGGCGCGGCTACGGGAAAGGTAGTTTTCAGCGCTGAAGATGCAGAAAAGTTAGCAGAAAAGAAAGAAAAGGTAATTCTGGTGAGAAAGGAAACCTCACCTGAAGATATTGGCGGGATGCACGTAGCCAGGGGTGTCTTAACAACCCGTGGAGGTATGACCTCTCACGCCGCTGTAGTAGCAAGGGGGATGGGTAAATGCTGTGTTGCAGGGTGTGGTGCGTTAAATGTTGATTATAAAAGTCAAACCTTTAAGGTGGGTAGCAAGGAAGTAAAAAAAGGAGATTATATCTCAATAGATGGCAGTACCGGTGAAGTAATGGTAGGTCAGGTTACTACCATTGAACCAAGACTTAGCGGAGACTTTGCTATACTTATGGAATGGGCCGACGAAATTCGTAAGCTTAAAGTAAGGACAAATGCAGATACCCCGGCGGATGCAAAAAAGGCACGCGAATTAGGCGCTGAGGGTATCGGGCTTTGCAGGACGGAACACATGTTCTTTGGAGAAAACAGGATTGACTCTGTCCGCCAGATGATCCTTTCCGCCCCTGACGTAAAATACTTGAAGGCCAAGATTGCCGGTATTGAGAAAGAACTTGCAAAGGCAACAAATAATAAAACGAATACCATTAAAAAGGAACTAGCGCAGGCTAAGAAAGAACTTAAAGAGCCTCTGCGTCTGTACATTTCTGCTCTTAAGAAATTGCTCCCCATACAGCGTCGTGATTTTGAGCAGATATTTACGACCATGGATGGACTCCCGGTTACGATACGACTCCTCGATCCCCCGCTTCATGAATTTTTGCCGCAGGAGGAATACAACCAGAAAGAAATGGCAAAACAGATGAAGATTAGCCTTAAAGAGGTGCAGGACAAGGTGTCGGCGCTTCACGAATTGAACCCCATGCTGGGACATCGTGGATGCCGCCTTGGAATTACGTATCCCGAAATTTACGACATGCAGGTACAGGCAATTATCGAAGCTGCCTGCAACGTGAAGAAAAAAGGCGTTACGGTATATCCTGAGATCATGTTACCCATTATTAGCACCGAGCAGGAATTTAATATATTAAAGGACGACGTCCACAGAATTGCAAAAGAAGTAATGCAAAAAAAGGGTATGAAGATTGAATATATGGTGGGTACCATGATTGAATTACCGCGAGCAGCGCTCATTGCCGACAAGATTGCAAAGCATGCCGAATTCTTTTCCTTCGGAACCAATGACCTTACCCAGATGACCTTTGGTTTCAGCCGTGATGACGTGGGTTCCTTTGTGCCTGACTACATAGAAAAAGGCATTCTTGAGAAGGACCCATTTCAGGTGCTGGATCAGGAAGGTACAGGGCAACTGGTGGAGATTGGAATTAAGCGGGGGCGAAGCGCTCGTCCTGATTTAAAGGTCGGCATCTGCGGCGAACACGGTGGAAATCCGCAAACCGTCGCCTTCTGCCATAAGCTCGGCATGAATTACGTGAGTTGTTCGCCGTTTAGGGTGCCCATTGCAAGGCTCGCAGCTGCACAGGCATCACTGCAACAGCCCATATCTCAGGCAACGGTTTAAACTGGAAATATCCAACTCAACAATAATACTTTTTCCCGCCAGGGAAAGAGTTCAAGTGTCAATAATTGCATAGTAGTCGTAAAAACTACCGTGTCTGTCATATATACTCTCCTCAAAGAAGAGGAACGGATGAATTTCATCCTTTCTTTCTGCTGTGAAAGAATATCTTGATTGTATAGGAATTTTCATTTTATTTAAGCGGTTTTCACGTCCATAACTACTATGGTAAATATCTATGGAAGACCTTCCCTTCATCCCCTCCTTGCGAAGGAGGGGGAAGAGGGGTGGTTATCAGTCCAAATAATATTTTAATGACGAAGAATTTCATATTATTTTAAAATCATTGCATAAGAAATTACTATGCATAAACACGTTTGGTATCGACTTCAAAAAGAGCCGATCAGAAAGCCTAAATATATTAGCACTGAGTAGAAAAGAGGCACTTAGAAATCTCTTATGTAGTGCATCAAAAGAAAAGGGATTAAAATTATATTTTGCGGATGATACGGCACGTGCACTTATTATTTTAAAGAGATATAAAATTGATTTTATTATTGTGGATGCGGAAATTACGCGCACGGAGGGATGTCAATTTTTCATGAATATAAAAAACAATTTTCCCAATGTCGAGAGTATTGTAATTTCCAAAAACCTTCAGGAACGCTGTAATTATTTAGTAAGCCGTGCGGACAATTTTATTGTTGAACTGATAGAATCACAAGAAATATTTGCAGTACTGCATTAAGGCTGTGGTGAAAAGGAACTGTTGTTTATAAGCTGTTTTGCACATGTGCATTCAATTGAAAGAACTTGTGATATGCGGCTTTTATCTCTATATACAGTAATACCCTTACAACCACTTTTATAAGCTAACAAAAAGACTTTTTCAACGTCGTCGACTGTAGCATTTTTTGGGAAATTGATAGTCTTAGAAACACCATTATCAATATATTTCTGACAGGTTGCCTGTATCTTTACATGCTGTTCCGGTGAGACGTCCCTGGCGGTAATAAATACCTTTTTAACGTCTTCCGGGATATCATCGAGGTTTTGTATCGATCCTTCCTTTGAGACTTTTTCAATAAGTATTTCTGAATAAAACCCCCGTTTTTTTGCAACTTCTACAAAGAATGCGTTTATTTCGGGTAGTCCCTCCTCTACCAAAACATGGCGCTTGTACGCAATCGCAAATAAGGGTTCAATGCCGCTGGAACAATCTGCGATGATACTGATAGTGCCTGTTGGCG
>Ga0209324_10001331_pt1 | contig 16900 bp, 16 predicted proteins | sample Rifsed19ft3_FD_184015 | JGI IMG/M metagenome (GOLD analysis project Ga0209324, IMG submission 184015) | Soil microbial communities from Rifle, Colorado, USA - sediment 19ft 3 (version 2) | ecosystem: Environmental > Terrestrial > Deep subsurface > Rock core/Sediment | place: Rifle, Colorado...
TGCAGGCTCCACGGTGGTGCATTCGATTGGCGGGTGGTTTGCCCTGGCCGGGGCCTTGGTTCTGGGTCCCAGAATTGGGAAGTACAACCCGGACGGCTCCTCAAATCCCATGGGATTACATAACGTTCCGTTGGCCACCCTGGGTACATTCTTCCTCTGGTTTGGTTGGTTCGGTTTTAATGGTGGAAGTCTTTTGCGAGCGAGTGCGGATATTGGACTCGTCATTACAAACACAAACATGGCAGCGGCTGCAGCGGGAGTTTCCGCGCTGATATTCAATTACGCAACGGAAAAACGACTTAACGCCGGCAAACTCTTTACGGCTATACTCGCTGGCCTCGTAGCTATAACAGCAGGTTCAAGCAGGGTAACACCCGACGGCGCTATCTATATCGGTTTGATTACCGGCATAGTATCGATCCTGGCTCAGGACTTTATTGAAAAGATATTAAAAATCGATGACCCGGTAGCTGCCGTCGCAGTGCATGGGGTAGGCGGTGTTATTGGTACCCTCTGCGTTGCACCCTTTGCCGAAAAATCAACCCTTCTGGTAGAGGGCAGCCGATTACATCAACTGGGCATACAGGCAGTAGGCGTTGGAATTGCCTTTGCGTGGTCATTTGGGCTGGGAATGCTCTTCTTCTGGTGCGTTAAAAAGACCCTGGGCATACGGGTAAGCCCCGAAGAAGAAAAGAAAGGACTCAATGTCGCAGAATATGAAGATGTGGCTTCATGGCTTGATTTTATGCGCATTACAAGACTTCAGGACCTGAACGTCCTCCTGGAAAAAAGGGTTGAAGAAAGAACGGATGCACTTCAGAAGGCAAACATCGCGCTTGAAAAGGCGAACAGACTCAAATCAGAGTTTTTGGCAACCATGTCACATGAGCTGCGCACCCCACTGAATGCCATCATTGGTTTTGCAGAGGTTTTAAGGGATGATGTCGTGGGAACCCTCAGCGCCGAGCAAAAAGAATATCTGGATGATATTCACGGCAGCGGTCAACATCTTCTCAATATGATTAATAGCATCCTTGATCTCTCAAAGATTGAGGCGGGGAAATTAGAACTCCAATATGAAGAGTTCCCTGTAAAAGAGGCCATCAACGAGGTATTAAACACGGTCACTGGATTTTCCAATAAGAAGGGTATTCGCATACATACTCATATCCACGAAGACATCCCTTCTATAACTGCAGACAAAGTAAAATTTAAACAAATTATGTTTAATCTGTTATCCAACGCCGTCAAGTTTACGCCTGAGAATGGCAGGGTTACTATCAATGCAAGCCTTGTGAATCAGCATATCCAGATTGCCGTGAGTGACACGGGTATCGGCATCAAATCTGAAGACATGGATAAAATATTTGAGGCATTTCGACAACTGGACGCCTCGTATGCACGCCGTTATGAAGGGACAGGACTCGGCCTGACACTCACAAAACGTCTGGTCGAATTACACAGAGGCAAGATATGGGTAATAAGCGAATTTGGGAAAGGGAGCACCTTCACCTTTACATTACCCATAAAACCGCAAACAAAATAGTGAAGACGAGGCAAGTGGCTAGTGTCTCGTCAACTATCAAGTGACGGATAGAGACGAGATAGTTTTGTCCTGGCATTTTCGGTGGTGAATTGCCAATTGACCTTCGCATTTTTGTTGTTTCTGAATTTCTGCCATGCCGCCACCTCTTTCCTAACAATTTCGATATCGTCGATTCTTCTGTTCAGGCACTGGCCCGTAAGCACATTTAATTCTATCTCGGCCATATTCAACCAGCTTCCATGTTTTGGGGTATACACAAACTCAAACCTGTCCCACAACGCCTTTGCCTTATCTGGCGGAAACACTTCATAAAGCGATCCAGGGTTGTGCGTGTTCAGGTTATCCATCACCAACGTTATCTTTTCTGCACTTTCGTATTGACTGGCGATCTCTTCCATAAAACAAGCCCAGTCCACCTTGGTTTTTCTTTCTGTGATTTTGACCATGCGTTTTCCTGCCAATGGCTCACAGGCAAGGAAAATATTGCATACGCCACAACGCCTGTATTCATAGTCGTGTTTAGCCACCTCCCCTGGTGATGCAGGGATTGGAACCTTTGCCTCCGCAATCAACTGCTTTGGAGATTCGTCCATGCATACAACTGGATAAAGTGGATCGATCGGACGCTTGTAAACGTCCAGCACCATTTCCATGTTCGCAACAAAGCTGCCGTTTTGCTCCGGTGGAATTACCCACCCCTTGTGTTGCCAAGGTTTGATTTCGTTTTTTTTAAAACGCGGCGTACCGCCTCATGAGAGATGCTGCCTATGTAGTCAAGCTCTACAACCTTGTCGGCTAATAACCTCAGAGACCACCGCGCGAAACCCTCGGGTGGCTCACTGCAACTCAATGCAATCAAATGGGCTTCGAAATCTCCGTCTGCCTTTTTAGCATAGATGCGGCTTCCTTTTCTGCCGTTAAGAGCAACATCAAGACCTTCCTCGACAAATCGCTTCTTGACACGGTCAATTTTTCTCATGCTTGTATTCAGCACGCGCGCTATTTCTTCGTTAATCGAACGTTTTGTCTGAAACCCGCCCTCGTCGCACCCAAGCAGAATCAGCGCGCCGAGGATTTTTTGTGATTTGTGCTTGCCCTTGGAAGTGAGTTCACCAAGAGCTTCGCGTTCGTCTTCGGCAAGTGTCACTATGTATTTCTTCATATCCAATCCTCCCTGGTTGATTATGAAAATAATATACCACATTATTTACGACATTGCAAGGTTGACGTGACACTAGTGACAGGTGACGGGTAGCGTTTCTCTCGTCACTCGCCATTCGTCGCACGTCACCATTTTTATAAACGGCACAATGTAAGTTAATTTCTGGTCTTTGAGGGCAATCAGGGTCAGGTCTTTAATCTTGCGATAAGGTTGCGCAAGAGACAGATTATGTTTCATGGCAAGACCTTTAAGGATAAAATTTAACCGGGTACTTTACCACGTTACGCAAGAGAACCTCTATTTAATTACTGATACAAATCGTGTCTTGATTCTTCATAAAAAAGAATCAGCTTCGATAGCAAGATTAAAGACCTGACCCCTTTTGCTTCCTGAGCCGTGAGCATATGGTAAAATATCGAAATGTTGTTCTCGTCGTAGGCTTCAAGGCGCTCCTCTTTCAGATCGCCGACCAGTTGTTCCAGGGTTTCAACCTCGAACAGGTCGAGCACCCCCTAGCTTCTGGCTGAACTTTAGGTTCGGCATCCGGCGTGAGCGGCAGGCATGATCAGGGAGTTGGCGGTGCAAGTGCTTCAAGTCTCATCAGCCACTGATGGAAATGCTGACAACGAGATCGAATAGCCTGAAGGCCAAGATCAATCGCCATTAACGACCCTCCGATGACCTTATCGTAGATCGGAACATATTTGAGAATCCGCTTTGAGGGTGCAGTTGCTGTTCCTTCATTGATCTCCTCTGGGTTAGCATACCTGGCAGTCTCTGCTTTGAGGTTGGCGATTTCTCTTGAGTAATCGGGATAGTAGGCTCGAAGTCTAGCGATGTCCACAAAGAGGAGAGCCTCGAACTCGTGCAGTTGAATATTCGGGATAAACCGTCTTGAATCAACATCCTCGGCGAAGGCACTTTCAAGAAGTGCGACCTTTTGAAACGGGTTCGTAATTTTCTTGGCCTCACCACGTTTGGGGAAATCACTCGGCAGGTGGTAAAGGTCAACCATAGTAGTGACCAAAGCTTCTCGATCTTGCTTTAACCAGTTGGTGACATCTCGCTTTAATTTTGGGTAGTCAAACAGTCCGCCACGGGAAACGATGCGCTGTTTCCTTCGACTGAACTCGACTCGTCGGGCAACTGCGCCAACATCGAATTGCGCCAAGTGGAGGGACAAGACCTCGTTGATGTAAGTTTCCTCCGCCTGGCCTTCCACAACAATATTTAGTCGTTTCATGGCTGCGGTCGCCCTCCCAAAACATTCTTACCCCAAAGCTCTCCTAGCGAGTAGTCGTTGAGCCACGATTCGAGTTCTTTTGAACTCAGACGGTTGAACGTCGTTTCACCGTCCTTTCGATCAACCACGATTAGGTCTTCAGCTTCGAACTCGTCCACAAGCGGTTTCGATTGAGTTGAAATGATTACCTGGCATCGGCTGGACGCCTCTCGCAGCAGCCCAGCCAGCACCTCAATCGCATACGGGTGAAGTCCTAGCTCAGGTTCGTCGATGATGATGATGGATGATGGAGACGGCTGCAAGAGTAAGGTCGCTAGGCAAACGAAACGCAGCGATCCGTCTGAAAGCTGATGTGGGTAAAACAACTGATCGCCGTATCGTTCCATCCACAGCAGTTGCGTTTGCCCAGGAGCGACCTCTTTCAGAACAAAATCTCCAAAGAATGGTGCGGCCAATCGGATCGTTTTTACGATGCGCTCGTAATACTCCCGCTTCTCGTTTTGGAGACGCATCAAGAACGCTGAGATATTGGCAGCGTCGCCGAGCAACTGTTGGTTATCTATGGTGTTGCACACACCCATGACACGAGCGTTTTGGCTGGTGTCATGGAAGTGATACACAACCCAATCTCTGATGGTATCCACCACCCACTTTTCGCTGGCACTCGGATGCGTCTTCCGGCTCAGACTGCTTTCGGTGTGCCCGCTGCCCTGGTCATTCTCAATTGGGCCGTAAAGCGGCCCGTTGAAAGGTGCTGACTCCTCAGCAAAGAACATGGAGCGGTCTGCCGCAGCCTTGAGCGCAAACTTGAACTCGTTCAAACCGAACCACAGATGCGCCCGAAAATGCTCCGTCACTTTGACGCTCCTAAACAAAAAGGCGTCGGCTCTGCCCTTGGTGCTGAGATAGTTTTGCAGCCCCTTGTTCTTGTCCATCATGTGTCCGAGCAACTCAAAGAAGCGGACAAAATTCGTTTTGCCCGATCCATTCGCTCCAATGAGCACGTTCAGACCAAGACTCAAACGGAACTTCGGCAGTTTTTTGATCGACTTGTAACCTTCCAACTCGATGTATTCGAGTGGGCGCTTGTCAGAAAGCGGCACAGTTCAATTCCTTTCTAAGCATCCTGGCACTTCCACATCAGCAGGTGGAAGTCCTCCTCAAGGCAATTGGGGGTCAGGTTTTTAATATTGCGATAAAGTTGCGCAAGAGACAGATTATGTTTCATGGCAAGACCTTTAAGGATAGAATTTGACAGGGTACTTTACCACGTTATATTAAGAGGCAACGCAAGAAAACCTATATTTAATTACTGATACAAATCGTATTTCCATTATTTACGATATTTTGATAATACCTCTTTGCGTGTGACAGACTTGATTTTACCAGCTTTATATGCGCTAATTCTGTCTTCTACCTCTTTTCGCCATAGGTTGTCAATATGTTCATCTGTCTGGTCTAAACTAGACAGTAGGCTATTAACAAGATGTGCCCTTTCATTTGGCGGAAGTTCTAATGCTTTTTTTAACATTTGTTTAGTATTCGTTGTCATTTTTAAACCTCCAATAAGTTGTTAATTGCTTGAACTATATACGATAAATCAGCTTTTGTCAAATAATGAAAAACAGAATTCCAGAGATTCTTCTACAAGCAGGATGGCGCATTTGTTTCCTGTTTCTGTAAAGGAACCGAATCTGTATCCTACTTGATTTTTTCCATAAGACTTTTCATTGCTTCTGAAATGATCTTCTCATACTCTTCGGCAGTTTCTGCCCTGCCGTACTTTTTACTATCCCTTCCCATTCCGGCGTTCCGTAATATTAATGGCATCCTATGTACAATCCTTCCCTTCGCGGGTTCAAGGTTACAACTTGAACCCACCTTTTAGGAGATACAAGTACACTGCTATGCGAACTAAAGTTCGCGTTAGTGCGCCTGAGAGTGCGCAATGTCAGAGGGGCGAAAGTCCCCTTCAGGGAAAACGCTTTCCGCCCTGTAACCGACCGTAACTGCGTCATCGTGAGATGGGGTGAGGAGCAACGGGAGGTGAAAAGCTAGTCCGTAGGTTAACAAACTCGATTCGGCCTGTTGTAACAGCGAGCCTGCTAGCGAATGGCGAAGCCCAGACCTTTGGAAGGCAATTAGTAGGGTCAGGTCTTTAATCTTGCGATAAGGTTGCGCAAGAGACAGATTATGTTTCATGGCAAGCCCTTTAAGGATAAAATTTAACCGGGTACTTTACCACGTTACGCAAGAGAACTTCTATTTAATTACTGATACAAATCGTGTCTTGATTCTTCATAAAAAAGAATCAGCTTCAATAGCAAGATTAAAGACCTGACCCCTTTTGTTTCTTTTGTTTTTCTTTTAAAAAGTGAAGTCTGTCCCCTTTATCCGTATGCAGGCCCAACATTTTAAGCTTATTCTATGTTTGCACCGACAATAGCGGCCATCTGCATCATGTCGATCGTCTGGCCTTCTTTCAGATTTGAAAGGTCAGTGACCTTGCCTGATTTGCTTTGGGACTTTGTGTTTTTAAAGATCGGGAGCAATTTAGCATCAGCCACAATGAACTTGCCCGCGTTCTCTGGCTTTCCATTTTCAGTCTTTGTCTGAAGTTTATTCGCCTTAATATAGTCCCATAGTTTTTTGGTGATCTCTGTCCTGGGAAGTTCTGTTGCTCCCAGAAACTCTGCCAGCTCATTTTTCAACTTTACCGGTTTGTTCAATCCTTTTGCTTCTGCCATTTTTAACTCCTTCATAGGTAGATTTAAATTAAGTTATATCCGGGGATCATATCTTCTGCCCATTTCATTTTACTCTAAATGGTATTTAAGACTCCCACATAAAATGATTATTGCATTTTATTGTTTTTTTATCAAATGCAAATTCACCTAAAGTTCGCGCTACAACTGCAACTTCGAATTCCCTTAACATTGAAACATCAAAACTATCTTGTACTCAATGCATCAACAATATTCATTTTCGATGCGCGGAATGCGGGGGAAACTCCACCTAAAAATCCCATAATGACGGAGAATATCAACGATTCATAAACGATCCCGCCTGTCAGGGTGAATGAAAAAGCGAGCTCAGAGAACGTCTGCCAGTTTACGGTAGAGATCGTAAGAAGCTGCATAAAAGAGGCAAAGAAAAGTCCTATGAATCCACCGATGATGCTCATCAGCATTGACTCTGCCAAAAAGGCAAAGAGGATATTTCTGCGCTGAAATCCGAGCGCCCGCAGTGTTCCGATCTCGCTGGTGCGGTTTGCCACTGCGGCATACATGGTGATTGTTGCTCCAATCATTGCGCCAATGGAAAATATTATGGTCAGGGACATGCCCAGTATCCTGAGAAATTTGGTCATCATTTCCGATTGGTCAGCATAATACTGTATTTCACGTCTGGCCTCAAGAGTCAATCGCGGGTCATTTTCTATTCTATCCTTAAGCTTCTCGAAATCAGAAGCATCACGCAGTTTGAAGGTAACGGATGAATACACCGGTCTGCGGAACGCCTGCATGAGCTGGTCAACGTCGCCCCATATCTCCGAATTGAATCCGGTGCTTCCTGCACGAAAGGCGCCTACCACAGTCCAGTCCCTCATACCAAAGTGGAGTTTCTCTCCAATACCGCATCCCCTGAATCTCCTCGTAATATTTTCTCCCGCAATAACCTCGTAAGAGCCGGTTTTCGGCATCCGGCCTTCGATGAGTTTTACCTGGGGACGCAAAAGGAGTGATTGTTCATTGATTCCCCTGATGGTAACGTTAGAAGGTTTTTCACTCCGTCTTTTTGGTAAGTTTATTATAACCATCAATTCTTTGGCGGCAAGTCTCCGTCCGTTTTGTCCAATCGCTATTTCAGGCTGGGTCTCTACGATTGACGCCTGGTATCTGTCTATCCCGCTTTGCACTTCGGTAGTTGAGGCGCGACGGATGACTATCACGTTATCGTATGAGCCGGTATCTACAAGGGTTTTACGGAGTCCCTCAGCAAGCATAAGAATGGTAGCAAAGACGAAAACAACAAGCGCCATCCCGGAAGCCGTCAGGGTTGTTGTAAGTCGTCGTGTTAAGAGATTACGGAAACTATACGATAACGGTATCCTCATTTATCCTATTTTCCTTAAACCTTCGGCAATCCGAATATTTACGGCATGCCACGTTGGAAAGGCCGCCGCTATCAAACCCACAAAAAACGAGGCTGCTATGTCAAGAAGGAGAGTCGTCGCCGATACATCAAATACCGGAAAGAAATTGCCCATAGTATTGCCAAAATACTCCGCACCGGGGAATGTGAGTATGATACCAAGCACGCAGCCGGTCATGGTTATGACAAGGGATTCACCAAAGATAAGTATGGCAATATGCCAGCCGCCGAACCCAAGGGTCTTCATGATGGCGTATTCACCTATTCTTTCACGCGCAGTCATGGCCATGGTATTGGCAACAACAGCCATGATGATAATAATTACCATAAAAGAAACGAGTTGAATTACCGTGACGATGGCTTCGGTCATGGTAACAAAACTCATCTGGAATGCCTTTTCGGTCTCGGTCAGGGTTTCGGCAAGTGAGTTTTTAAACGTCTTGTCTACTGCTTCAGATATCTCAGCAGCCTGGTCAGGGTCGTCTATTGCAATGATGTAGACGCCTGTCTGATCAGCCCGTCTCGGGAGTGTCTTTTTCAAACGTTCGTTGAGATAATTCCAGTGAAAGAATAATTGTGTTTCGTCCGCGCTCTTTTCAGCGCCGTAGTATATACCCCGGAGCACAAATTCCCACGCGCCGGGGAAGATGGTTCCCTTTAAGATTATAGTATCGCCGACCTTCCACTGGAATCGCTCTGCAACCTTACGGCCTGCTATGGCAGACTTACGATCCCTTATGAATGCGGTTTTCTGGTCTTCAGGCAGCACATATTCCGGATATAACTCCAAAAACGTTTTTGGCTCAACAGCAAAGTTCGGGATAAAGTTTTTTTCCGATATATAGGTGCCATTGAACCATATAGCATACGAAACACCTTTCACGCCTGGGATTTGCCGTATCTTTTCCTTGTAAGAAAGGGGGAGAGAGAAGACAAGGGAAATTGAATTTCTGGTGATGAGACGGGCTGAAGAGGACGCCTCCACACCTGAATACCATGCGCTAACCAGCGTCCTCAGTATGCCAAACGCCAGAATTGCAATGGTGATGCCGAGAATGGTGAGCGCGGTGCGCAGCTTGTGGCGCAGTGCATTTCTGAAAATGAGCTTAAGAATGTGCATTTAAAATGCCCTTTTCAAGCTTTCTGATAATGTGCGCCCTTTCCGCCGCATGAGGGTCATGGGTAACCATGATAATCGTCTTGCCAAATTCCTGGTTTAAACGGGCCATAAGTTCCAATATTTCCTCCGCAGAAATCCTGTCAAGATCACCCGTCGGCTCGTCCGCTACCAGCAGGGTTGGATCGGTGACAATCGCACGGGCTATGGCAACGCGCTGCTGCTGACCACCTGACAATTGTGAGGGATAATGATCCATCCGGTCGTCTAGGCCAACCATCTGGAGCACCATCTCCACATGCTCTCGCCTTTCCTTTCTCGAAAGCCAGGTTAAAAGGAGGGGGAGTTCCACATTTTCGAATGCAGTGAGTACGGGGATCAGGTTGTAAAATTGGAAGATGAATCCCACATGGGTAGCCCGCCAGCGGGCAAGTTCGGTTTCCGTCATCGAGGTAATGTCCAACCCGCCAACCATTACCGTACCGGTATCCGTCTTGTCTATGCCTGCGATGAGATTCAATAAGGTGCTCTTGCCAGACCCTGAAGGTCCCATTAATGCAAGAAATTCACCTTCCGGTATATCAAAATTGATATTCTCCAGAACTGGTATGACCTGAATCCCGCGGCGATAAGATTTTGAGAGATTTCTTATTTCAACAATTGATTGTTTTATATCCGTCATTATTGTTCATGTATAGAAATTTCCAACAAGAAATTCCGAAACAATGTTATGCAAATGATCACAAAAACACCTAACACCCTCCCTTAATCCCTCCCATCGTTCGACTGAGCGTTCGTCTGAGCTCACGCCGAAGACTCACGACGAAGTCAAGGGAGGGAAAAATTCCTCTCCCCTGTGTGGGAGAGGTTAGGTGAGGGGGCTATTCATAATAGACTTTGTAATCTATCGTCTTAATCCAGCGATAAAAAAGTAAGTGTTTGTTTCATGTGTCATTGAGAACACCCGAAGGGTACGTGTCAATCTCTGAAAAATACAAGGGATTGCTTCACTCCGTTCGCAATGACGGTTCTGAATAGTTTCTATTTCTCTTTAACCTTAATTCTCATACCATCCTTGAGATTTTTCGGCGGACTCACTACCACCCTGTCTCCCGATTTGACGCCCTCTAATACCTCTGTCATGTCACCAATCTGTGAGCCTGTAGTTAAAGGGGTTTTATACACACGATTTTCATTTACAAGGAAAACAGACCTGGTATTGTTGTGCATCATGATTGCATTGCTGTTCAAGGCAGTCTTAGGTTTTTGTTCCTCCAGAGTTACAGACCTTTCAAGAAAGGCAACCTTGGCGCTCATTTCGGGGAGGATACGATCATCCTTATCTAAAAATTTAACCTTTACCATGACCGATGCCTTGCTGCGATCAGCCGTGGGAACGATCATATGCACCATACCACGGAAGTGGTTTTCAGGAAGGGCGTCCAGTTGCATTTCACACGGCTGGCCTATTTTTACTTTTTGCAAATTTGATTCTGAAACATCTGCCTCAACAAGAAGAGAGTCCATATCAGCAATGGTTACGACAGCGGCTCTGGCAGTGGCGGCAGCCCCCAGCGGTGCAACGATGTCGCCAACATCGGCATTTTTGGTTAGTACAACCGCATCAAAGGGCGCACGGATAAACGTATATCTCAAAGAAATTCTGGCAAAATGCACCGCTGCCTTATAAGCATTTATGGCGGATTCTGCTGCGGACACAGCAGCCTTTGCCTTGTTATAACGAGCCACAGCAATATCAAGTTCAGACTGCGGCACGACTCCTTGCGAAAGAAGTTCCTTTTGACGGTTATAATGCAATGTAGCGTCGTTCATTTCTGCCTTTGCCATATCGAGATTGAAATGGGCATTGTCCAGGTTTGCGATTGCCTGATCACGGGCAGCCGCCACGTCTTCACCTTCGAGCTTGGCAATTACCTGTCCCTTCTTCACCTTGCTTCCTTCTTCTACCCCTAGCCATTCAAGTCGCCCGGTTATCTTAGATGCTACTGCTGCCTTACGCTGTGCAACCACATAACCGCTGGCATTTAGTAAAGTAAATGTTTGGGAAGGATAAACTTGTGAAATGGTTGATACCTTTATCTCAATGACGGGATTAAAAACTATTCGATAAATAATGAAACCAATTATGAGGGCAGACACAAGCATGGTTGTTTTTAAGAGCAACTTCCTGCGTCCGCGGCGATACTGCATCGCATCAGATTTGTCTATTTTTAATTTTGATATATCTTTATTTACCACGATTCGTTCCTTTGACGTTCTATTCTCTTTTAAGGTACAAAATATTAGGGATTCTCAATATACTTGATACCTAATATTTTTGCTATAAATTATTTCGACCACACTAATACGATTTGCGATTCATTGATTTACTGGGAATAGAGAGGTTTATTCTTGATTAAGAGAACATTTGACAGTGGATTGGAATGAGGAGTAATTGATGTTTTTTGTATCTGAATCTCACTCTTTTTCACTAAGGAAGAGAGAAAAATGAACCTCTATTTTTCAGAGTGGTTCACTTTCGCAAAGGCATCCCGCGCCTCTGCAACTAACTTATGCACAAGGTGTGGATCTTTTCTGCCATTGGAAGATTCCACGCCTGTATGCACATCAACGCCTGCTGGACGAACATACTGAATGGCCGCACGAACATTATCGGGATTAAGACCTCCGGCAAGGATTATGGGCTTGGGGGAAATGGATACCAATCTCCTGCTTATATCCCAGTTATGTGTCTTTCCTGTAGCGCCACATGCCCCCGTTTCAGGATCGTAGGTATCTGTAATAAACGCATCGGCATGCGGGCAATAATCTGAGAGTTGAGCTTCCAGTTCAGAAAGATTGTTATCTTTCACGATAAGGCTTTTAATGAGATATAGCTTGGAGTCCAATTTTCGCAGGTTTGCGAGTTCATCCGGTGAAACATCACCATGAAGCTGAACCATGCGAGCGCCAAGTTGATGGCAAAAGTTCAAAATATCGTCTGCTCTTTTAAGGTAGGTTATTAAAACGCCAAAGCAGGGAGGCTTCAAAGAGCGTATTATCCTTCCTGCTTCTTTCCCAGAGATATCCTCTTTATGGACTGTGAGTCTTAAAGGAAACCCCAGGTGGGTTACTCCAGATTCGACGAGCATTCGGGCTTCTGCGCTATCAATGATTCCGGCTACTTGTATCAATCCCCCAGATTCTGGTTCCTTCATCTCGCATCTCCTCGCTAAATAACGATCAAGATATTCTGTTTAAGTCCCCCATTAGCAAAGGGGGATTCAGGGGGTTGTGTTTTTTTGGTGTTATTCCCCATTCCCCGTTTTCACGGGGACAGGTTTCATGAGGACAAGTTTACAACCCCCTGGCCCCCTTTTCGTTCGACTGAGCGCTCACGACGAAGTCTAAGGGGGACTCTCTATGCCATACATCGTATAAACCCGCATAAATAAAATGAAAATTCATATACAATCAAGTTAATCCTAATAGTAAGGGCAACTCGGTAGGGTTTAAAACTATCTGTGTAATCTGGGAAATCTGTGGTTTCAATGGTAGGCTTATGACCATATACCCGGTATGGGTAGTTCGCAATCCTTGCACTTATTATCAATCAAGTGGTTTTCCAATATTGAGAATCCCGCCCGTCTGATGACGATGTTCTTACAGTGCGGGCAGTAAGTGTTTTCGCCTTCGTGTCCGGGTACGTTGCCTACATAGGGGAAATGAAGCCCGGTATCCAGGGCAACCTTTCTGGCCATCTCTAAGGTTTTTACCGGTGTCGGGGGCAGGTTCTTTATCTTGTAGGTTGGATGAAAACGGGTGAAATGGATGGGGACATCCGGTCCTAGATTCTCCTTAATCCACTCACACATCCCCCGAAATTCCTTTTCGCTGTCGTTGAGTGTGGGTATCACAAGCATTACAATTTCAAACCACATTCCAATTTTCTTTAAGGTCTGCAAGGTATTTAACACGGGTTTCAATTCACCAGTGCAGGTCTCCTGGTAAAATTTTTCTGTAAAACTTTTTAAATCAATCTTTACAGCGCTCAGGTGTTGACACAGCTCCCTTAAAGGTTTTTCTTGAATATAACCGTTTGATATCATGACACTCTTTAAGCCATGCTCATTGCCCAGTTGAGCCGTATCGAACATATATTCATAAAACACCACGGGTTCTGAATACGTATAGGCGATCGTTTTACTGCCGCTCGTTCTAGCGTCTTTTACCACATCCTCGGGTGTTAGTAGAATACTTTCGACCTGTTCGGGCCGGTATTGCGAGATTTGCCAGTTCTGGCAAAATTTACACTCGACGTTGCATCCCGCAGTAGCCAGCGAATAAGCCTTTGTGCCCGGTAAAAAGTGGAACATGGGTTTCTTTTCGACAGGGTCAACGTTCAGGGCGCAGACGCGTGAATGCACCAGGGTATAGTAACTACCGCCGCGATTCTCACGCACACCGCAGTAGCCGCGTTCCATGTCGGCAATAGTGCATTTTCTGGGACAGAGTTCGCATTCCACCCGAAGGTCTTCCAATTTCTTGTAATGCATGGCCTCCTTTACCGGAAACCCTTGATTAATGCCCTTCAGTGACTCAGGGGTATAAACATCTTCTGCCCAGGCAACTAATTTATTTCCAAGACAGAGACTGCACGCCCCGAACATACCTGCTTTTAATAACGACCTTCTGGTAATCATAAAACACCTCAAACAAAACGGAACAACTTACCACGAAAAGACACGGAATATCACGGAATTTGGAGAAAGTAAAACACCGTATTATTAAATTATGCAGAAGCAAGGAGTCGAAAGTCTGAATCAAGAAGCCAGAAATCAGAACCAGGAAACAATGACCGGGAATTCAAACCTACTCAAATTATATTGACATTGCATCGGCAAGTCAAGGAATGCAAGCGTTGATATTTTCAATCTCAATTTTACTGTAGGTACCTGTAACGGATTTTACGATGACTTTTTTCATTTAATTTGGTAGACTTCGTCTATTTAATGAGGTATTTGAACAAATGTAATAATTATTTGTTCCTGATTTTCAGATTGTCAGATTAACAGTAACTTGATTATTAGTTCTACAGTGTTTTTCAATAAGAAACGGAGGTTAAAAGTGAAGAGAATAACCGCAAATAAAGAAATACTTGGTGGAAAACCAATTATAAAAGGAACCAGAATTTCCGTAGAATTTATTCTTGAACTCCTTGCGTCTGGCGTTACTGGAGATGAGATACTTCGGGATTATCCACATTTAACAAGAGATGATATTTATGCCTGTCTTGAGTATGCTGCTCATGCGCTCAAAAATGAAGTATTTCTTGAACTAGAAACCAAATAATGAAGATTGTCTCTTTACAGTTATTGACAGATGAGAATATTTCGCCACAGGTTGTAGCCTTCTTACGACAAAAAGGGATTGATGTCGTTGATGTAAAGGAAAAGGGATGGTGTGGTAATGAAGATAAATATCTTATGGGAATAGCACGCAAAGAAAAAAGATTTATTTTAACTCATGACGTTGATTTTGGTACTTTGGCTATTAACGAAGGCATTCCATGTTATGGCATAATTTATATGAGATTAAAAAACATAAAAGTATCCAATATCATTACTATTCTTGAGAAACTTCTTGCAATTGATAAAGATGTCGAAGTGGGGTCGCTAATTGTAGTTGAAGATGCACGAGTAAGAGTTCGCAATAGTATGCAATAGAAACTAGTTAGCAGGAAATGGATAAAAAAGAGCGGGATATTTTCATTTTGCATGACCTCTGAACCTTTGAAGTTTATTGCAGATGCAATGCTTGGCAGGCTTGCGAGATGGCTGCGCATCCTTGGATGTGATGTATCATACGAATCTTCCGTTTCTGATGACGTTCTTATTGCCAGTGCCCTGAACGAAGGCCGTATAATACTGACTATGGATAGAAAGCTAACCGAGCGTGAATCGGCAAAGAACTCTCTGCTTATCAAAAGCCCTTCTTACAAAGAACAACTCAAACAGGTTATTACCCATTACAATATCGATTATAAATCAGGGATTTTTACGAGATGTCTGGTTTGCAATGGTCTATTAGAGCCTGTTGCGAAAAAGAAGATAAAAGACAGAGTACCACCATATGTTTATTCGACACAGGATGAATTCGATATTTGTCCACAATGCGATCGTATTTACTGGTCAGGTACACATAGAACAAAAATGCTGGGAATGCTTGGTGAAATTATGAAGTAATTTTGCCACAAATTACCGCGAATATTTGACAATTTCTGCATGGTTTTGTATAGTTATTAGAAATTATTGGAGGCGTTAGGAATTTTCTTTTTATACAATAAATTCAGTACTTTTTTAATAAGGGAAGGGCATGAAAAGATATTTTATACCTCTATTATCATGTTTGCTAGTAATCTCATTTCTGCGAGGCACATTTTCTGCTGAGAAAAAGCATCCGCATGAAGAAGTTATAGCAACGGTCAATGGGAAAAAGATAACACAGGCGGATTTAGCAAATCGACTCGAAACTTACGGAAATGCAGATGCAGAAACACTCGATACTATTAAACAGGAAATCCTGGACCAGCTGATTACTGATATATTGCTGGAAGAATTCATTGATAGACAGGGTTTAGTTGTTGCCTCTGAGGAGATTGAGCGGGAGGTGGATCAGGTAAGAAGCAATATCACAGGTAATCAGAAGGATTCTGGTCAGTCACTGGAAAAAGTTCTTGCAGCGATAGGCTCTAATATTGGTGAATTCAAAAGAAGCATAAAACATTCTCTTGCACTTGAAAAATATTTCAATAATAAACTGGATGACAGGACACTGGAAAAATATTTTGATGGGAACGAGAACCTCTTTAATGGCGAGTCTGTTAAGGTCAGCCACATACTCATCGACACAAGAAATATGAAGACACAGGAAGAATTATCACATGCGCTGGAACAAATCAAAAGTATTAGAAAAGAAATTGATATCGGGGCTGCTTTTGATGAAATGGCAAATAAATATTCCAACTGCCCATCGGCTCAAAATGGGGGTGACTTAGGATTTATTCAAAGAAAAGGCAACCTCGCAAGGTCATTTTCTGACACGGCATTTTCTTTACGGATAGGTCAGGTAAGTGAACCGGTTCAGACGGAATATGGATACCATCTCATAAAAGTAACGGAGAAAAAAGAAGGCGTTAATGTTAAATTTGGGGATGTTAAGCAAAAAGTCAGGTTAGCAGTGCTGGATGAGGAGACCCTCAAATTACTCTCTCAGCTTCATAAAGCGGCACAAATTGTAATTAACCAGTAAGACGGTTTCCTTTATTAGTTCTTGATTTCCGATATCTCTTTCGATGCAATAAGTTTTTGGGCAAGTTCGTACGTGAGCTTTTCTATGGCTTCATCTACGGCAGGCCCAAACTTGGGGCCCGTCGTCATCCACCATTCATGTTCGACCTTGGAGGTTACAAAGTCCAGTCCTTTCCCTTCCACCGCAATTTCTGAGTTCCACACTGTATTGAGTTTGGGATCTAGAAATGATGCCGTGATTGAAAGATTATGGCGTCCAATAGCCCTCCATACTGATACTTCCATATGAAGTTCTATTTCAGATTTTTTTAAACTGATAGCCAAAATCCCGTCCAATGTTTCTTTATTCAAAAATTCCTTATTCTGT
>Ga0209324_10001335_pt1 | contig 16877 bp, 19 predicted proteins | sample Rifsed19ft3_FD_184015 | JGI IMG/M metagenome (GOLD analysis project Ga0209324, IMG submission 184015) | Soil microbial communities from Rifle, Colorado, USA - sediment 19ft 3 (version 2) | ecosystem: Environmental > Terrestrial > Deep subsurface > Rock core/Sediment | place: Rifle, Colorado...
CCGAGGATCTCTAAGAGCGCATCGTCCTCGCGGTGGTGCGCGAGACGGTCGAGGTCATCGGTGACCCCGGCCGACGCGGAGACGACGACCCACGCCCCGCGGTCGAGCCACGGCACCAACCGGTTCGCAATCTCCGCATAGTCCGATCCCTCCCGGAGAAGGGAACCCCCGACCTTGATCACCGCCCGGGACTGCGCCGTGTCGATGCCCCCCTCAATCCGCGAGCCGTTCCAGGGCGAGGCGGATCCTGTCCTCGGGCTGGGTCACCGCCCATCGGACGTATGCCCCGCCGCTGCGCCCGAACGCGTCCCCCGGAGTGACCATCACGCCCTTGCCGATCAGCTGCTCCGCGAACGCGAGGCCGTCGCCCGGGACCCGGTGCCAGAGGTAGAACGTCGCCCGCGGCGCGCGGACCGGCAAGCCGTGCTCGGCCAGACCTCGGACGAGGAGGTCCATCCGACGTCGGTAGGTCTCCGCCGCGTCCCGGACCTCTCGGGGCGGGTTCGCGCCCTCGTAGAGCCGGAGCGCCTCCGCGCCCGCCCACTGGAGGAACTTCGGCGGGCCGGAGTCGAGCTGCGCCTTCACGCGCGCGAGGGCGGCAATCGCGTCCGCATTGCCGACCGCCATCCCGAGGCGATACCCCGTCATCGAGAACGTCTTCGAGAGGGAATGGAACTCGACCGCGCAGTCCTTCGCCCCGTCGACCTGGAGGAGGCTTGGCGCGTCCGCCGGGTCGAATGCGAGTTCGGAATACGCGAGGTCGTGGGCGAGGAGGATGCCGCGATCCCGCGCTGCCGCCACGTATGCGGCGAACTCCTTCCGGGACGCGGTCGCACCCGTCGGATTGTTCGGGTAGTTCAGGTACGCGAGGCGGAGCCCCGGCGCGTCGAGCGCGTCGGGGTCGAGCAGGAAATCCGGAGGGAGGAGGGGCGCGACGATCGGGGTGCCATCGCTCAGCAGGGTCGCCCCGTTCGCATACACGGGATACGCGGGGTCGGGGCACAGGACCCTCGCGCCCGGGTCGACGAACGCCCGCGCGAGGCCCGCAATCCCCTCTTTGGAGCCGATCAGCGCGCATACCTCTCGTTCCGGGTCCAGGTCCACGCCGAAGCGACGCGCGTACCAGTCCGCGACCGCCTCGCGGAAGGACCGCTCGCCGGTGCTCGCGCTGTAGCCCTGCAGGTCCGGACGACCCACCGCCTCCCGCACCGCCTCGACGACCGCCTGCGGCGGGGGAAGGTCCGGGTCCCCGATGCCCAGGTTCACGACGTCCACGCCGCGCGTGCGTGCGGCCGCGGCGAGTCCTTCGAGCTTCGCGAACGGGTAGGCGGGAAGGCTCCGGATGCGCGCGGCCACGCGGATCATCGGAGCAGTCTCCCGGGGACCCTCTGGCGGTGCCCCAGGTCCGCGACGACCTCCCGCTCCCGCACGATCTCGTGCGCGCCGCCGGAAATGAGGACCTCCGCAGGCCGCGGGCGGTTGTTGTACTGGCTGCTCATCGAGAAGCCGTAGGCGCCCGCGTTCAAGATCGCGACCACGTCCCCCTCCCGGAGCTCGGGGAGGGTCCGGTCGCGGGCGAGCACGTCGGTGTTCTCGCACACCGGGCCGACGATCGTGACGGGATCGCCGTCCGGCTCCTGAAGGCGGTTCGCCGCCAGGACGGGATGATAGGCGTCGTACAGCGCGGGGCGCAGGAGCGTCTGCATCCCCGCGTCGACGCCGACGAAGGTCGCGGCCCCCCGCTTCACGCTGTGCACGCGCGTCAGGAGGACGCCCGCGTCGCACACGAGGTACCGCCCCGGCTCGAGGACAAGGCGAGGCCGACCAAGGGAGAACGCTTCGCATCCCTCCTCGAAGGCGGTCACGACGTCCTCCGCGACCCGGTCGATCGGCAGCGGTTGCTCGCTCGGCTCGTAGGGCACGCCGAGTCCCCCGCCGATGTCCACGAACTCGAACGTGATCCCGACCTGCGCGGCGACCTTGCCCGCGATCTCGAGCAGACGGGAGGTTATCTCGGCGAAGTAGGACGGGTCGAGCACGCACGACCCCGTCATCATGTGGATCCCGAACCGTTCGAACCCGAGCGCGCGCGCTTCGCGGAACGCCTCGAGGATCCGCGGGAGAGGCAGCCCGAACTTCGCGTCGGGACCCGCGAACACGAGGCCGTGCTTTCCCCGGCCGGGGCCGGGGTTCACGCGGAACGACAGGACGGGCTTCGCGCGCCCGTTCGCCACGTCCTCCAAGCGGTCGTCCGAGTCGAGGTTGATCATCACCCCCGCGTCCCGCGCGAACGCGATCTCCTCGCGCGAGGGGAACGCGCCCGTGTAGAGGATGTCCGAGGCGAGGAATCCCGCCCGGCGGGCGAGGTCGATCTCCGCCGGACACGAGCAGTCCGCACCCGCGCCCTCCTGACGAAGGATCGAGAGAACCGCAAGGTTCGTGTTCGCCTTGAGGGCGTAGTGGACCCGCGTGTCCGGATAGCGCTCGCGGAACGCGCGGACCAGGCGCCGGTAGTTCGCGCGGATCCGGTCCTCGACGATCGCGTAGAGGGGCGTGCCGTATCGGTCCGCGAGCTCGACCGCGCTGACTCCGCCCACGTGCAGCATGCCGTCCCGGTTCTCCAACGGGTCCACGATCAGATCCCTCAAGCACTCAGCTCCGCCGCGCGTTCCCCTGCGTCCGCGAGGACGTCGAGAAACGAGTAGAGGCCGGGAGGCCGGCCGGACGCCGCCCATCGGGCCGCGATCAGGGCGCCCTCCGCAAAGGCGGTCCGAGAAAGGACGCGATGTTCGAGTCGTAGGACCTCGTGCGGACCCGCGAGGATCACCGCATGGTCTCCGGGCACCGCCCCGGCCCGGATCGAGGCAATCGGGATCGGGTGCCCGTTCTCCGGGGACGCATCGCCGCGACCGCGGCCGAGCGCCCGCGCGAGGACCTCCGCGAGCGCAAGCGCGGTCCCGGAGGGAGCGTCCCGCTTCTTCACGTGATGGGTCTCCACGATGGCGGGGTCGAACCCGACGCGAAGCGGGGCGACTCCCGGAAGCAGGCTCTGCAGCACGGCGATTCCGACGGCGAAGTTCGGCGAGAGAACGAGGGGGACGCGTTCCGCGGCGGCGGCGAGCCGATCCCGCTGGTGGGCATCGTGTCCGGTCGTGCCCACCACGAGCGGGATTCCGAGATCCGCCGCCAGGGCGGCGAACTCGACATCCGCGGCCGGGATCGCGAACGACAGGAGCACATCGCACGCCGTCAAGGCCGACGGCGCATCCTCAGGACCGCCGAGACGCACGTCGCTCGCCCCGAGACCCGCCTCTCGCACGGTCCGCCCCCGTCGGGTGTTTTCGGTGCGCACGAACGCGGCCCCGAGAGAGAACGGTTCGCGGATGCATTCCAGGACCGCGCGTCCCATCCGACCATCCGCGCCGACAAGTCCGAGTCTAATCGTACGAAAGCCCCTCCCAACTCCGCGGATCTCGCAACCTCTCGGACACCGTCACGTCGAACGCAGACTCGACCTCCGCGAAGAGTTCCGGACACTCCTCGTGGGCGCGCCGGAGGGCACCGAGCACCACGTCCAGGGCGGAGGGCGTGAGGCGCCCCACGGGCGGACGGCAACGCCCCGCGGGGATGCCCAGGATGTTCATGATCGCCTTCACGGGGACGGGATTCCGCGCGCGGACCCGGACCTCGCCCTTCGTGGTCCGCTCCTGGGTCTCCACGGTCACGAGCGAGAGGAGCGGTGTGAGGGCACGCAGGCGGCGCGCGAGAGCCTCCGGGAGCGTGTCGCCAGCCCGCAACTCGCGCACGTACGCGGCGAGGGTCCGAGGGAACACGTTCGAGACGACGGAGATGAGCCCCTGCGCGCGGACCGCTGGGTCCTGGATCAAGCCCGCAGCGCGACCGTCGTCCCCCGAGAGAATCGAGAATGCGGGACCGAGGAGGCCACGCACCTCGCGGCCGTAGTCCACGGACCCCGTCGCGTCCTTGACGCCGACGACGTTCGGGCACTCCTCGGCGAGCAGCGCGAGGTCCGGAGGTTCCAGTCGCGTCCCCGTGCGGGACGGGATGACGTACGGGATGATCCCGACGTCCGGGAAGGCACGCGCGATCGGGTCGTAGTATTCCCTCCGGATCTCGATCGAACTCGGCGCGTTGTAGTAAGGGTCCACGACCAGGACGCGCTCCACCCCGGAGTCCGAGACCCCGCGCGTCGCACGGATCGCCTCCTCCGTGGAGTTTGTCCCCGTACCCGCGACCACATCGACCGCGTCGTCGAGCCACTCCCGGCATCGCTGGACGACCGCGAGGCGCTCCCCGGGACCCAGTGTCGGGCTCTCCCCCGTGGTCCCGACCGCGACAATGCCGTCCACGCCCGACGACTTCTGGAAGTCGACGAGATGCCGAAGTCCCTCCTTGTCGATCGCTCCGTCCCCGATCATCGGCGTGACGATCGCGGTGTAGCACCCCGTCGGTCGCGCTGGGACCATCGCTTGGCGCAGCCGAAGATGCGTATATATAGATTCCGAAATACGAATTTAGATACGAAAATCGTAAATCCTCCGGCGGCTATCCCGGGGCATGGACGGCTTGGACGCGAGGATCCTGGAGATCCTGCGGCACGACGCGCGGACCGCGAACGTCACGATTGCGAAGGTGCTCGGCGTTACGGAAGGCACGGTCCGTCATCGCATTCGTCGGATGGTCGCGAACCACACGATCCGGAGATTCACCGTGGACGCGGAGGAGATCGCGACCCGCGGGGTCGTCCTCATCCGGACGGAGCCGAACCGAACGCCGTCCGTCGTCCGCGCATTGCGGGGACTCGCCGACGGGACGTTCGAGACCTCCGGTCCCTACGACATCGCCGCCCTCCTGCGATGCGAGGACATCGAGCACCTCAACACGACCGTGGACCAGATCCGCGCGATCCGAGCCGTTGTGGAGACCCAGACCCTGGTCGCATTGCTCTCCGATGCACCGAATCTCCCGCAAGTCGTTCGCGGGCGTGTCCGGTCGCCGGGCAGATGAGGGAATGCCAAAGCCCTTGGAGCTTCCACAGTCGGAACCGTCAGCGAACCGTACGATCGAGCCCTTAGAGACCGATGACATGGTCAGCAATCGGCCGCGGTTGGATAAATGTGTACCTCCTCCTGTCCGTGCGAGCCATGCATGGGACGCGGAATGGCGTCGGGGGGGTAGGAAGGGCGGAGTCTAACGCCGCGTTCATCCCCTTGATCGGGTACCGCATGTCCGTGAGGCCGGCCTTGTCGACGACCTCGTTGTACCACTCGTTGAAGTCCTCGGCCTTCGTCACCATGGAGGTCCGTCCGATGGGCGCCACCGCCAAATAGCTTTCTCTTGCGGCGGGCTTCATATCTGCCGGATGTGACGACCTCGGATGATACCGTCGGCGCCGATCCTCCGTCCGTTCAGCTGGCCGAGTTCCCAACCCCCCTCGACGTAACCGTTGCGGACCGCCTGTACCGCCTTGCGCCGAGGTGTTCGTTTGCCGCAACCGCGCCGGCTCCAACGCGCTCCCAAGCACGCGTCAGGTCCCGGTGATTGACGAACGCACCTTCCAGGGCACGCGCGGGGGACGTCGTCGAGAGGCGCGAACGGTGGGGCCGGTCGCAGAGGCTTCGTCTTTGGCTTCGGAAGGTTTTTTCCCCCGGCGCTCTCTCTCCCGCGCGTGGCCCGAACCGCCATCTCGGTCGGCGGCGCGACCATCCGCCTGACGGAGGAGCGGTGGTTTCACATCGCGGAGCATCACGACGAGGTCGCGGGGCATGCCGCAACCGTCCTGAACGCAATCGAAGCTCCTGACTTCGTCGCGGAGGGTTGGGAGGGCGAGCTTCTCGCGGTGAAGCGCGTGAAGCGGAAGCACCTCGTCGTCGTGTACCGGGAGGTCAGCCGGACGGACGGCTTCGTCATCACAGCCTTCTTTACCCGGAACGTGCATGGGTGGACGCAGAGGGATCGCGTATGGCCGCCGTGACCGCGACGACGAAGAGCATCCTAGAGGCGGTGCCCGCCCTCCTGAAGTTGCCGGTGCGTGAGTACCACGTGGACTACGATCGGGAGGCCGACGTGCTCTACATCAGCTTCGAGCGCCCCCAGAAGGCCACCGACACCCGGGAGGAGGGCGACGGGATTCTCGTCCGCTACCGCGGCCGGGACATCGTCGGGGTCACCGTGCTCAACGCGAGCCGGCGCGCCCGGAAGCGATCGTAGGATGGCACCCGTCCGCCGTGACACCGTGGCGGTGGAACCCTCATGAACCGGCCACCTCGGCTGGCGCGTGAATTCCGCGGTCGACGGACCCCCCCCGACGAAAGGCGGATGCGCGGGCGGGGTGCGGCCTCGCCGAATCCTGGATTCAACAAGGTGTCTGTGCCGTTTCCTTCTGGAACACCTTGAGCGGGAGGTCCGCGTGGCTGCGGATCCACAGGGAGAACATCGGGTACATGGCGGTCTCGCTCGTCGGGCGGAGTACCGAAAGGTTCAATCAACCGTAGGGCCCTCCCCGAAGGGGCGCAATGAGGAGCGGCAACTCGACGGCCATCGCGTTGGCTGTGGTCAGCGTCGCACTCGCCTCGATGGCTCATGCGCCCCCCGCTTTACGACCTCCACCAAGCCCGGTCCCGATGGGGACCGTCGTTAGCGGAGACATTGTAAGCAACACATCGTGGACCCTCGGCGGCAGCCCGTACTGGATTGTCGCGGATACGTACGTGTTCCCGGGGGTGTCGCTTCGAATCGAGGCCGGCGTAGAGATCCGCTTCGAGCTTGCCAACCTCACCGTCTTTGGAGGACAACTCGAGGCGTTGGGAACAAGCTCCGAACACGTTGTGCTCGCGTCAAACCGGACTCCGGCCCCATCCGGCTGGGGTCTCATAAACGCCATCTTCGGCGGTTCGCTCATCATGCGGAACACAACAGTAGAGTATGGGAGCTTGGGAAGCCAGAACCCGGGCCCCTTCCTCCTTGATCGGATTGCGTTCAACTATTTGCCCGGCATCATCGTATATGACGGAGGGTCTTCCTTCGTGCTCGAAAACAGCACGATCAACGCGCCGGGAGGTGTGGAGATTCGGAACGCCGGCAGGGCATCCGTGATCAAGAACGTAATCGCAGTCCCTGGGTCCGGCACCACGGGGGTGGACGTCTTCAGCTCGCCCGGGGTCGTCATCCAGGGGAATCGCATCCGTGGCTACTCCTCGTGCGTCCAAACAATTGGAACGGCTCCGACGATCCTGCAGAATGAGGTCTCCAACTGCGTCACCGGTCTACTGATTCAGTCATCGGACGCTCTCGTGGCTGACAACCGCATCTACGATTCCCAGGTCGGAGTCAGATTGAGCGACGCGACACGGGCCGTCCTGAGGAACAACCTGGTGACCAACAACACCTTATGGGGCTTGGCGGGAAGCAGAGTTCAGAACGCAGACATCTTCGAGAACGCGATCATTGGGAACGGCGTCGGCGCTGGGGGAGGATGGGGCGGCATCTACATGTGGGGGTCCACATCCGTGCTCGTTCACCACAACACGATCCAAGAGAACGACCGAGCGATCTTTCTCGACGGGGGCCAGTGGCATCGGATCCACAACAACTGGATCATCGACAACGACGTGCAAGGGTACGACGTCTCGAGCAGCTCGCTATGGGACAATGGCTACCCCTCGGGTGGCAATCACTGGTCCGACTACACGGGGGACGATCTGTACCGGGGCTCGAATCAGAACCTCCCGGGGCCCGACGGGATTGGGGACAGTCCGAGGCCTGTGCCCCCGAACCTCGCGGTGGACCGGTATCCGTACTATTCCGTCCCGGCCCCCGGGATACCCATGGAGCTGACCGCGCGCACAAGCGGGGACGACATCCAGCTGAGGTGGAAGGAAGCGCCGATGGCCGACGAGTACTTCCTGTACATGTCCGACGCATCGACCACCTTTGACTTCGCGTCGCCGGTCGCACTGGGCAACGTGACGTCGTGGACGGACGTCGGAGCCGCCGGCGTCACCGGCGAGCGATACTACGTCCTTCGCGCGCACAACACGACGGTCAACCGGACCGGTCCCACGGGGAGCACGGCGGCCAAATGGACGCATGCCTTTCCAGCGGGAGGGTCCACGCTCTCTCTGCCCCTCTGCCCGTATCCGTGGGTGGATTACACGCAGCCCGGCTGGATGGACACGGCGAGTGAGTTCCTCGCGGCATTGGGCGGGACAACCTTCGCATACATGGAAGCGGGCCAGTGGATGTCCGTCCCCGGCGCAGGCGATCCGGATCGCCCGTTGCGTGTCGGGGAGGGATACTTCGCGACGGTGCCCCCGGACGCGCGGATCGTCTTCACCGGAGTCCCCGGCGCAATGATCGATCATGCGGGATGGCCCCCGTATCCCATGACGGGATTCGACCCGGACACGAGCGCCCGGGAGATCACCGCCACAGCGATCGGAAATGACGTGCGTTTGGAATGGACCCAGCTCCCTGGGCTCGGTCCGAACGGGACGTACGAGGTGCATGCGTCGACGACCCCAGCCGGGCTCCGCGGATACCCGGGATTCGACTACCGCGTCCTTGGAAGGGTTCCGGCCAACGCCTCGGCAGTAGGTTCCTTCGTGCATGACTACGCGTTGCTCGAAAGCCCGGAGTGGTACTATCTCGTCGTCCCGATTCAGGATGTCTATTGGCGCGGATCGAGCACATACAGCGTGGGGGTCTTCGCCGTGGACTTGGGTCCCGGATTCGCGGCGCTCGCCATGCCGCTGCGACCGTACGCCAACGGGTCGTACGTGCCTGTCTCAGTTTCAACCCTTCTCTCGGACCCTGCCTTGCGCGGAGCCGTGTGGTATGATACGTCCCGCGGCGACTGGGTCGCCCACGCGATGTGGATGCCCGTCGGCATGTACGACGCCGCCTTCGAGATGATCATGGCGGTGCAGGTCGCCGCCGCGGTCCCCACCCGAGTCGTGTTCGCCGGGGTGTGAGGTGTGCGGCCCTTTGCGGCGGCCGCCGCCACCCTCCTGATCGGGGCCGCTGCTCTGTCTCTCTTGGGATCGCCCGTGCGCGGGGCGACGGACGACCAGAACCTCACCGGCCTCGTCTACCTCGCGGACGGGACCCCGCTCTCTACGACCCCGTGGGCCGACAACACCTCCTTCGCCGTCTGGGTGAATCACTCCGGAAATTGGTCCACCGCCTGGCGGTATCCGGCCGCGCCGTTGTGGTACCTCACGTCGGGAGGTGCGCACAGCGTCGTACTCCCCGCCGCCGAGAAGGATGTCTCTTGGACGGAAGGAGATCCCTACCGGCTAGAGTTCGATGTGTCCGTGATCACGGGGATTCCGGGAGGCACTGAGAACGCGACAAGTCACGGGACCGGTGACCCGGGGGAATTCCCTCCGTACGGGATGACGGACAACGCGATCGTGTGGACGCCGACGGACAACTGGCAGCGATGGGACGTCGTCCTCCTCGCGCTCCCGGACCTCGCGGTCCTGCCAGGCGACGTCACCGCCACGCCGGGGACCGTGCAACCGGGGGAGCCCGTCTCATTCTCCGCGACCGTTCGGAACCTCGGGACCCGATTCGCGGACGCCGCCGTCGCCATGTTCGACGACGCAGACGCCGACCGATTCCCGGATCCGGCAGAGATTTTCGATCAGCCGCCAGTTTCGCTCGCCCCACGAGATGCCACGAGTTTCGCGCGCGTATGGATCGCAGCCGGGATGGGGACCCACGACCTGTGTGCCTTCGCGGATTCGGTCGGAGCCCTCCCGGAGTCGGACGAGGGGAACAACGTGGACTGCGCGTCCGTGGGCGTGCAACCGCCGCAAGAGACGCGGGCGGATTATGCGCCCATCATGCCGCAGCCCCCGCCACCCATCCGTTCCGGCCTGTCTGCGTCCGCCTCGTTCTCCCTCGAGATCCGAAATGATGGGAACGCGTCGGGCGCAGGCACGGCAACGCTCGCGTTCTTCAATGAAACCGATCCGGTGGCGCCCTTCGCAGCCTTTCCCGTGCCGCCCCTGGCACCCTCCGACACCTCCGCGCGGTTCGCCGCCCCATGGACGTCTCCCGCCACGCCCGGCACCGTCCGCGTCGTCGCGGACGTGGACTACGCCGGCGACCTATTGGAATGGGACGAGGGGAACAACCGCTTCACGTGGACGGTCGACGTCATCGCGGGCCCCGTGACGAACCTGGTGGTCGGGACGCCGAACGTGACCGCCGCGCAGACGTTCGTGACGTCCTCCACGGTCCTCTCCTTCACGGTCCTCGACCAGAGCGGGGTCGGCATCCGGAACACGACGTACCGCGTGGACGGGCCCCCGTGGCTCAACTACACCAGCACGGGGCCGTTCATGCTCGCCGGTGAGGGCGCGCACACTGTGGAGTGGTTCAGCGAGGATTACTCGGGGAACGCGGAGGCTACCATGATCGCGACCTTGTGGGTCGACAACACGCCACCGGCAACGGCCCCCGTCGTCGGGAATCCAAAGCACGTGTCCGCGCAGACATTCATCACGTCGTCGACGCCCATCTCCTTGGCGGCATCGGACGGGGGGGCAACCCCGGTCGGTGTCGCCGTCACACAGTACCGGAGCGACGGGGGACCTTGGGTCGACCACACGACCCCCTTCGGACTTGCGGGCGAAGGAACGCGCCTCGTGGAGTACCGCTCGGTGGATCTCCTCGGGACCGAAGAGACGATCCTGCTGTTGACCCTCATCGTCGACGACACACCCCCCTCGCCAGAGTTAAACATTGGAACACCACGGTACGGGGGTGCCGACGAGTACGTGACCTCCGCGACGCCCCTCACTCTCACCGCCACCGACGGCGGACCCGTCCCCGTGGGCATCGCATCCATTGAGTACCGCCTCACCGCCTCATGGACGCCGTATGCGGGTGCGTTCTCCCTCGCGGGACCTGACGGGCCGAGGACGGTCGAGTACCGAGCGACGGACCTCCTTGGAAACGCGTTTGCGAGCGACCGGGAGCTCGTGCTCGACAACACGCCGCCTGCGACGAGTCCTTCCCGCGGGGACGGCGAATACCCCGCGGGCACGACGTTTGCGTTCACCGCCACGGACGGGGGCAGCGGCGTCTCCCGCACGGAGATCCTCGTGGACGGCGGTGCGTGGATGACGTACGACGCACCGCTCACCCTCGCGCCCGGTGTCCACACGATCGGCTTCCGTTCCGTGGACAACCTGAACAACACCGAGGCGGAGCGCACGTTGTTCGTGACGATTGGGGAGGCGCCGCAGCCCTCGCCGGAGACGAACTGGAAGCCGCTCGTGGCGGCGGTGTTCGCTTCCATCCTCGCGCTCGCCGGGGCGTGGTCCGCCCGGCGCGCTTCCATGGCGGCGGGCTCCCGGCCAGGGTTGCGGGCCTTTGCATCGACGTCCCTCCCGTTCGTCACCCTCGAAGGTGGGACGGGTGTCATCTCGTACCTCACGGGGCTCCTCGCGATCCCGCCCGTCTTCGGCGCCGGGACGGTCGTGGATGTTGGCATCCTGTTGGCGGGCATCACGGTCTCGGCGTACCGCGTCCGAAGGCGAACGCCGCCGGCGTGACCTCCAACCTCGCCCTAGGACTCGTTGAAATCCTCGGCCTTCGTGACCATGGAGGGCGGTCCGATGGGCGCCGCCGCCAAATAGGTTTCTCTCCTCCGGTAGTGTAACCCAAGCGGGATACAACTTCACCGCCATCCCGGAGAAGTCCCGAGGAAGTTACACTACCCCCACGGGCCTAGATTGATTCGCGGGACGAGGTTCATGCTCGTGTTGTATCCGCTTCTTGCGGGGTGTATCCTCGCGCTCCTTGAGCCGCTCCACGTGAATCGGTTCCTTGGCCACATGGCTTCGGCGGGCCTCGGGTTCGCTTCTTGCCTCTTCGCATGGAGCCGATGGAAGCCTATCGGCGGTGTTGCGCTCGGGCTCGTTATCGGAGCTCTGGTCCATTCGTTCTTGAACACGGCGTACTACTGGCCACTCTCTTCCAAGGGGCCATACCAATTCTACGCCGCGCTAGGACTGCTCACCCTAGGGATCTGGATCCTGTGGCGCGCGGCTCGGAAAGAGCCGGCTTCGGAGATCGCATCAGAATTATTCCCTTCGGCGATGCAGGAACGTTCCGTGAGCGGGAGGGGATCCTAGGCCGCCGCGACCAAAGTATCTCAAGTCGACCTCCCGCGAGTTGAGGTCTCTCTTTCAGACCAGAATCCTTGTCCGGCATGTCACGTCATTCGAACTCGAGACCTGCGAGCCCTCTGAAAGCGCGACTGTAGTCAGAAGCCGGATGGGGGCACGTGATTTCGACTGGCTCCCCGTCAAGGACCTGGGGCGAATCGTCGGATATGTCGACAAGGCGGACCTGAGGTTTGGGAAGTGCCAGCGCCATAGGAGATTATTTCAGGATTTGGATCTTCTCCCGCACTCAGCCGGACTGCTGGACCTCTTGCGTCGTCTTAGAGAGGTGCCCAGGATTTTCGTGACGGAAGGTGGTGACGTCGTGGGAATCGCCACGAGGGGGGATCTGCAGCGTGCGCCCGTTCGGATGCTCATGTTCGGTCTCATTACGCTGCTAGAGATGCAGATCATCCGACTGGTCAGGGCATACTATCCGGGTGACTCTTGGATTTCCTTCCTTCGGGTGAGGAGCGTAAACAATGCAAGGGACCTGCAAGCAGAGCGGAAACAGCGGAACGAGGCCATCGACCTGGCGGACTGTCTCCAGTTCGCAGACAAGGGACAGCTGATTCTTAGGAGTCCCCAGATTCGTCAATTCTTGGGAGTCATCACCGAAGGCGACCCTAAGGTGTTCCTCTCAAAGGCTGTGCAATTGAGGAATAAGCTGGCCCACGGTCAGGACCTAGCCTCCGGTTCGTCTTGGGTCGAAGTCATCGCGACTTTTGAAGGCATATTGAGTCTCCTCGAGAAATGTGAAGCTGCGTTGACGGTCAGAGCAAATGACCATAGGGCGGACAGGCGGTAAGCTGCCCGTCACCGTCTCGCACGCCCCTCAGGGGGCCCCACGGCGATCCAATCCTTCGCGGTGGGGGACGGGGAAAGTCCGCCAGGCTTCTATCGGTCCGTGACCGCCGCCAAAGGTTATGCACCGGGCGACCCATCCGTCGACGATCGCCGACGCGGAGCACGACGACGACCTTGAGGACGCGCGGGCCGTGATCGCCCTCCTCAAGGAGCACGCCGAGGAGCTGCGCCGGAAGGGCGTCCCCGTCGAGGCGATGACCCGGGACATCGAGCAGCAGATCGAGGCCGCCCTGGCCGCCAGGCAGAAGGCCCGGGACGCCCTAGGTGCAGGAGAAGAAGAAGTTCGAGCGGTCCGCGTGGACCACCGTCGGGAACTCGACGCGCTCGTCGCGTTGCTGCCGCCAAACCTCGCGGACGGGATGTCCACGTCCGAGTATCTGGCCGGCATCACGGAGAGGGAAGCCGAGCAACGGCGGCGGGGCAGGAAAGGCGTGGGCGAGTGAGGAACGCTCGATTCCGATGGCAGAAGCGCGGGTCTGACCCTCGGTATCTTCACGGACTGATGGCTGGAGCTGGACGGCTACTTCTTGGGGAGGAGATCATCGACGCTCTGGAGGTCGAGAAACATCGTCCGGTTGATCTTCCCACGCTCTCGCCCCGTTTCATACGTCAGCTCGAAGCCGCATCTCTCATAGAAACCAACGGAGTTCGGCTTGGCCTCCAAGATTAGGAGTCGGACGCCAGATCTGGTTCCTGTCTCCAAGGCCATCTTGGCGATGTACCCTATGACGTACCGCCCGATGCCCTTGTTCTGCCAGTCGGTCGCCGTGGCGAGCCGTCCAATCTTCACGGCGGGGTAAGCGTCCACGATTTTCTTCGACGGTATTGAGAAAGACTTGCGCTTCTTGAGGTAGTCGATCCGCAGACTGTCGTTGCTGATGGTGAAATAGCCGACCAGCCCCCCATCGTAGTACACCAAGTACGTCCTGCCAAGGCCTTGGCTTTCGTAGTTCGTAACTTCCGCCGTGGTCAGAAATTGATCAAGGTCCCTTTCGCCGCATCTGAAGGACTTGACTTCTCGGGTCTCTTTGAACCTCTCCACTTTCAGCTTCCCCGGGTCGATTACGACCGGGTGCTTGAACGCTGAGGAAGGCATGAACGTGAGGGCAACGCCCTACTCGCGGGCCTTCCCTTCTCGCCCGAAGACTCGAAAGGCATCGCGGAACAATTCACGTTGGGATCCGCTCAGACGGAATGCCTTCAGCCGCGCGAGGAATTCCTTTGCGTGCCTCTCCGCAATCTCTGGAATCGGTTCCGGATAAGCCATTGCTCTCGCCGCGCTAGGACGGTCTCCTTTCTCGATGCGGGGTATGGTGGGGGTATGGGATAACGGTTACGGCGTGCCCACGCTACTTAAGCGTTACGAACCGGTTCTCTCTCTCGGCGACTGGTCAGGATCTGGCCCGGAGCTGCGGAGGTCGCGCGGGCCGCCAAGCAGAAGGCCCGGGACGCCCAGATGGCGGAGAAGGAGTTCGAGCGGGTCCGCGCGGACCACCGTCGGGAACTCGACGCGCTCGTCGCGTTGCTGCCGCCAAACCTCGCGGACGGGATGTCCACGTCCGAATACCTGGCCGGCATCGCGGAGAGGGACATCGAGCGACGGCGGCGCGGCCGGAAGGGCGTCGGGGAGTAGGGAGGGCGGAACCTGACGCCGCGTCAATCTCCCGCTCATCCCCGGGGGGGCCCCGATCAGCCTTGGCGCCGAGCGACCCAACCGTTCGACGCCTCGGATCACGTCACATCACGGAAGCGTCCGACCGGCTAAGCCCTCGCAATGACGTCTAGCGCCGAACGAGGTCTCCGCCGATGACGTACCAGAGGTTCATTCGACCAGCGCGAGCGTCTACCCATAACAGCGGAACATCCGGGTCTCCGCTCACGTCGAGAAACGCTTCGCCACTTCCTGGGTTCGGATAACCCCCCTCGTTCAGGGGTAGGCCGAAGACCGTGAGCACCTGACCATCGCTTACCCGGTAGGTCACAATCGTTCTCCGGTCGGGGCCGGGATCTGTCCTCTCGACATCACCCGATGAGAGGGCAACAACCGCCAGCGCGCCCAGAACCGCAATTGCCGACGCCCCCATCACCAATAGTCGCCTGTTGAAGATTTTCGGTCTCATGGTCTTCCCTCACTCATATGCACTTTGAACGAACACGAGGAAGCATTGAGCGTTCGGGTCGTTGTTGTAAATGAACCAGGTCATGGTCACGCCGCCACCGATATGACCCGACAGAGTATTCGCGTACACATACTGGCCCGTCTGAACCCAGTCGAAATCAGCCTCTCTCCAGTTGGAGATCTCGGCGAAAATGGCCGCGTCGATGAGAGAGACATCCCACCTCACCAGCTGTATGTTGTCGCCATTTTCCAGGCCGATCCTTGCCCTGATGTTCCAAGTCTTGTCGAACGGACCAGCGTTGTTGTAGACGGTCCAAGTAGTTGTGGAAAACCCCCCAAGGCAGATCGTACCGAAAATTTGGCTCCCGAATGTCATGCTGTGCGCGAGCGCGGGCTCCGCGATGGCGGGAACAGCAATCATCAAGAAGGCCACCGTGGTCATCCTCAAGCACCTTCTCATTTCCTCCCATTCGGGTCACCGTGGATTGGAATGTCATGCCCGAAGATATGGTTTCCGGCGAAGGTTTAACCATATAAGTCAGAAATTGAGGAACATGTTCTAGGAAGTCTTATTGGAGACACTTCCACTCTAGGGGCGCGTGGCTGGGGCCGACTTGGTCGGGATCCGTTCCATCATGAGGGTGTTGACGTTACTTGGCCAGGATCACAGCGTGGTCACGGTTGCCCAGGTTTGCCGCCGGTCCGATGTCTCCCGGAGCACGGTGGAACGGGCCCTCGCGCTGCTACGCAGGAACGGGCTCTTACAGATAGAACCCCGAGCGTTCGGGAGACCTGGGGAGCTGGGTCTGACGAAGCAAGGGACTCAGGCTGCAAGGCATGCGGAGGGACTCCTCCTGCTGCTCTCGCATGGGGCGAGTGGTCAGCGGCCACGAAGGGCCGAGGGATCCGCGAGTCGCCGAGAAGATGAGCGGGAGCAGATACAACATCGCTATGACTGAGGCAAACTCGTGATAAACGCCAGCTGGATCGTCGCCGTCGTCCGCCACTCCTACGGCTAGGTCGGCGATTTCACTATTGAACTGTCGCATGCGCGAGGACATGACCATGGCACGGCGATCCGACCGGCCACTGGGCTTGAACTGATCGCAAGGCGCGGCCTTCGCCTCGTTGCCGCCCGACCTCGCGGACGGAATGTCGACGACCGAGTACTTGGCCGGCATCTCGAAGCGGGACGCCGAACGACGGCGGCGCGGCAGGAAGGGCGTGGGCGAGTAGGGAGGGCGGAGCCTGACGCCGCGTCAACTCCCGCTCATTCCCGAGGCGGCTCCGATCTCCCAGCCGATCCGCCGGGCCCAGCTCCGGATCTGGTCGAGACTCTCATCGGCCATGCCAGAACTGCCGGTCCGACTCAGCCGAGGACGTAGAGCATACCGTTCATCGTCGGCTGGTGCGTGCCGCACGCTATCCGGAACGTTCCCGCGATGCTCGCGGTGAACTGCACCTCGGTCGTATGCCCGCGGTAGACGAGGAACGTCCCCGTGCCGCTCTCGACCTGCGTCCCGTTGACGTCCTTCACGGTGTAGGTGAGCGAGGAGTATCCCTCGATCGTCGAAGGGTGAGAGCCACCGTTCACGCCATAGATCTTCAGGATCACATGGTCCCCCTTGTTCACGATGATCGTCGAGGGGTCCCAGGAGTAGGCGTTCACCTTCGCACCCTCGGGGAGCTTC
>Ga0209324_10001341_pt1 | contig 16816 bp, 17 predicted proteins | sample Rifsed19ft3_FD_184015 | JGI IMG/M metagenome (GOLD analysis project Ga0209324, IMG submission 184015) | Soil microbial communities from Rifle, Colorado, USA - sediment 19ft 3 (version 2) | ecosystem: Environmental > Terrestrial > Deep subsurface > Rock core/Sediment | place: Rifle, Colorado...
GACCCTCAAAGGTTACAAGGTCATCTATACCCTCGATTTTCCCATGAAAAACCTTATCCTCTGCGCTGAAATGCACAGTTCCCATAAAACCTTTATACGTTAAAACATCCTTCATTGTATTAACTCCCTATTTCTTAATGTTTCTTCTATATAATTCAACTGGTATCTCTTAAGCTCAGGTCTTGGATGTGGTTTATGCAATTTTATAATATGCTTTGTCTCTGGATTAACAAAGGTTGCCCTCGACCCGGACGTTTTGCCAGACTTTACCTTTTCATATCCAAAACCAGCCAGAAGGCTTTTAAGCTCATCATAGGTAAAATCCTTTGGCTTTGATAAGAAACGCCTCAATAATTTCTCAGCCTTACTCATGCTATAAATATAACATCAAGACAAAATATGTGCAACTGTAATATAGTTACTATCCTTTTTTCTCTTATTTCTTTTTCTTTAATTTCTCCCTCATGCTCAATCATTTGTTGCCACGGGGAAGCGTTTTTGTTTAAGATGAGAGGACATTCATAATTCATGAGTGATCTTATAATGGTCTGTGTTTTATTTGTTGTACCGATAGTGCCTGTTCAACTCAGAAGCGTAAGATTTAAGATGCGACCCTGCCTGATACTATTCTTTCTGAAAATTCAAACCTGAAGGTTTGAATTACAGTAAAAAAGTTGTACTTTACTTCACCACCGTCACACTTACTTGCGTACTCAGACTGCCGTCCTTGAATGTGACTGTTGCATTACCTGTCTTGTTCTTAGCAGTTATTGTAAATACGGCTTCGCCGTTGGCATCTGTCCTTTTGCTCGATGGCGTAACTCTTATGCGGGCCCTTCCAGCCTTGTCTGTTTTAGCTTTAACCATATCACCTTCAACAGGGCAATCGTTCTCACCTATAACCGTTACAATTACTGTATCACTCTCCTTTTTCTGCAGGGTCAGTTCGGTTGGATCAGCCTCTATCGCCGTTGCATCCTCACAAGGCGTTGGTGTTGGCGTAGCTGTTGGTGTCGGTGTCTTTGTGGCTGTTGGCGTTGGTGTAGGCGTAGGCGTTTGGTTGTCCAATGGATCATAGTATGCGATGTTTTCCGAGGGATTGCCGTAGTTTGAGAAGAGTCTTATCGTGCCGGAGGGTTGCAGAACGCCGCCGAAATCCCCAACGCCCTGCTCTCCTTCTGTCAGGATATTCCCACTTGAATCAACAAAACTCACCTGTGTCATCTGAGAGGGCCAGGTCAATCCATCCGAAGATAAGGCGGTACCCTGCTCCTCAAGAAGGTATGTGGCGTACATTTTGTAGCCGCCACTTACCTTGATCACTATTGGGTCGTGCCAGTCTTCGTAGAGCATTCTGAAATTGCCGAAGGTGAGACCATCCGACGATGTCGCCATGACAAGTTCACTCGGCCCCATCTCGTCTTTGAAATTGCCGGAGAAGATTCCTACGTAGGTGCCATCGCTCGCGATAAAGTACGTTCCATGTCCCGCAAGTTTCACGGGGGAACTCGAATCAACAGAAGAAATCTCAATCCGTACTCCCTCTATTGTGAAGTTAACGCCATCCTGAGATATGGCGCTTCTCACATGGTATTTCGGCTCTTCCAGAGGCTGGTTTTGCGGCCCGGATTGATAATACATCCGGTATCTGCCATCCGGCAGTTTGAGAACACTCGGCCCTTTAACGCTGTATTCCCTGTCGCTGGGGTCGTTACTCCCCTGCAAAACGGTACCTTTGACGGCCCAGCTGATTCCATCTCCTGACTCGGCATATTTAATGACAAATCCAGCGGAACTCATCTGATCGTAATACATGCGATAATTTCCGTTGTCCAACAGGATAACGTCTGCCATTGAAACCCCTTCGGATTCGTTACCGGCATTTTTTCCAACGGCATATCCTTTGAGCGTCCATGTCTCGGTACTGCCGAGTTCTGTGATGATACCGCGGTCACCTTCGCTGCTGTTTCCGGCAAGGACCATGCCCAGCAATACAAAGACAAAAATAAACATTCGTCGCATCGTCATCTCACCTCCCAATGAATGATAGAAAATTGCTTATTTGAAGCTTTTAAGATTCGCACATTCAATAATGAAGTGCGATTTGTCATTTCATTATTTCAATTGATGTGGAGTAAAAAGGCACTGTAACTTTGCTCATGGGTATGGGCGCTTCGTCTGCCTTCTTGGGAAATATTAAATACTCAATCATGTCTAATTGTAATGTTAACTTTTTAAAATCCGCATTGCGATGGATTTTGTATTTATAATAAAATGATTTGCACTCTCCCGGTGTTAATCTCCCGTCTTTTACTTCTGTTGGGTATGTGGGAAACTCAAATGTCCGTGTGATAAAATATTCCTTTAGACCCTTTTCCTTCCCATTTTCATCCAGTACCGCCACACGGGCGGCAATACCTCTGACCGGTCAACCAGTTGGCACGCGGTGTCCAGCCCCTGTATTGGTAACCTTTATTTCTGCCTTTACTTTATCTCCGGGTTTATAGGTATCCTTTCCCATTTTCAACTCTATTTTAAGGGCATTTCTTAATTCTTCTGGACTACGAGAACTTTTCTGGTCATGCATTCCATAGACACGTTTCGGTCTTCCCAACGAGGCAAAACCTTCCTTCCGACTCATATGACAATCCTGGCACGTCTCTTTTCTTTCGGACATTTTGTACTCATCACTGGTAGAACATGTTTGATTAATCCTTGCCCGTGGAAAGCCCCAGGAGTGGCAGGTGTAACAGAACTCAGATTTTTGAAAAGACGGGTCATATCTAACAGGATGCGGCGCTTCTCCTTCTTTTATCTCTCGAGGTCCGTATAGTGTCTTATTTCTCAAATGACAAACCACGCACGTCACACCCTCCTTTATAAGCATCGTGTCAAAATCTTTATTCTTGATTGCAACAAAAGGCAAAGGACCCGTTTCTTTAAACCCCCTTAATATTTTGGGTTTCTGTTCCAGCATGGGGAAATGGCAATTGGAGCAAAAGGGTGGATTATTCCTTACCGTCCAGCATGCCTGAAAGATAGGGTTTGTCGATGATTTGCTATGCATCGATTCACGCCACTGGTCATAAATTTCCTGGTGGCAATCCTTGCATGAATCGGCGCTATGCAAAGGAATATTTTGGGGCAAGTCTAACCGTGGAATATAATTTGACGGGCCAATAAATGTGACACCTGCATCATTACCCCACAAAACACGGGGGGCGATAATACTAACTGTTAAAATCAGAATTATTTTAAATGTATTCATGAATATTTCCTAACCCGAACCGAATCGGAATAGAATAAATGGTAGGCAATGCCTACCCTACTTACCTGCAAAGGGCGTAAAGAAAGCGAAGTTACAACCCCCTAAATCCCCCTTTGTTAAGGGGGACTACCGCCACAATCCCCCTTAGAAAAGGGGGACTAAGAGGGTTGTTTTGCACTCTCAGCGTTCCAGCAATGAGATGAAACATTGCCAATTTTGATATCGTGACACATGGCCTAAAACTCAATTTTTAAACCGAAACTGGTAAGAAAGGCGTCGTAATCACCTAAGAGTAGTGTCTCTGCCCTGTCGTCCTGCAAAAGATATCGTGAATTAACAAAGAATGACAGAACCGTATCAGGTGATCGTAGATATTTGTAATCAATCCCCATAAACGGCGCATATTGAATGAAGTCTGCATTCTGTGATTCAGAAAAAAACTTACCATCAACCGCTAAGAAGGTATTACCCATGTTAAAATACATCTTAGACCTGAGCCGATAAAGTATCGGATAGCCATACGTCAGAGAAACGGCATTCACGTCAAAATCCATATTATTGGCATCATCTGTTTTACGACTGTATTGATAAAGCGAATATCCCAGAGAAATCTTATGATTGTAAGGCAAATCAGAGGAAACACCTATTCCACCATGGGAAATACTCCCTTTCTTCCCTGTTCCTTCATCCGTTCTGATGCCAAAGAAAGGCTCTATAAAACCAGGCTCTTGCACGTTCTCTGCCCTTGAACTTTCCACTTGTCGTAAATAATCCAGGTCTGCAAAAAGCCTTGTAAAAGAAAGTATTCCTGGGAATGGATAGTCGAGGTGGAGCCGTACACCCTCCCTATTTTGGGGATACTTCTTTGCATCATGGAGTTGCCAACTGTCCGCATACGTTGTGAAATAGGGAAGTTCATAAAAGAGACCCGGGGATTGAACATCACCGGGCCTTTCCATCTTTATCACAAATGGGTCATACTTTGGTTCAACCCAAATACCTTCCAGGTTAAAACTTACCCTCCCGATTGTACCACTGATGCCTGTATTAAACAGATTTCCATGAACATCGACTCCATCGCTTCCGATAGGCCGATAGATACTATGGGCATAGGCAGCCCATGCCTTATAGGTCGGCAGAAAATTATAAGAGTAATCGGTCCCAAGGACAAACTCGTCTTGCTTCCCTACTTTATTGTAGGGAGCCTCCCATCGTACAGGATTGCCATCTACCATACCCTGCAATGGCGAATCTATTTCAGATGTCGATGCGCCCTTGTTGAACGGACTCATAAAGTTGAAGCCAAATTTCATATCTTCATATTCCCTCCCAAGATAGAATCCACCCAACCAACTGGTAGAATCTGAATCTTCTGGTAATTCTGCAAAGTATACCTCGTACAAGGTTGATGGGATAAAGAAGGGGTTATAAAATCGCCTGACAATATTAACTCCATAAAAAGGTAAATAGTCCGGCCCGTAAAAGGTTGGATTGGGTTCGCCTTTGAGTACGTAATCACCCACGTGCTGTGGTGTAAATGCGCCCACGGACATAGTCGTGTCTAAGGGTTGGTACCGCGCCCATAGGGTATTGAGTGAGACGTCGTTTGAGTGTCCCACAAAAGGATTGGAAAAATACGGCGGGGTAACACCCCAGATATCACCTACCCCAGCATTGCCCCCCAGACCATATGCATCCACCTCTAAACCTATAGTCCAATCCTCCGACATATCCGCATAAACACCCGCCCTCGCCCTTGTTGTTATTGCAGCACCGTCTTCGATGGAAAATACATTCAACGGTCGGGGTAGTGTATAAGTTGGTTCCCACTCTTTATGCACCCTTTGGGTAAAAAATCCCATCGTATAATCAAAGGCGCCTTGAGTTTTTGCAGTAGCGTCTTTGAAGTCAACGTCAATACCTGTTGCTATCGATTCAATACTAAAATTGGTCTTATATCTATCCGATTCGGGTCTTGTTTGAAACCAACTGGATTCTGGCTTTATCTCTTGAAGTGCATCGGCAACCCTATCCATGTCTAACCCAAGCATAGGGGATCTGAGGTATTTATCCCTTATATCTTCGGTCTTTTTTTTACCTGCACCAATTTTCAGGAGTTCTTTCCTGAGTATCCTGACGGGTGTTCCCGGACCACTACTGAAGGTTACAAGGCCGCTTTTGTCCACGACAAAAGTATTTGTTTGTGGTCAGGTCTCTGGTACATATTCGCCTACGTAATCCTTTACCACCTTAAAATCTGTATCAATCAGGTATGGATAAGGAATATCTACCCTCTCAACAAATTCAGCGGTTTGATTGGCCTCACTTAACATGCCTATAGCAAGGATTTCAATCCCGTAATCTTCCAGAAGACCTTGCATAACCTTCGCCCTGCCTTCACAACCGCCGCAGCAGTCAGAAAACCAGATTATGACCGGTTTTATTCCCCGATATGCAGACAGTGTATAATTTTTGCCTTTGGTGCTGGGAAGTGTAAAATCAGGGGCCTCAGCGCCAACCTTTACAATGTCCGCATAGGCTATACCATGTAAGGCAACAGAAATAATAAGGCAGGAAGAGAATAAAGATAACCACAGTTTCATTTCATTACCTCCGTCTTTCAGGAAAACCAAGAAGAGTTTTACGAGTAACACAATGTTAGCAATGTTCCCAGCAGAAAAAGGGTGGTCAAGCGGACGAAATGATCATGCCCGTAGCGCTACCACCTCTAAGTACTCCGAATCAACAAGAGTGGAGCCTCCATCTCCTTTGTTGTGGGTGGTCCAAAGCCCTTCGAGATCTTTGCGAAATGCAGTTTGTCCATCAGCATCGAGTGCAGCAAACGCTCGCTGTGTCGGGCCATAAAACTGCCTCCAAAACTCAACCACTTCGGGTGGGGCAAACGGGAACCTAAAGGATATGAAGCGCCGTGCAAACACCATTTCAGATGTGCCGTTCTGCAGGCGTTCGCGCACCTTGGTTTCGTCTCCCCAAAGAAGTGGCGACGGCATCCCTGGCGGTGGAAGAACACGACTGGTAGTTGCCTTGAAGAGCTGACCAATAAAGCCCGAAGGAATCCAGTTGGCCATAGCGATACGTCCGCCAGGTCGGCATACGCGGACTAGCTCTGCCGCAGTCTTTTCCGGGCGCGGCGCAAACATTGCTCCAAACATCGTGACCACCAAATCAAAGGTGTTGTCGGGATAAGGAAGGTTTTCAACATCACCTTCGTCAAACTTGACCGAGAGTCCCTCTGTCTTCGCTCGGTCCCGACCTTGCTCAAGGAGATTAGGCGCAATGTCGACTCCGGTAACGCGCGCACCCGTCCGCGCACATGGCAAAGCGAGATTACCGGTACCGCATGCGACATCAAGGACTCGGAGGCCCGGGGTTACCCTAAGTCTATCAATAAACTCCGCCGCATCATCTTCATACGATTTCGCAATCTCTCCGAAATTTCCTGCCGTCCAAGTCGCTCGGAGCCGAGCTTTAAGTGTGCCAATATCAGGAATGGTTTCACTCATACTATCCTCCTTTTGATTTCTTCCCTCCATGCTTCGTTTATTTTAGCAAGTACCCTGAACTAAAATATCGCTACCTGAGGTATACCTTGAACATCTGGATGTTAAAAAAGCTAACACGGAAAAATATAGTTGATTATATTATAATATTATCATATGATAATCAAATAAATTTTTAAAAATGGGAATAACAAATGAACAAATTAGACATAAGAGACAAAGCAGAGGTTCTAAAGCTCTTGGGACATCCAACCAGATTGTTGATCTTAGAAGAGCTTGCTAAAGGGGCTAAGTGTGTAACTGATATCCAGGATTTATTGGACATTGAACAGTCCAACCTCTCTCAACATCTTTCAGTATTGCGGAGACTCAAGATAATAGATTTTTATGAGGATGGAGCGCTTCGTTGTTATTACATCACACGTCCCCGAATGGTAGATTCACTATTTATGTTCATTTCCGGGAATTATCCTGTTGTACGACGTTCATGCGAAGAGGTTCGGAAGGAGAGTGAAAGACGACAGACAAAAACAGCCACGAGAAAATAAATTTTATTTACTTTCATACGAACGTCGAGTCTGATTGGACATTTTATTTTGAAGTATCCAATAGAGTAGTGAGTCATCGCTGGGAAAATCCTCAATTAAAAACATTCTATCCTGGTATGCATGCGGTTGTCATGGAGCATGATATTACTGCATGGCTCGAGCGTTGGACAATCAAACGGTATTGAACATCAAGAAGGAAAGTCAATAATAGGCTGGACTACTATAAACCAAACTATCGGCCACGCTATTATAGTCACTATTATAGACCTTTACTGTTACAAACCTTACTGCAAGTAATTTATTCGTACAAGGAATTTCATTTCACTACCTCTGCTGAGATTACGACAAATAATCCCTTCCCGAAAACCTTCTTCAAAGACATTCATTTTCCATCAAAATAGGACGCTGATTTTCTCAGATACACGCTGATAATTTTTGTATTTAATCCTGATAATCGTTCGACTGATCCTTCGACAAGCGTTCGACTGAGCTCACGCCGAAGGCTCAGGATGCAGTGCCGTTCATGGTGAGTCTGTCGAACCATCACGACGAAGTCTGCGTTCATCTGCGTCCAAAATAAAATTTTTGAATTAGTATTCAAGCTTGTTCACCCAATCGGGGTATCTTATTCCTTCGACGGCATCATATGGAGGAGTGTAAGGCTTAATGTCAATGAGAGGTGTTCCATCCAACACATCCAGCCCTTTAACCTTTATTATATTCCTATTTCTTTCAATCACTTTAACGGTGGTCATGCCAATAGGATTAGGCCTCCATGGGCAACGACAGGCAAATATACCGACCTCCGGAACGTCTTTCTTCCCCTGCGGTCTCATTTTAAGATTGACCTTATCTACTTTGTCAAGCCAATAAAGAATGATTAGATGAGAATATTCTTCGATTCCTTCCAAACCATCTGAATAGTTATCGTCAATGACTATTTCTGTGATTAAATCCTGCCAGCCGCCAAATCTGGGTTGTTTTACAGGACTTTTTATATAGCCAATCGGTTTTAATTGCATAAGGTTTCTTCCTCTAAATTAAAATATGTTTTATAGTACTACGCCGTAAAAACTTCTTTTTTGTGTAAGTTTATAGGAATAGTGACGTGCGTCGAATGACGCGTGACAAGTAAAACATCACCCTACACTTGCCACACGCCACGTGCCTTATCGTTCGACTGAGCTCACGACGAAGTCTTTACCGCTTTGGTTGTGGCTATGCTGCGCTAAAATTTACCCTTCGAGTGAATCGGCAAGACTTCCGTCTTTTTTGATTTGTTCAATGAGTATCTCTCTTAAAGCTTATCCTGTCAACAAAAATAATGGGGTAGACTATTCTCAAAAATAAAGGTAAAATTAGTCTCCATTTTGGACACGGATAAACATGGACTTCGTCGTGAGCGCTCAGTCGAACGATTGTCAGGATATTAAAACAAATTAGGCGTGGGGCAATTCATGAATTGCCCCTACAATGTGCATCCGTGAAAATCTATGCCCTGATTCAAACAATATATGCTTAATTTTTGACTATACGGAGATGAATACATGAAAAAATGCATTGCTGTACTGGCAGGAGACGGAATAGGGCCGGAAATAATGAAGGAAGGACTGAAAGTACTTGATGCCATCGCGAAGAAATTTGGTCATACCTTTGAATATAAAGAGGCATTGGTGGGGGGGTGCGCGTACGATAAATATGGCCATCCCCTGCCTGATGAAACAAAGAAAATTTGCAACAACGCCGATGCTATTTATTTTGGCGCAGTAGGTGGACCGAAATGGGATACCCTGCCAGCAGAATTGTCCCCTGAACGAGGCGCACTGCTGCCTTTGAGGGCTATTTATGGCTTGTTCGCAAACCTGCGCCCTGCCGTGATATTTAAACCCCTGGCCGATGCAGCATCCCTGAAATCGGAACGTTTACAGGGTGGACTGGACATCCTGATTGTGCGCGAATTGACAGGCGGGGTTTATTTCGGCAAAAACAAGGTAAAGTCAATCACCTTGAAAGAAGGAATGGTTCAAGGCGATTACGCCGTTGATTATATGATTTATTCCGTGCCTGAGATACAGAGAATTACCAAAGTAGCTTGCGAGGCGGCGACGAAACGCAGTAAGAAATTGACCTCGATTGATAAGGCAAACGTCCTGGAAAGCTCAAAACTGTGGCGAAAGGTGGTTATTGATTACGTCCAGAAAAATTATCCTCAGATTCAACTTAACCACATGTACGTGGACAATGCAGCCATGCAACTGGCAACGAACCCGAAGCAATTTGATGTAATTGTCACTGAAAATATGTTTGGCGACATCCTGTCAGACCTGGCATCTGCCATTACCGGGTCAATTGGTATGCTTCCCAGCGCAAGCCTTTCAGAAACGGGTTTTGGGCTCTTTGAACCCATTCACGGCTCAGCGCCAGATATTGCAGGGCAAGGCAAGGCAAATCCCCTGGCACAAATCCTGTCTGGGGCAATGATGCTAAAATATGCCTTCGGACTATACAAAGAGTCGAATGCCATTGAACAGGCTATTATGGCCGTACTGGAAGATGGCTATCGGACTGGTGACATTGCCTCTGCAACAACGCCAAAGGATAAAATACTTTCAACATCAGGCATGGGAAATAAAGTGGCAGAATATTTAAACAAAATATAATAGTACAGGCACGTGCGACGTGGCCAATAAAACTAAATCGGTTGTATAAATGTTTAGGTTCGAGGTACAAACCCGAACCCACCGGGTCTCCAGCATACGGCTCTCCAGTCTTTTCGTGCTAATACTATAAATGGATAAAAATTATTGACATGGATTGGTAAAGTGTTATGATGCTTGTGAAAAGAGCTTGGATAGGGCTATATTTGCTAAAACTGTGTTATAGTAGTACATTGCAAATACCGTTTTTTCCCTCTTACCTGAGGACAAGTTTTCGCAAGTGTTTAGAGATGATGACAAGTAACGCATGTCAAGTGACGGCAATACCACTAGTCCCCTGTCACTCGACGCTTGTCACTTATTTGGTTTTTGAGTCTAAATATGAATAAATACTCAATACAATACGTTTGGCTTCCAATATTAATCCTTTCTGGTTGTACGGCTTCTTTACAACAAAGGGTGGACAAGCCGGATAACGCTGATAGCAAGCGCTTGGAAAAGAGGATTGACGATTTATCCGGCACAATTACCCTTATTGTGAATGACACAAATAGACTCCATAACAAAATAGAAGCGGTTATGGTCTCCAATAATGCCATTCAGCAAAAAATTGAAGGGTTAGAAGCAACCGTCAGAAATCTGGATGAACGAATCGTAAGCCTTAGTGCCTCTGCGGAAACTCTGGAAATTGTCCAACCATCTGTTAAAGAAACTGAAATCAAACCTCAGTTACCTCTTACAGATACAGATACCAGTAAGCCATCCGAAAAACCAGAACCCGATATTCAAAAGACGGTAAATGTCGAAGACCAACTTGCAGTCGCAAAAGGATTCTGGGATGCGATGAATGCAAAAGACATTCAAGCGGTAAGATTGTACGTAACAAAAGAAAGCGCAGGCAAATTACAAATAAAGGACAAAGATGTTACTGCCAACTGCAAAGTAACCTTTGGCAATATTAAAATCGAAGACAACAAAATTACCATTGATACCACTATGCAAACGTCCGATGGGACGACAGAATTTGAAGTCCAGATACAGACTATTCTCGTAAAGGAACATGGACAATGGAAGGTTGATGCCGACCAGACAATGATGTCCGTGTTCGGCGGTGCAATGGGTGAGATGATGAAAGGTCTTGGTAAGGCCCTGGAAGAAGGATTCAAGAAAGGTTTCGAGAAAATGGGAAAGTCAATGGCTGAAGGTATGCAGAAAAGTAATGAAGGAATGACACAAACCAGCGAGACTAAACCAGACATCATACCGCCAAAACAAGAAATAGTCCTGATCAGTGAACCGACTAAAGCTGAAGGTATGCAGAAAGGTTCTGAAGAAACGACACAGACTAGCGAGACAAAGACTGATGTCACACCACCAAAACCTGAAAACATACCACAAAAACAGGAAACAGCCGTGATCAGTGAATCGGCTAGAAGAGAATTATTTCTGAAGGATAATATTGTTCGGTTAGCGGAAGCTGAGTTTCCTGATAATAAGGGAGTTAGGTGGACTATCCTTAGCCTTGAGCACAAGGCACATTTGACCTATGTAATAGTAGAGCCTAATCCTGCAACCCGTGATTATCCACGTTTTAAATTCGCCGTATCCTTTAAAAATCCCGAAATGCCCCGTATTATAGGGACATACTGTTTTAAAGACGGCCAATATAGCTTGTTTAGCACGAAGAAGAAATAACAAAGATACACCCTTAAACTCTCCGATAAATGAAAATATATCACCCTCCCTTACTCCCTCTGAAGGCCCTATTTTTAGTACATTGGCTTTCTCTTGCAATACCGGGAGATGCGCATTAACAGGCGGGCAAGTGGAATAAGGTGTGGTCCCAGCATTGCCTTGCCTGTAGTTAGTAGCGAAACTACAATATCCCGCTCTGGGTCAGCCCAACAGAAGATGTTACTGAACCCGATGTGACCATAGGCATATTGGGTAAAAGGACCATACATGCCAATCGGTTTATTTCCAAGAATCATACCGGCACCGTAGCGCATGGGGAGCATCACTGTGCGATCAATCTCCGGCTTTCCCACTTCCATTATGGCATGGCGGACGGTCATTGGGTTGAAGATGCGCATACCATCAAGTTCGCCCTTATTAAGCAATAATTGAAAAAACCGCGACACCTCATCGGCAGTTGAAAACAAGTTGGCAGATGGGATTATTACTTTCAAAAAGCGCAGATCGTTGGATATACGTACCACCTCCTCCCAAGAAGCGCCGATCGCACGTCTGGTAATTGTGGTTAAAGGAAACATTAGTGGTATACCAGTGTAATAATTGATGGCAACACGGTTGGTGTCTTTTTCTGGCACTCCATAATTGAAGTAATGAAAACCGAGCGGGTTCTGCACTGACTCTCGCATAAATTCCCTGATATCCTTGCCGGTAACACGACGCACAATTTCTCCGAGAATGAAACCTCCTGTGATTGCATGATAGGCCGTACGCCGTCCACCTGGAGATACAGGTTTGGCCTTGCACAGTAGCTGAACAATCTCATCGTGATTGAAAATTCTTTCCGGGTCTATATTGCGCGGAAGAACGGGGATGCCTCCGCGGTGGGAAAGAATGTGGTGAATGGTAATGTTCTCTTTGCCGGAGGCAACAAACTCCGGAATGTAGTAACCAACCGGGTCCATGAGATGGATTAGATTGCGCTCATCCAATAAATGGATGAGCATGGCGGTCGCCGCCTTGGAGACAGAAAAAAGACATATTGGTGTGTCAGGCGTTGCCAGAATTTTTTCTGTATTCGGGGTATCATCGGGACCATTTCCTCTGGCGTGTCCAATTGCCCGTTTGAGCACTACCGCGCCTTGCCGGCGCAGACAAAATGAGATGGCCGGATGAATACCGCTTCGGTAGAGGTCTTCTACTCCTGCCCAGATGGCCTGTACTTCTTCCCGACTCATGCCAGCCTCAGAAGGATTGACCTCGTCGGCTGTTTTATAACTGGTGACGCTGGTCAGATCATCTGGCACCCGAATGATTTTACATGGAATTACCTTCATGAATTAGCCCTATAGTGGTTTATAAAAAGTCAGACTCCATGTATCAATTGTCAAATTATGACTTGCAATAGCAAAAACCTCTATACAATCAAGTTAATTAAATTCTTCTCTTCACGCAAAATTGTAACTTGGCAGACACATACTTAGCGCTTGTGTTTGGTGTGAAACCGAGACGATTACGCTACCAAATTTGTTACAATTGCTATTGATGCTGAACAGCCTAGCCGGGTTGCCCCGGCTTCCACCAGATCATGGGCGTTCTGAAAATCACGAATTCCGCCTGCGGCCTTTATGCCGAGCCTGTCCCCCACAACTACCTTCATTAATTTGACATCTTCTACTGTCGCACCACGGACATTAAAACCGGTCGAGGTCTTGACAAATACAGCGCCAGCCCGTTCGGCTAACAAGCAAGCAGCAATTTTTTCTTTCTCCTCCAGAAGCCCTGCCTCGATAATCACCTTTACAGGAACTTGCCCCGCAGCTTCAACGACTGCGCGGATTTCCTCACAGACTGTTTTGTAATCACCGTCTTTCAATGCGCCGAGTGAAATGACCATATCCACCTCATTCGCTCCCAGCTCAATAACGAGTTTCGTCTCTTCGACCTTGGTGGCTGTTACGTTAGCGCCTAATGGGAACCCCACAACGGTAATAACGGAGCAATCCGTCACGGCTAATTGTTTTTGGGCCTCTTTTACAAAGACAGGATTCACACAGACCCCGCGAAAATGGAATCGCTTTGCCTCTTCGCAAAGCCTTATGATATCCCTGCGTGTTGCCTCTGGTTTCAATAAGGTATGCTCGATCAATGTGGCTAAATCTAAAGGTTTCTGGATAGTTTTAGTTTTCTCAACATGTCTCTGCATTGAAGGCATAAAGGATTCAAGCCACAAGGCGTCGATTTCATCGGTAATCTTTTGAATTAATAGAAGGCGATCCTCATTTGCAAAGTTCATTGTTATCTTTGTGCTCTCTCAGAAAGACTTTGTATCTTTGGTGCCCGGCCGTTGCGGCGTGATCTTTTACTCAATTGAAATTCAAAACATGGATTCATCAATTCAATGTTCGGATTCGACGGCAACCCGGTATTGGTCAGGACTTAAAAGGCTGTTGAGTTCGATCGGGTTGGATATTTCAATGTGTAAAAACCATCCCTCACCGTAAGAGTCTTCATTCACCAGTTGCGGTTTTTCCTGGATTTTCTGGTTGATCTTAACGACCATACCTGACACTGGGGCATAGATGTCATAAGCGGCCTTCACGGATTCTACGACTGCACAGGGCTTACCCATCTTCAACTCTTTGCCTACCGACGGTAATTCAACGAAAACAATGTCCTTCAATTGCTGTTGTGCAAAATCGGTAATGCCCATAATAACCTCTTTGGAATTCAGTTTCTTCACCCATTCATGTGTCTTTGTGTATAGTAGTTCGTTAGGTATATTCATTTATTTGAGTCACTTTTATAAAAGTTATATTGACAAAGATTAACTGTGGTTTCATGTGTCTTCCCCTTTTTGTATTTATCTTTTGACACTGCTATAAAATGGGGTCTTTACAATACGAGCCTTATAGTTGTTATCTCTGATTTGAATTTGTAATTCTTCTCCTATTTTGGCGTATCGGGATTGTATAAGGCACAAACCAATGTTTTTGTTTGTGGATGGACTGAATGAACCACTGGTAACCTTACCAATCATCTCGTTTCCCTTAAAAACAAGATAATCATGACGGGGAATGCCTCGGTCTATCATCTCAAATCCAACCAGTTTTCTGTCAATACCTCTTGTTTTTTGCCTTAATAAGAATTCCTTACCGATAAAATTACCTTTATTAAATTTCACTGTCCAAGCGATGGTCGTCTCAAGGGGAGTGATTGTTTCATCCATATCATTCCCATACAACAAAAGACATGCCTCTAATCTCAGTGTGTCTCTTGCACCGAGACCAATTGGTCTTAAACCATTCTGCTCGTTCTTTTCGATGAGCAGATTCCACAGTTTTACGACCAGTTCTGAATCTACAAATATCTCAAAACCGTCTTCGCCCGTGTATCCTGTTCGGGAAATTGTTATTCGTGTTCCGTCCCATACATAATCATCGAAGGAAAACCTTTTTATATAATCAAATTTGGTCTTGAAGGCAACTTCAAGCATATTGATGGATTGAGGGCCTTGCAATGCGATGAGAGATACCCTGTCGGTCAAATCCCTTATTTCTAATGGCTGATAGTTTGCTGCTTGCTTTTGCAGCCATGTAAGGTCTTTTTCAGCATTAGCACAATTTACCACCAGCACGAAATGTTTTTCATGCCATTTATAAACGAGGATATCGTCGATGATTCCGCCTTGTTCATTGCAGACGGGGGTATAGAGAACTTGTTTATCAGCAAGTGGACCTGCATTGTTTGTGATAATTTGTTGAATGAATGGAAATGCAGTGTCTCCTGAAACCGCGAATCTCCCCATATGAGAGACATCGAAAAGACCGGCATTTTCCCTTACACAGAGGTGTTCGTTAATGATACTGTCGTACTGGAGGGGCATTTCATAGCCATGAAAAGACGCCATTCTGGCATTACATGTAAGATGCGTATCATACAGGTGTGTCTTTTTCATGGTTCATACATGCTATTTATTCATCGTAGTACTTGTAACCACAGGTTGGCTTCAGATGATAAAAATAATCACTTTCATTATAGGGGTAGAGCGAACACATGGTTGGTTTTTGATCGTATACCTTACACAGGGAGAGGCCCTTTTTATCGTAGGTAAGATGCTGACATTTCAGCGACGCATGGCAACACCGGCCGCACCGCAGACAATCTCCTTTTCGACTTGTTATAGAATGGTAAATTTCCCGTTTATTGAAGACATAGTAAACCCTTCTCCATGCCTGAAACAAAAGGGCAGAACAGAAAATATCTATCCTCTGTGTTACTTGCTGAACCCTTTGCAAGATTCTAATCTTTTTTATTTCAAGCTTGTTGATGAACTCTGTCATGACTTTTTACCCTTTTTTATAAAAGATACTTGTCCTCATGAAAATGGGGAAATGTAAAAAAATTTTATTCACATTTCATAACAAATTTATATATTCCAGTCAAGATAAATGACCTCAAAATCGGAAAATTATTATAAACCACTTATCAGGGACACGTATCGTAAAATGTTAATTCAGTTTGCAATTGACTTCAAAAATGCCTTATGGAATAATCATTTCATGATTCAATTCAGCGAAAAACATGCTGAAGCGGAGGATTGGAAACGTACTACAAAAAAAGAAACATCCCCGTTAATACAATCTGATACTGTATCTCCCGCCAGAAAACCAGAAGAGACACAAGAAGCATCAACCTACAGATGATAAATTGGTTCAAATCCTGTGACAAGGCTGAATTTGAAAGTAGGGGCAATTCATGAATTGCCCCTACAGGTAGCATTCATTATGGTAACTTACGCTATAAATAACGAACAGGCCTGATTTTCCCGCGCTCCTTTTCTCCCTGCGCAACCTTTATGTTTCCTAAATATATTGCAGTTACCTTGTAAATATCCTGTACTGGGGTAAAGAGGGTTAGTTTATCATCCAAAGGGTCTAAATCAATAATTGTGCCCAGTCCCAGGGTATTATCGCCCTTGTCGTTCAGGCCAACAATGAGGTCTTTTATTTCGACTCTCTCTATACACGCAATCGAGGTAACACTAAAATACTCTTTTAATTTGTAAAAAGACACCGATTCAACCAACCGATCAACTACTATCAGAAGTTCAGACCCGCATTTTTCTAT
>Ga0209324_10001347_pt1 | contig 16791 bp, 9 predicted proteins | sample Rifsed19ft3_FD_184015 | JGI IMG/M metagenome (GOLD analysis project Ga0209324, IMG submission 184015) | Soil microbial communities from Rifle, Colorado, USA - sediment 19ft 3 (version 2) | ecosystem: Environmental > Terrestrial > Deep subsurface > Rock core/Sediment | place: Rifle, Colorado...
CCCGCTACGAACGGGACCTCCGGCTCACGGTCGACCCACCCAGGGCGTTGTTCAGTTCCTGGTATGAGCTCTTCCCTCGCTCGTGGGCGTCCCAACTCGGACAGCACGGCACCTTTCGGGATGTCGAGAGCGTACTTCCATACGTAGCGGGCATGGGCTTCGATGTTCTCTACCTTCCGCCCATCCATCCCATCGGACGCACACACCGTAAGGGAAAGAACAACGCGCTTACGGCGAAACCGGACGAGCCTGGAAGCCCCTGGGCCATCGGATCTGAGGAGGGTGGACACAAGTCCGTTCACCCGGAGCTCGGAACGCTGGAGGATTTCCGGCATCTTGTCGCCACCGCTGGGGACCAAGGGCTCGATATCGCGCTTGACATCGCCTTCCAGTGCTCGCCGGACCATCCTTACGTTCGTGATCACCCTCGGTGGTTCAGGCGGCGGCCGGACGGCGGCATTCAGTATGCCGAGAACCCGCCGAAGAAGTACGAGGACATCTATCCTTTCGACTTCGAGACGGATGACTGGCAGGCCCTATGGGAAGAGCTAAAGAGCGTCTTTACCTTCTGGGCCGATCAAGGAGTCCGCATCTTCCGTGTTGACAATCCTCACACCAAACCTTTTCACTTCTGGGAATGGACCATCGCCGAAGTGAAGCGCGAGTATCCGGATGCGATCTTCCTTTCGGAAGCCTTCACGCGGCCCCGTCTAATGGAGCGGTTGGCCAAGTGCGGTTTCACGCAGTCGTATACCTACTTCGCCTGGAAGACGACAAAGCGGGCGATCGCGGACTACTTTACGGAACTCACCACTTCCCCGTTGAAGGACTATTTCCGGCCAAACGCCTGGCCGAACACGCCGGACATCCTCACGGCGTATCTGGTGACCGGCGGGCGTCGCGCGTTCATCGTCCGCCTGATCCTCGCCGCTACCCTCAGCGCCGGATACGGGATCTACGGACCAGCGTTCGAGCTCGGAGAACGCGTACCGGCGCAGCCAGGAAGTGAAGAATACCTGAACTCCGAGAAGTACGAGCTGAAGCGCTGGGATATCGGCCGGCCGGACAGCCTGCGGGAGATCATCACGCGCCTTAACACCATCCGCCGGGCGAACCCGGCTCTACAGAACAACGACAGCCTGCGCTTTCACAGCGTCGATGATGAGCGCGTCATCTGCTACAGCAAGCGCACGGCGAGCTCCGAGAGCGTCATCGTCACTGTGATCAACCTGGACCTCCGTCGTGCTCGTTCGGCGGTCGTTGATTTGCCGCTTGAGGAGTGGGGAATCGACACTCGCCGAACATACACCGTCCGGGACGCCCTGAACCGCGCCACGATGCGCTGGCGGGGCTCGCGACATCGGATCACGCTCGATCCAAAGGAATCGCCGGCCGCGATCCTCCAGCTGCACGGCGATGCCGCCGACGTCAAGGAGGCGCCGGGGTGATCCCTAGAGACGATTCTCCCATCTCGACGTCGGAAGGCCTGTGGTACAAGGACGCCATCATCTACCAGCTGCACGTCCGCGCTTTCCACGACAGCAACAACGACGGCATCGGGGACTTTCGCGGCTTGCTGCAAAAGCTGGACTACCTCCAGGACCTGGGAGTCACTGCTCTCTGGCTCCTGCCGTTCTACCCCTCGCCCCTCAGGGACGACGGCTACGATATTGCGGACTACTCCGGCGTCCATCCCGCCTACGGGACGCTCCGCGACTTCCAGGCGTTCCTCAGGGAGGCGCACCACAGAGGTCTGCGCGTGATCACGGAGCTGGTGCTCAATCACACGTCCGATCAACACCCCTGGTTTCAGCGTGCCCGCACGGCGGCTCCGGGCAGCCGCGCCCGCGACTTCTACGTCTGGAGCGACACTCAGGAGCGCTACCGTGATGCTCGCATCATCTTCAAGGACTTCGAGGCTTCGAACTGGGCCTGGGACCCTCAGGCCGGCGCCTACTACTGGCACCGCTTCTACTCCCATCAGCCGGACCTAAACTACGAAAATCCCGAGACTCAGCGAGCCCTACTCCAGGTGCTCGACCACTGGTTCGATATGGGCGTAGATGGTCTCCGTCTTGACGCTGCACCATACCTCTACGAGCGTGACGGCACTAGTTGCGAGAACCTGCCGGAGACACACGCCTATCTCAGAGACCTGCGCCGCCACGTGAATGAGCGATACCCCGGGCGCATCCTTCTGGGTGAGGCGAACCAGTGGCCAGAGGACGCGATCGCCTACTTCGGCGCCGGCGACGAGTGTCACATGGCGTTCCATTTTCCGCTGATGCCTCGCCTCTTCATGGCTGTGCACATGGAGGACCGGTTCCCCGTCATCGACATTCTTCAGCAGACCCCGCCCATCCCCGACACCTGCCAGTGGGCCGTCTTCCTCCGCAACCACGATGAGCTGACCCTCGAAATGGTAACGGACGAAGACCGCGATTACATGTACAGGGTGTACGCACAGGACGCTGAAGCGCGCGTCAACCTCGGTATCCGCCGCCGCCTTGCCCCGTTGTTGAGCAATAACCGGCGTCGGATCGAACTGATGAACGGCCTCCTCTTCTCATTGCCAGGCGCACCCATCGTCTATTACGGGGATGAGATCGGCATGGGCGACAACATCTACCTCGGCGACCGCAACGGCGTCCGCACGCCCATGCAATGGAGCGGCGACCGCAACGCCGGCTTCTCGCGTGCCAACCCGCAGCGTCTCTACATGCCGGTCATTATGGACCCGGAGTACCACTACGCTACGGTCAACGTTGAGGCGCAGCAGAACAACCCCCACTCGCTCCTTTGGTGGACCAAACGCCTGATCTCCTTGCGGAAGCGCTACAAGGCTTTCGGGCGTGGCACGATCGAGTTCCTCTATCCCGAGAACCGCAAGGTCCTGGCCTTCGTCCGCCGCTACGAGGACGAAACGATGCTCTTCGTGGCAAACCTCTCTCGGTTTGTGCAGTACGTGGAATTGGACATGTCTCCCTACAAGGGCTCAGTTCCGGTCGAGCTCTTCGGCCTCACCGAGTTCCCGATCGTCGGGGATCTGCCGTATTTTATTACGCTGGGACCGCACGCCTTTTACTGGTTTTCGCTCGAGACCCGCGGTGCCGAGGGCGGGGCGCCTGATGGGGCCCCGCGCCAGGAGAGCTTGCCCGTGTTGTCCGCCGCCGGCTCAGCGAACGGGCTTCTGGAGGGCATCCCGAGGCGAGTCCTGGAAGGCGCTCTGCCCCAATACCTCAGATCGCGCCGCTGGTTCGGAGGTAAGGCGCGGACGATACGATCGGTCCAGATCCTGGACGCCATTTCAATTCCGCCAGCCGGCGGCGCACCCGAAGCTCATCTCCTTCTGATAAAGCTCACCTATCTCGAAGGCGAACCGGATGTCTACTTGCTCACTGTCGCGGCCGCCCGCGCTGATGAAGCCGATCGGATCGCAAGGGAGATGCCGAACTCCCTCATCGCCACCGTGGCCGCAGGCGAAGGCCAACCGAATGCCCTCCTCTACGAGGCCATCGACGACAAGCGGTTCGCCGCGTCGCTCCTCGATTCAATCGCGCGGCGCCGGCGCTTCAAAGGCTCCGCCGGGGAGATCGCCGCCTCGCCCACCGAGGTGTTCCGCCGCCTGCGTGGCAGCCCGGATTCGGGACTCACCCCTGCGCCCCTCACCGCGGAGCAGAGTAACTCGTCGGTCGTATACGGAGACAGACTGATACTCAAGCTCTTTCGCCGGCCGGACCAGGGGGTGAACCCGGACCTCGAAATCGGCCGCGTCTTGACCGGACGGACCTCCGTCAACGTGCCGCCCGTGGCCGGATATATCGAATATCGCCGGGATCGCAGCGAGCCGATGACGTTGGGCATCCTCCAGGGGTATGTCACTAATGAGGGTGACGCCTGGCACTACACGCTCGACAACGTGGGCTCTTACTTCGAACGAGTTCTGAGCCAGACCGCTGACTCCGATCCCGGCGGCCTGTTTCCTCCGCACGCGCACCTCGTCGACCTCTCCGGCCAAGACGTGCCATCCGAGGTGCAGAATCTCGTCGGCCCCTACCTTCAGTCCGTGGCACTGCTCGGACGGCGCACCGCGGAGCTCCACCTGGCGCTTGCCTCAGCGGGCCAGTCCCCGGGCTTCGAGCCGGAGTCGTTCACCGCCTTATATCAGCGCTCCATCTACCAGTCTGCGCGCGGCCTCATGGCGGCTGTTTTCCCAGCTCTCCAGCGCCATTTAGGGAGTCTTCATGATGGTGCCAGCGACGACGCGCGATCGGTGCTCGGCCTGGAGAACGAAACACTGCGGCGCTTCCAGACGATTCTCGGCGGCCAGTTATCTGGAAAGCGCATCCGCTGCCACGGCGACTATCATCTCGGCCAGGTGCTCTTCACTGGCAAGGACTTCGTCATCATCGACTTTGAAGGTGAGCCTGCCCGGCCCCTCACCCAACGACGGCTCAAGAAGTCGCCCCTAACCGACGTCGCCGGAATGCTGCGCTCATTCAGCTACGCAGCCCATGCAGCTCTCCGCGATCAAACGACTCGCGGCATCATCCCCCCGGAGCGCGCTCCAGAGATGGAGCATTGGGCCTATGTTTGGCACCGCTGGGTAGGCGCTGCTTTCCTCCGGGAATACCGGCAGCTGATGGCGGAGTCTCCCGTTCTGCCTGCGGCCCATGCTGAGCTGCGGCTGCTGCTGGACGTTCTCCTCCTCGAGAAGGTCCTGTACGAGCTCAACTACGAGCTGAATAATCGGCCGGACTGGGTAGGCATTCCTCTCCGTGGCGCGATCGAGGAACTGGGCAACTTCCGATGAAGCGCGATGCTCGCGCCGGAGCCGGTATCTTCCCACTCCTCGAAAGATGAGCGCAGAACGACTCCACAAATGTACCGTTCGCTTCTGCCCGCGTTAACTATCTCCGTTAACAAGCGGTGCACCTAACCGAGCAGACATTCCAAACCCTGCGAACTGTTCACTGTAACGCTATTGGCACAGAGCGAATCTTACATTCTGAAAGCGTGAACAGCGGTTACTCGCTGGTTGGGATGGTCCGCATCTGGGCTTTCGCTGACCGCGGTTAGGGACCCCCTTCTGGGCTCCGCATCTCGCGCCGGGCTAAATCTATGAAAGTACTCGTAGTCGACGACGAACCGGACGTGATGGAGGTTGTGAACCTCTGTTTCGGCCTTCGCTGGCCCGACGCCGAAGTATTCTCCGCGAAAGACGCAGAGGAAGGCCTCAAGCACCTGGAGCAGCAACCCCCCGACATCATCCTTCTGGACATAGTGTTGCCGGGCATGGATGGCTTTCAACTCTGCCAGGAGGTCCGTCGCATCTCAGACGTTCCGATCGTCATGTTGAGCGCGCGTGACGGAGAAGTTGACAAGGTGCGCGGCCTTGAGATGGGCGCCGACGACTACATCACTAAGCCGTTCAGCCACCTCGAGTTGCTGGCGCGCGTGCGCGCCGTCCTGCGCCGTTATCAGAGTCAGCTTCCCGCGCTCGGTGAGGTATTCGAGTCCGGAGATCTCCGCATTGACTTTGCGAGCCGGCACGTCACCGTTAAGGGTCAAACCGTTCGCCTCACGCCCACGGAATACTCCCTTCTGTTCCACCTCACGCGCAACGCCGGCCGCGTCCTCCCGCATCAGACCCTGCTGGCCAAGGTCTGGGGACGCGAGTACACTGACGAGATCGACTACCTGAAGGTCTATATACGCCGCCTGCGCCAGAAGCTGGAGTGCGATACCAGCTCGATCGGCACCATCGTGAGCGAGCGCGGCGTCGGTTACAAGTTCATCCAGGCTTAACATAAGCCCGCTCATCGCGTAATTTGTTGATAACCGCCCTTACATAACGTCCTTGCTTCCCTCTGCGCGATAGACTGGGACGCGTCGCCCCGTCCCATCGTCGCGACGGCTCCGCTTGTCTGATTCAAGTGATGCGAAGAGGGAGGAAGCATGTTTGAGGGTTTGCTGCGCAGGCGCCCAACCGCCCTCGGAAAATCCCCCCGCTTATTCGGGCGCTCTTGCCTGGCCGGTGGGATGGTTGTCGTCCTGGTGCTTGCCATCGTCTCGATCGGTTCAGCCCTCCCGGAGCGCCCGGTGGTCGCGGCCGGCGGCGACTTCCGGTTGGACTTCATAGCCGCCCACGAGGACACGTACAATCACGTATCAGCTCAGGAGACCGCACCTGGAGCCCTTCAGTTCGACCAACGAGATATGGGGGCACATGTCCGGGAAGAGCTTGTAGCGGCAGCCTTTGCGTGCGAAGACAGGATAGTCTTCTACACCGCGGTGTCAGTTGACGACTCACCGCCGCCCGCTAACGGCACCATCACATTGACCTACCACTTCGACGCGCGGAACAACGGCCAGCAAGCTGTCGGCTACAGAGAAGTCATCGCCGCAGGCGTCAGCCTCCTGGACTTCCCGGGTAGCCAGACGCAAGAGACCGGCAATGTGGGGCTCGATGGCAGCGAGAGCGTCTCTCTTCTCAGCCAGCAGTACGTGCGCAAGCCCCACCCGGACCCCGCCGGTGTCGTACCCGCGGACTTCGGTAGCGCGGACGCGGAGGTCCTCGAGGCGAAAGTGCGGGTCAGCGGACTGGACGCCGGCGAGCAACTGGTCGTGCGCGTCGATGTTCGCTTCGCCTGCTTCGGCAACGATCCCACCGGCAACCTCCACGCCGCCCTCTACGCCGCCGAGACGTCCAACGGACACAATATACCGGCCGGGCAGCAAGATATACCGATGCACGGTCTGGGCAAGCTTCCGGGCACGCCGACGCCGACGCCGACGCCTTCCCCCACCCCTCAGCCACCGAGGGTTACCGCCACGCCCACACCCACGGCGACGGCGGTCCCGACATCCCCGCCCGGCGGAAGTGGCCCTCCGACGCTTGCGCCCGCCTGTCCGCCCGATTTCGTGATCGACTTCGCCGGGCTTCAGCACGGGACGATTCTCGGCGAACAGTATGCGGCGCAGGGTGTACACATAACGGCTGTGGGCAACGGCGACGGTTTCCCCGACGCAGCGATAGTCTTTGATTCCAACGCGCCGCCTACTCACGACACGGATCTGGCGGTAGACGTTGGCAACATAGCCATCCTCGCCGCCAACCTCGACGACGACCTACCGCCTCCCAGCGGTGATGGTCTCGTCGATGACCCGGACGAGAACAACTTTGGCGGCAAGCAGGTCTACGCCTTCGATCAATCCGTGCATATAGGCTCGTTCCTGTTCATCGACAAGGACCACGGCACCCCGGACAAGGCCATCGCCTATGACGGCTCGAACAACGCCATCACCCAGGTCCTCATCCCTCTGGCCGGCAACGGCTCTGTGCAAACGATCAACGTCAACGCTGACAACGTCCGCCGCTTGGAGATCGTCTATCGTGATTCGGCGGGGCTGACCGGGATAGAGGTCGGTTGCCCGCCGACCCTGACCTCAACGCCGACCCCTACCTCACCGCCGGGTACAGCCACCCCGACACCAAGCCCGACGCCCACGCCTACCGGGACGCCGGGGACAGCGACCCCGACGCCGTCACCTACGCGCACCCCCACTCCTACCCCGCCACCCCCAACTGCCACTCCAACATCTACATCCACTCCGACGCAGGGGACGCTTACGCCGACGCACTCACCGACCGCCACGCAGACCGCCACTGCACTGCCGCCTGAGACGGCCACCCCGACAGCGACTGCGACGCTTACCGCACCGCCGGAGACGGCTACTCCAACAGCTACTCCGACGCCTACCTCGCCGGTAGAGACGGGTACGCCAACATCGATTGCCACGCCGACCGCGCCCCCGGGGACGGCCACGGCGACTGCGACGGCGACGCCAACACCGCCGCCCCAGGCGGCTGCCGGCGCCGTAACCGGACCCCGGAGAGCCCCGACGACAGGTGGCGGCTGGGGCGGGGTCGGTCAATCGCCCGCGGCCGTGCTGCTGCTGATTGTTGGCCTCTCGTTTATCGGTAGCGGCACCGCCGCTCTCGTCGCTCTGCGCCGTCGCCGCTAGAGCGCTGGGAACACCGAATTAGGGACAGGGGAGGGCCTCGTCTCTCCCCTGTCCGCGTTGCCGGATGTCCAGTGGACAGCTTATTCACCATCTATTCACCGCAGTTTACTAACGAAGCCTTCACTCTCTGCATCCGCGTCGGCAGAATGAGCCTAATGACTACCTGTGACTCCTGTAACATCCACCTTGGGCCACAAGCTTTCTCTTCGCAGGACAACCTATATTGCTGCGCGGGCTGCGCGGCCGGCGGGCCTTGTCTCTGCAGCTATCAGCAGGACCTGGGCCGTTATCCACCGGCGCACTACGCGCGGCCTGTGTCACTGCCGGACCTCCTCGATCAATACGAAAGAGAAATTCAGAGGAAATTCAAAGGCAATGACGTAGTCAAGCAGGATCAATCGATCGAGGAACGGATGTAACCCATCGCGGATGAGGTTCGTCGGGATCGCGTCACCGACGATGGAGTCATCCAGAAACCTCGCATTCGGATCGAGGGAGGACTTAATGAGAGGGTTTGGGAACAACAGCGAGGTACAACATCGCCGTCGTCTTATGGCGGTTGCCGCTCGGCCCGCTTCCAACTTGACACTCGCGTTGCTGATTGCGGTCGCGGTCCTGGCCGTGCTGGCAATATCAACGTGGTCTGCAATGGGCTCGCCCCTGGTCGCCTCGGTCGTCCGCGCTGACGGCTCGCTTGTACCGCCTTCATGTCCAGATGGCTTCGTGATCGATTTCGCGACCCTTCCCGCGGGGACGATTCTCGGCGAACAGTACGCATCTCGGGGCGTGCATATCTCAGGGCTGGCTAACGGAGCCGGCTTCCCGCACGCGATCATAGTGTTTGACTCAAACGGTTCCGCTTCACATGATCGCGACCTGGAAGTGGATATCGGCAACTTGGCCATCTTGGCGAAGAGCCTCAACGGCGCCGAAGGCGATGGCGTGGTGGACGATCCAGACGAAAACAACTTCGGGGGCAAGCAGATCTATGTGTTCGATCACCCCGTGCAAATCGGCTCGTTCCTGTTCATCGACAAGGATCACGGTACTCCTGACAGGGCCATAGCTTATGGCGCCTCGAATAACATCATCACGCAGGTCCCGATCCAGGTGGCCGGCAACGGTTCTGTCCAGAAGATCAACGTGGACGCCGGCGATGTCAGCCGCCTGATCATCGATTACCGCGACTCCGGAGGCCTGACCGGCATAGAGGTCTGTCCTCAGACGGCGGAGACGCAGGATCCGACACCCACCGTGTGGCCCTCGCCCAGGCCATCAGCAACACCCGTGCCCAGCTCAACCGTGCTGCCCGTGCAGCCGGCTGCTGCTATCACCGGGCCGTCGAGTCCAGCGCCCGCTGTCCTGGCAGCCGCGCTCCCCGCCACCGGCGGTCAGCCAGGCTCCGCCGCCCCATCCACAACCGAAGTTGGTATAGCGGCAGGTGCGCTCGCCGCCTTCATGCTAGGCGTCGTCGCGATCGCCCGGAGGCGTCGGAACCACCGAGACTAACTCGCGGTTCAGGCGTAAGTGAGGCCAATAGGACGGAGAGGCACAGGCACTGGCCTCCCCGTCCTTTCTACAGGAACCTCTCTCCAATAAAGTGCCAACTATACATAAAACTAGGCAAATTTCAAACGTATCTCATATGGAAATCAAACGTATTTTGTCATACCGAACCCATAGGATTGCCCTAGCCGCTCACAAGCCGCCTTCGCCTCTTCCCGACGAGAGGGCTGTACGCCGAGCGGATGGAGGCCCCGATGACAGGGTTAGGACACGATGATTTGGAACGCCGTCGCACCTGGCGTGCGTTCGCCTTCACGCGGCCGTTTGCCGCAGTAGGGTCTTCTGCGTCGATCGTTGTCGCGATTGCGGCTCTGCTCGGAACTGCCGTCTTGACTACCGTTCCCACCGCCCATTCGGAAACCGGGCGACCGGCTCATGGGGACTCCAACGCGAAGAGCGTGCAGCTCCCGCCGAACGGAGACCGCCAGATCGACGGCGATTCCAACGGCGCATCGGATTCACTCGATGAAGAGCACCCGACTCCTACATCTATTCCCGGGGCAACACCTGCGGCCTTGCCGGAGGAAACACCCAGCCCTACGCCACAGGAGACACCATCACCCACACCAACCGAGACACCCGCGGCGGCAGCGATAGCGCCGCCCGCACCCGAGCTGGCCCCAACCCCTTCGCCAACACCCGGCGCAGCCCGCTCGCTTGCACCACCTCCATGTCCGGATGGCTTCGTGCTCGATTTTGAGGGGCTCCCAAAGGGTACGATTCTGGGCGAACAGTACGCGTTTCGGGGTGTGCACATCTCCGGGCTCGCTAACGGAGCCGAATTCCCGGACGCGATAATTGTGTTCGACTCGGATGGGTCCGGCTCTGAAGATCCGGACCTGGAAGTGGATGTCGGCAACATAGCAATCCTGGCGAAGCACCTCAACGGTGCAGAAGGGGACGGCCTGGTGGACCGTCCGGACGAGAATGACCTCGGCGGTGAGCAGGTCTACGTGTTCGATCAACCAGTACGCATCGGCTCGTTCCTTTTTATCGATAAGGACCACGGAACGCCCGACGAGGCCACCGCCTACGATTCGAGCGGAAATGAGATTCTCACGGCGCTCATCCCCGTGGCAGGCGGCGGTTCAGTCCAGCGGATAAATATTGACGCCGGCAATGTGAGCAGCCTGGTGATCGCTTACCGCGACTCGGCCGGGCTGACCGGCATCGAGGTCTGTCCCCCGGCGGCAGCGGCAACGCCGGATCCAACTCCTTCGCCGACCCCGACGGCCACCACTCCTGCGCCCAGCCCAACGCCAACCGCGCTGCTCATCTTGCTGCCACCCACCGGCGGCGGACTCGGACCCGTGGACGGGCTCCCGGGCGTCGTGCTCGTGACGGCCGGCGCGCTCTTCGTGCTGGCGGCGGGGTTCATGGCCTTGCGGCTCATACGGCTGGCGCGAAGAGAGTACTGATCCGTCATGAGCCATCTCCTCGGTGGCGAGGCGACGTTCGCACGAACATTGGCGCCGTCTGCGCGTGTCTTTGCATAGGTCTGAAGTGGGCAGAAGTACGTGACCATTTATCAGAGCGTGTGGACAAACGGCTTGACAACTACAGTAATATTTCCTGATAATCTAATTGCCACGGCAGGGCCGCAACTGCCGGGGCTTCAGCGCTTTCGGGTCTCATCGCCGCACCCCCGCGAGCATTAACGACTCGGGAGCGCTTTTCTCTGCCCTTCACGCAATTCGTGTAACTCTCGTCGTTATTACTTCATCATTACATAAGGAAAGTCCTTGTCCCTTATGGATATGGTGGACGTTAACCTCAACCCGCTGCACGAGCTGCGTGTCGCCCGGCGCTGGGCCCTCCTCGGTATACTCGTCGCTGTCGTCGCGCTGGTCCCCGTCTACGCCCTGCTACTTGGTCTCTCTGTGCCCGGAACGCTATTTGTACTCGCGCCTGGAGGTCTGGCGGGCCTCGCCGGCATCGAGCTCGCCTCGCGCTGGGAGTACCGGATGCGGCGGCGTCATGTCTACCCACATGAGCTGGGCTGTGAGCTGGCTTCCATATACCAGTTCCCTGCAGCCTGCCGGCGTGCGGCCAAGCTCATCGCGCACTGGTTGCAGGCGCGTGCCGTCGTCGTTGGCTGGCTCACAGAAGACGAACAGCTCCTGGAGCCCATCGCCATGCACGGCCTGCCCTCCGGCTGGCTGAAGCAGGCGCCCAGCCTATCGCTCGGAGATGGCCCAATGTCGGAGACGCTGCGCCAGGGAACGCTGCTCATCCGGTCTTCCTCGGCCGGTGATTCGTGGTTCGGCGGCGCTTCCAGTCGTGAGCGAGTCATTTACGTGCCCCTTGTTAGCCGCGGACGGCTGGAGGGGGTGCTCGCCATCGCCGCCACGCTGGGCAATGCGCAGGCAAAAGACCAGCGTCTTCTTGCCGCCCTCGGCGTCGTCCTTGGTTTCGCGCTCGATAACTGCCGTCTCTACGAGGGTCAGCGTGCGCACGCTCAGCATCTCCAGGAAATCAACCGCATGAAGAGCGACTTTCTCTCCACAGTCTCCCATGAGCTGCGGACGCCTCTCACCTCCATCATGATGGCAGCTGAGATGCTGCTCGAAGAGGAAGAGACTAGAGACCCGCAGAGTACGCGCGGAAAGCTCGTCCGGAACATCGTGAAGGGCGCCCAGCGTTTGAGCAGCCTCGTAGCCGATCTCGTCAACGTCTCCCGCGATGACGAGTTCAAGCCCCGCCTCGAGCTTGACTCCGTTTCCATCGACGACCTCGTCGCCAACGCCGTCGGTATCGTCCAGCCGCTCGTGGCCGCCAAACATCAGACTATTAACGTCAACTCCGCTGCTCCGGACACAGTCGTTCGCGTTGACCGCCTTCGCTTTGAGCAGGTGCTCATCAACCTCCTTTCGAACGCCCAGCGATATACGCCTCCCGGTGGCCATATCACCGTTAGCACGCGCCTGGCCAGGGGTGAAGTGATCCTCACGGTCACGGATTCCGGGCCCGGGATCGCGCCCGAGGACCGGGAGCTGATCTTCGAGCCGTTCTACCGGGGCGATCGTTCCGGCCTCGGTCTCGGCCTCGCGATCGCCAAATCCCTCGTTGATCTTCACAACGGCCGCATCTGGGTTGACAGCTCGGACCGTCACGGCAGCGAATTCTGCGTCGCGCTGCCCCTGCAGCCGGTCCCCCGCGCACGCACCCTCGTGACGCCCGGCTCGCGCTAGAACGCCGTCCCCGCCCACCTTTCGGTGAGCACCTTCCTTGAACCTGCGAGGTGGAATCCCCTTTCCTCACCCCCGACCCATCACCCTCAACGCCTCACCCATCACCCTCAACCCCTCACCCATCACCCTCAACCCCTCACCCTCAACCCCTCACCCATCACCCTCAACCCCTCACCCATCACCCTCAACCCCTCACCCATCACCCATCACCACCCTCTGCAAGGGCGACACGGACTCCGCCCAATCAGTCCGCCCTGAGGTTCTCGACCGGCCCGCCGCGGGGAATATAATGCCCGTATGCGGCTCAAGCGTCTCCAGCTCTTCGACTACCGCAACTTTCTCCGGCTGGATATCGAGCTTCCATCGAACGTAGCGCTCTTCATCGGCGAAAACGCTCAGGGCAAGACCAACCTCCTGGAAGCCGTCTATCTTCTCGCCACGATGCGGGGACTCCGCGTCGAAACCGACGTTCAGTTCATCCGTCACGCTCTGCTCGACGATCCCCTGCCCGCCGCGCGCGTCGTGGTCGAGGCCGAAACGCTCGCCGGGCCGCTGAAAGTCGAGATGGCCGTGGTCGCCAGGCCGGGCGCGCGCGGGCCCATCGCCACCAAGACCGTCAAGATCAACGGTGCTCCCAGACGCCTGTCGGACGCCGTCGGCCGGCTCATGGCCGTATTCTTCAGCGCCGATGACCTCCAGATGGTCGATGGCCCACCCTCTCTACGCAGGCGCTACATCGATCTCACCCTCATCCAGATCGACCAGCAGTATGCCGCCGCCCGATCCCGCTTCGAGCGCGTCCTCCTCCAGCGCAATCACCTGCTAAAGCGCATCCGGGACGGAGAGGCGCACCCTGAAGAGCTCGCTTTCTGGAACGATGAGTTGACAAAGGACGGCGGCCTCATCACACAACGCCGCGCCAATGCACTTTCAGAGATCGGCGCCCTCGCGGCCCAATATCACCGCTCGCTGGCCCCGGCGGAGTCGCTCTCGATCAACTACCAACCACGCATCGATGCCGAACTCCCCGACTTGGCGTTAGCCGGAAGCGAGGATGTAGCGGCCTGCCTCGGGGCCGCGTTTCAGAACGGCTTAAGCCGCGATATCGCCGCTGGCATGACGCTCCAGGGACCGCACCGCGACGATGTCCTCTTCCTGCTAAGCGACCTTCCCGCTGCAGGCTATGCGTCGCGTGCCCAGCAGCGCACGATCGCTCTCTCGCTCCGTCTGGCGGAGGCTCAGCTCCTGCTTCGACGCCGCGGCGAGGCCCCTGTCCTCCTGCTGGACGATGTCCTCTCCGAAATGGATTCCGAACGCCGGGCCGCCGTCCTTACCGCCGTCGGCGACATGGAACAACTCCTCATTACAGGCACGGACTGGGACCGCTTCCCGCAAGGGTTCGTCTCCGGGGCCGCTTGCTTTACCGTAGAAGAGGGTGCCGTCCGCGCGCCTGCTGCGGTTCCGGCCGCCGCGAGAACAACGGACTCCTGAGTTCTTGCGGCGTCATCACCCACAGCGCCCCGGGCGCCACCTCCACCTCCGCCGGCGAATCCTTGATCGCGTCGCCGTCCAGCTGAAGCGGTAGAGGCTCTTCCCAGGTCAACGCCAGCCGCTTCACCCGGCGCTGTATCACTTTATTCGACCGTCCGTGGCGCCCCAGCAGTGTCATCAGCCCAAGCCGGATGATGTCCCAGCGGCCGCGTCCCTCGTATACGCAGACGTCGAGAAGCCCGTCGTCGACAACTGCCTCGCGTGTTATCTGCGTTACCCCCGCGTACAGGCGGGTGTTCCCTGCGACGAGCAAGAGCATGTTCAAGCGGCAGCGCTTTCCGTCCAGCGACACCGTAACGCGGGAACTCCGGTAGCTCAGGGCCTGCCTGGCGGCAGATAGCACGTATGCCGCGGCGCCCAGCCTGCCCTTGACACCGAGCGACACCTTATGGATCGCTGCGGCGTCTATGCCATATCCCGCCATCAGCAGGAAGTACCGCGACCCGGCCCGGCCCAGGTCCACGTGCCGCCGGACACCCTCGACCGCCAGCCTCACCGCCTCTACGGGCTTCTCCCGCACCCCCAGCTCTCGCGCCCAGAGGTTGGACGTTCCCCCGGGAATCACGCCGATCGCCGTCTCACTGAACGCCAGGCCGTTGACCGCCTCGTTCAGCGTACCGTCCCCGCCGCAGACGAACAGCAGCGGCACTCCGCGCTCGGCCGCCCTCGCTGCCATCCCTGTCGCTTCGCCCGGGCCCGCCGTCTCCAGCCACTCCGCCGTCCACCCTCGCTCGCGCAGCCACTCATCGGCCTTCACGAGCGCTTTGCGGCCCGGAGAGTTGTGCGCCGCTGGGTTTACGACGATAACTGCCTCTCGGCGGTCTAAGGCGGGGTCGGTCATCTCACCGGCAATCCTAATCTGCGCTGCAGTCTGGCTCAACGCCTGCGCTCCCTACCGCTGGGACTGGTGCCCGCCCGCCTCCGTTCGGTATCATCGCCGCTGGTATCTGGGAAGGATGGAGCATGGATAACGACAAGATAGGCGTCAAGCGGCTCGACCATGTCTGCTGGGCCGTCGAGCGCGTCGAAGACGTGCTGCCGCTGCTCACGGACCTCATGGGCATGACTGTCGAGGGACGCTTCGAGAACCCCGAGGTCGGCTTCCGCGGCGTCGGTCTGCGCGTGCCCGGCGGCACCGCGCACTTCGAGCTGCTCGAACCGAACAGCGAGAGCAGCTACCTGCACCGCTTCCTGCGCGACCGCGGCCCCGGCCTCCATCACGTGACGTTCGAGGTCGAGGATATCGACCGCGCGGCCGAGGCGATCAAGGAGTTCGGCATCGAGCCGATGGGCGGCGTCCAGCGTAGCCACGGCTGGGCGGAGACGTACATCCATCCGAAGGACTCGGGAGGCGTCCTCTTCCAGTTCTACGTCGAGGAGGAGCACCATCACCACCCGCCTGGCGAGGAGAGCGTAAGCCACAGCCACGAGTACGACTCGCCGAGGTGAAGTGCTCCTTCGGGCGAACGCCGGCGGCCGGCGGGCGAATAATCAGGCGATTTCGGCGTAAACTGACAACTGATAACCGACAACCGGCAACTCCTCGCAGGGTGAGAGAGCATAATATACATGCTGTATGTATATTTAATGCCCAATTCTACCAAACCAATTTAATCGGTCAAGTTAAGAGTTAGACGCGCGGGAGCGCGCTGGCGGGACTGACAACTGATAACTGACAACTGACAAACCGGCAGCCCTCTTCACGCACCGCTTCTCGTCCCATACTGGGGCCCTCCACCATCGCGGCGGTATACTAGCGACACTGAGAGGCGCTAATGCTCGAAAAGCTACCTGAGGGCACCGTCACGCTGCTCTTCACCGACGTCGAAAAGTCGACCGACCTGAGGACCAGTCGCGGCGACGAAACGGCGCACGCCCTCCTGCAAACGCAGGGGGAGCTCGTGCGCGCTCAGGTCGGAGAGCACGGCGGCCACGAGGTGAAATCGATGGGCGACGGCTTCATGGTCGCCTTCGCCTCGGCCCGCTCTGCTGTTGGCTGCGCCGTTGGCATCCAGCGCCGCCTGGACGAGGACAACCGTGCGCGCCCGCCGGAGGACAACGTCCATGTCCGGATCGGGCTGAATACCGGGGAGGTCGTCAAGCAAGACGGAGACCTGTTCGGCGAGGCGGTCAACGCGGCCGCTCGCATCATGGCCAAGGCCACGGGCGGCCAAATTCTCGTATCGGAGACCGTCCGCGCGGTCCTCGGACACGGTGGCGACGCCGAGCTCGTCGACCGCGGCCGCTTCCGCCTGAAGGGCTTTCCCGAGCGCTGGCGCCTCTTCGAGGTGCTGTGGCGCAGCAAGGAAGAACCCGCCGCCGCCGTTGCCCCTGTGCTCGCCGAGCGCACGCCGTTCGTCGGCCGCGAGGAAGAGCGCGCGGAGCTGCGCCGTCTGATGGAGCAGGCGATCGCCGGTCGTGGCTCGATCGTTCTCATCCGCGGCGGTCGTGTGAA
>Ga0209324_10001353_pt1 | contig 16771 bp, 16 predicted proteins | sample Rifsed19ft3_FD_184015 | JGI IMG/M metagenome (GOLD analysis project Ga0209324, IMG submission 184015) | Soil microbial communities from Rifle, Colorado, USA - sediment 19ft 3 (version 2) | ecosystem: Environmental > Terrestrial > Deep subsurface > Rock core/Sediment | place: Rifle, Colorado...
TGGCATCAATAGATGATGTAGTAAAGATGAAAGAATTTAGCGGAAGACCTCAGGATTTAAGCGATATTGAAATGCTGAATAAAGTAAGAAAATATCTGGAGGAAAAAAATGGATAAGGGATTTATCTATACACTTGAAGACGAGAAGATAATCGAATATATGAAATTATCCACAGAGGACAAATTACAATGGCTGGAAGAGATCAATGAGTTCAACAACATGGTTTTCAGTGACCGGGAAAAGAAATTAAGAGAAAAATTGAGGGCATGCGAAATATAATAGGTGGAAATAAATAATCATGGCAAACAGAAACAACAACAGTTCCAACGGGAAAACAATCAAGTCCCACGCCAGTATGGACAAGGCGGTGAAGTCTATCTGCGACATATTGCGCCGTGATAAAGCCAAGGGCGTTCGTCTTTATAGGAATACCAATGGATCGTGCAAAGATATCGAATCTTTCAAATTGACAAATTATATCAGAAGGGGAAAATTCAAGGTACGTCTTTCCCCCACTTCCGTGAGGACAGGGCCATCACGAAAGACGAGGAGTATCCGCAAAACCCAGCAAAACAAGCCAAAGCCCGCGATTTTGAAAAACAAATTGACCCCGTTAGATGTTCTTGTGCCGTTAGACGTTTACCATCTAATGGTATACTATCTAACGGGGTTGACCGAATGGTTTACAAACTCTATGACCTCACACCGGATGAGATTGCAATTGTGGAAGGGAAGATATGAAATCAGAAATATACTTTTCTTTAAAGACACCTCTTAATATTGAAGTCAGAACTACCGTTCAATATTGGGAATACCTTGTTACATTCAAACATCCCGTAATGAAAAGTAAGGAGGATATTGTAAAGTCTGTTTTGCAGATGCCTGATGAAATAAGACAAAGCAAAATAGATAAAGATGTCTTTCTTTATTACAAACATTATGATAGATTGTATTGTGTAGTTGTCAGACACGCAGGAATGGAAGGTTTTTTAATAACTGCATATCCTACCGATAAGGTAAAGGAAGGAGATATAATATGGACAAAGTAATGGTTTATTACCACAAGGATTCGGACACAATGGATATTTGGTTCGGCAATCCCGAGGATGAAGTTATATGCGAGGAGGCAGGAGAAGGTATTATCCTTAAAAAGGATAAAAATGGAAAGACCATTGGTATTGAAAAACTCTATGTCAGTAAAACTGTTGGTATAGATAAACCATTGCCTATAGAGTTAGTAGTGGCTTAAAATCCCAGCATCCCTTCATCGCCTTCGTTGCCCAAATCCTCGCTAGCCCCCCATGCCGACACATCGGCGCTGGAAAGACAGATTGACCAAATGGTTTACAAACTCTATGAATTGATAGAGGAAGAAATTAAATGAAAAGAATCTCTATTACACTCGTATTTCTCTTACCAATCCTCACATTATTTACGGGTGAGGTACACGCACAACAAGAAAATTTCTTTGACGTTGTGGGTGAAATTGCTTACGGAGAGGAATGTCTGAAGACGTGGCAAATCGACGAGGCTTCTGCAATTGCCAATAAACTGCTTTCAACTGCGACAGAAAATCCTTATGTACTGTTTTTTGTGGGCGAAGTACGATTCTATGAGGGGAATTATAAAGAGTCATTATCTTTTTTAAAAGAGGCACAAAAAGAGCCGGGCATTGCACAAAATGCCCAAGAATTTTGTGACTTTGTAGATAAGATTTATCAAACTACGAATAAGTTCAAAGAGGTTAAAACCGAGCACTTCTTATTTCGATATGAGGAAGACCAGGATGCCATACTGGTCGATTATGCCTTAAATACCCTTGAAAAGGCTTATCGTGCAGTTGGGAATGATCTCGATTATTTTCCAAAAGAACCTGTTCTTGTCGAAGTTTTTCCTGACGCAGAAAGCTTTTGTACGATCTCGACGCTTACCAAAGGAGAAATAGAAACCTCCGGAACCGTAGCAATCTGTTTATTTAATCGTGTAATTATCACAAGTCCGCGCCTCCAGCCCAGAGGATATCAATGGCTCGACACACTTACCCATGAGTACGTACACTACGTAATAATGAAAAAGACGTACAATCGCGTGCCCATTTGGCTCCATGAAGGGATTGCAAAGTATGAAGAAAACCGCTGGCTGGAAAATATAACTCCTAAACTGCCTGTTTCTTTAGAAAGCCTGATGGCCGAGGCTGTTGAAAAGAATTATTTTATCACGTTTGAACAAATGCACCCATCGCTGGCAAAGTTAAAAAAGAGAGAAGATACAGCGCTTGCCTTTGCCGAAGTTTTTACCGTAATCGATTATATATTCAACCGCGGTGGTTATCCTTTGCTTGTATCTATTCTGGATGGCATCAAGAGCGGAAAATCAACGGAAGATGCGGTATCAGCAGCAACAGGTGTTTCTTTTGATGAATTTGAAAAAAGTTGGCTGCAGGAACTGAAACAGAAAAATTTTCGGAGGATTCACGGCATCCAGATACTTCCCACAAAGCTTAAAGAATCCTCGAAAATAGTAGATGACGTAGAAAGTGTTGCTGAAATAGAGGTAAAGGATGCCAGAAAATGTGCCATCCTGGGCGACCTCTTACGCCATGAAGGACTTCACGGCGCGGCAGTCGTTGAATATGAAAAGGCATTCAGGAAGGCAGGTAATATCTCCCCACAAATTCAGAACAAATTAGCAACTGCTTACATCATGGACACGCAATATACCAAGGCTGAGGAAATCCTGAAGGTCGCCCTTGAATACTATCCTGAATACACCACCACCTATATTTCACTCGGCGAACTCTATCAGCGAAAGGGTGAGTATGATGCAGCCATAGATATTCTGTCACAAGCCAACCACATCAATCCTTTTAACCCTATTATCCATAAAAATCTTGCGTTGTTATACGATAAGCTGAACAGAAAAGATGATGCTGCGACCGAACTAAAAAGACTGATACTATTAGGAAAATAAAATACGGGCAGGCAATGTGTTTGTTATGATTTGTGTAAATCCGCGTTCATTCGTGGCTCAATGACTACTACGCAGTCTTTCTGTATTTTTGCGCCAGTAATGGCACTTCACCACGCACGACTGCCGGTGTAACCAGAAAAGAGGATTCTCCTTTGTTGGAAGGCAAATGGTACATGGCATCGAGCATAAAATTTTCAAATATTGACCTTAATGCCCTTGCGCCGGTCTTCTTTTCAAACGCCTTTTTACCGATCACTACTAATGCCTCATGAGAAAATTCCAACTTGGCTTCTTCCATTTCAAAGAATTTCTGGTATTGCTTGACCAGGGCATTCTTTGGTTCTGTCATAACCTTGATCAGATCGTCCTGCGTTAGCGGCATCAAAGGTGCAGTGATGGGCAGTCGTCCTATAAACTCTACAATCATTCCATAGTCAATAATGTCCTCGACTTCCACTTTACTCAAAATGTCAGCAAAGGACTCTTCGCCTTTATCAATTTTTTTTGCATCAAACCCTATATTTACTTTCCCAATTCGCCTCCTGATAATATCATCTATCCCTGTGAAGGTGCCGCCGCAAATAAAGAGGATATCCTTCGTGTCCATTTGAATATATTGTTGTTCTGGATGTTTTCTTCCACCCTGAGGAGGTACATTTGCCACGGTACCCTCCAGCATTTTCAGCAACGCCTGCTGCACCCCTTCACCGGAGACATCCCTTGTGATTGATGGATTTGGACTCTTTCTGGCAATTTTATCAATCTCGTCAATGTAAATAATTCCCTGCTGTGCACGCTGAAGATTGAAATCCGAATTTCTTAACAAGGCCAATAATACGTTTTCCACGTCTTCACCCACATACCCGGCCTCGGTGAGGGTCGTTGCATCTGCGATCGCAAATGGAACGTCAAGTATTCTGGCGAGGGTACGCGCCAGGAGGGTTTTCCCGGAACCGGTAGGTCCTATAAGTAAGATATTACTTTTTTCTATTTCAACTCCATCCTTACTGGAACTGGCAATCAAACGCTTATAGTGGTTGTACACTGCAACGGCGAGTGTCTTTTTTGCCGTATCCTGGCCTATGATATATTCATCTAATCGTTCCTTGATCTGTGAAGGCGTCGGCATTTTCCCCACGGGTTTGCTCAGAACTTGTTTTTGATCTTTTTTAAGAAGCGCATGGCATGCCTCTACACATTCGTTACAAATGAAAATGTTAGTATCGCCTTGAATTAAGCGGTTTACTGCTTCATAACTCCTTCCACAAAAGGAGCAGCTCATTTTATCTCCACTGGGTTTTTTAGCCATAGGGTCTTACCTCACAAATAACAAAGTGATATATCTGTAAAAATGTAAAATAATGTTAACAAACGATCTGATAAGATGCAAACTTTTTTTAATTGCCATGCCCGTAACCCCAAGATGCTTTACCAAACATAAAATAGCTGCTTTATAGATATAATAATTAATATTTTATTGAATTTTAAACTTATTGTTGGTATTATCTCTACTCGATTTATATACATATCAAAGTTTATTGTAAGGAGTGCCATGGCAAGCGGTTTTAGAGGGAAAAAAAAGCACAGGCTAAACAGGAAGAAATATGTTTTAAAAAGACGCAGAAGGAAACACGAGGGCGTTTAGTATAGAATCTTTGCATGTAAATAATCCAGATTACTTGTAATAGTTCAGCTACCTTAGACAGGATGAACAGGATTTACATGATAATTTTTTCATCCTGTGTATCTTTTACTTTAAATCCTTGACCGTTCGTTTAACCTCAACTTTGCTTTCCCCAAAATTACGAATAATGCCTATAGGTTTTCCCGTAGCAAGAACAAAGACTTAATTTTAGACAGGATATACAGGATTAACAACATAAAAGCTACCTTATTTCATCCTGATTATCCTGTTAATCCTGTCAAAATTAATTTATGTTATTTTAATTATTTTCATGACGTCAATACCTAAAAACGGTAAATGTGTAATCCGTACCAACCCATAAATAAACGTGGGACGGTGGTATTCAAGCCAGAGAAGACATTCCTTTTATTTTATCAGTTGCTAATTATCGTCGTTGTTTCCGTACTCATATACTTATATACCCTGGGAAACGATTTTGCCTATGATGATAAGTTTACCATTACGAATAATTATCTGATACGGTCGTGGCACAAGCTACCCACGATCTTTACCAACGATTATTTCACGTCCTCTGGGGAACTCAGTTATCGTCCGGTTGTTACGTTATCTTATTTTATCGATTACTTCTTCTGGCATCTAAAACCTCTCGGATACCATCTCACGAACTTACTTCTCCACAGCCTCAATTCGGTGTTTTTATTTTTCCCTGTGCGTCTAAAGGCCGACTATGTCGTTCCGAATGCAAATTCTCCTCTAGAATTATCCTTTGTCTTGTCCTTTCCTTCTCATCATTTCTGTAATTGTAATTACTTACAGGCTGTTTTTTTATTCAAAGGCCTTGTTTTTCGCTATTCTATGGTTCTTTGTTGCCTTGATTCCTGTCTTAAATATTATTCCTATAGAAAATATAATGGCTGAACGGTATCTTTATATACCTCTTGTTGGGTTCTGTATCCTCGGAGGTCAATTACTCAGTCTTATACCTAAATCAGGTTTAAAATCTGACAGTGAAGCCATCAATAAAATGATTGAGAAACTTGGGCTAAAAGAATAGAGGCTTCTCATATACAAAATTAGTTGTTTTTTTAATGGCAATCATATATTATCCATCATTATTCAACTATGAATTTACCCAAAGGAACATGGATAGGAAAACTTTACGCTTAATGTTTATGGGAGGTGGGATATGATGTCAGATTTTTTTAAAAAGGCGATAAACTTTGGATTTGGGGCATTGTTAATAACGAAAGAGAACGTCGAAGAAATTATTGATGATCTGGTAGAAAAGGGAGAAATCAAGGCAGACGAGGCAAAGGCACAGGTAAAAGAGTTGTTTAATAAAGTCTTATCGAGCAAAAAAGAAATTGAATCCAAGATTGAAGAGATTGTGGAAAAGGCGCTTCATAAGCTGGATATTCCAACACGAAAGGAACTCCAAGAAATGCAGAAAAAACTTGAGAAGATTATAAAAAGACTGGAATCCAGAGAAGAGTAGTATCTGGGTTCACCACCTCTTCCCCTGTAATTTTTGGGGAAAACAAAGTTGAAATCAAACGCAAAGGCAGAGAATTAGAGTGATAAACAGGATAAATTTATTGTATAGGAATTTTCATTTTGTTCATGCGGCTCACATGGCATATGCGATGTATGAATCCCCCTTAGAAAAGGGGGCAAAGGGGGTTGTAAAATAATGCAGTCAAAAATACAACACCCTCTTTCCCCCTTTATTAAGGGGGACTAACTCGAAACTGTTTATCCTGTTATCTTGTCTAAATTTCCTTGTGAGGTAAACTCTTAAAGGGTAATACATGCAACTCAGGAAAATAGGCCAGAAAATCCGGGACATACGCCGTCTCAACCAAATCTTAAGGATATTAACCAAACACGGTTTTGGTTTTGCCATCCAACAGCTTCATTTAAATGAGCACGCCATTGGAAGGGGTATTATCAAGACCCGGGTGTTGCGGCGGTTTACAGAACCCCCGGAGTCCCGGGCTGTCCGGCTCAGGAAGGTATTGGAAGAACTCGGCCCCACATTTATAAAACTAGGACAAACCCTGAGTGTTCGACCCGACCTGGTTCCCCTGGACCTTTGCTATGAACTCAGTAAACTCCAGGACAGAGTTCCCCCCTTTGGTTACGAAGACGTCAAAAAGCAGATAAAAGAATCCTTTGGGAGTTATCCCGATAAGTTATTTTCCTCATTCGATCCAATTCCCATTGCGGCTGCATCTTTAGGGCAGGCGCATCGTGCGCAACTCGAGACGGGTGAAAATGTCGTCGTAAAGGTGCAGCGGCCTGACCTACGAAAAATGATCGAAACAGATATTGACATCCTTTACACCTTAGCCCAATTGGCCAATCGATATATGCAGGATATCAAGTTCTTTGACCCTATCAGCATTGTTGATGAGTTTTCCCGGGTTATCACAAAGGAGATAGATTTTACCTATGAGGCGCACAATATCGATAAATTTTGCAAAAACTTTAAGGGTAGTACAGCCGTTCATATCCCCAGGGTTTTTTGGGAATATACGAAACCAAAGGTAATTACCACAGAAGAAATCACTGGCATTCGAATGAGCGATTACTTGACCCAACCTCATTCGGACGAAGAAAAGAAGGCGGTTGCCGCAAATGGCGCCAATGCCATCCTTCAACAAATATTCATTGACGGATTCTTTCATGCAGACCCTCATCCGGGAAATCTCTTCATCCTGCCTGATAACGCTGCGGCGTTTGTGGATTTTGGGATTGTTGGCAGGCTCGATGAAGACACGCGTGACGTGGTGGTAAACCTCCTGATTGCCGTATCCACGAAAAATGTCAGTGGTATTATAAAGGCTTTAGAAATGCTTGGATGCGTAGCTGAGGAAAATTCCATGCGGGATTTCAAACATGATATCAGTGATTTCGTGGAACGGTTTTACGATATCCCCTTAAAACAAATAGAAATTTCAACCATACTACCGCAAGCCATCGAATTAATGACACGACATAAGTTAAAGATACCGCCGCAATTTCACGTCATGATCAAGGCACTTGCTACTATGGACGGTGTTGCCAGACAGTTGGACCCGGATTTTAACACCATAGCCTATACCAGGCCATTTGTGGAAAGACTTGTCCATGAAAGGCACGACCCGAAACGCATATACAAAGACGTGTTGCTTTATTCCTCCGAATTATTGGATATCCTCAAGATAATTCCAAAAGACACCTATGAAATTATAAAAAAGATAAAGATGGGTACTCTAAAGATCGAATTTGAGCATCAGGGTCTCTCGAAATTCATAGCTGAGATGGATAAATCCAGTAATCGTATTTCATTCAGTCTGGTTATCTCTGCCTTGATTATCGGCTCTTCTCTCATTATCATGGCAAATAAAGGCCCCATAGTATACGGGTTTCCGGTGCTGGGTATTCTGGGATTTGTCTTCGCAGGTCTTCTTGGATTAGCGCTGGCAATAGGTGTTTTGCGATCCGGGCGTTTATGAAATCAAAATTAGTCAGTTGGCAGTTGAAGGTTGGAAATGGATGAATTAAAAATCCACAATGTGGATGAACTTATCGAGTCGTTTATAAACTACCTCATTGTCGAATGCGGTTTGTCACGAAATACCATCCTGAGTTACAGCCACGATCTGCAACTATTTACAAACTTCCTCCTTTTTAAAAAAATACCAGACTTCAACGACGTCCGTCCCGACACAATTACCAGCTTCATTATTTCCGAAAAAAAACGAGGTCTGTCCGCAGCGTCTATTAGCCGTGCCCTGGTGTCTATCCGTATGTTGTACAAGTTTCAGCTCTCGGAGGGTAACCTGCAAACAAACCCGTTTGCGGTGATAGATTCACCAAAGCTCTGGAAGAGATTGCCAATTGTTCTTTCTGTTGATAAGGTTGACAGCTTGCTTTCAGTTCCTGATGTAAATACGAAGCTGGGAGTCAGAAACAAGGCTATTCTTGAGCTTTTGTACGCGACAGGTGCGAGGGTATCGGAGGTAGCTGTAATTCAGATGGATTGGGTTAATTTCGAGTACGGTTATGTGAAATGCCGGGGTAAGAGGTCAAAAGAACGCATCGTACCCCTTGGGACAAAGGCAATCGAGGCTATTCAAAATTATTTAAAAGTTTCCAGGCCGGAAATAAAAAACAGCCGGCATAGCCCCTATCTATTCCTTTCAAAGGCAGGCAAGCCGCTTCGGAGAGAAAATATATGGAAGATTGTAAGGAATTGTGCTTTGAGAGCAGGCATCCATGAACACATCTCTCCCCACAAATTGAGGCATTCATTTGCCACTCATCTGCTGGAAAACGGCGCAGACATCCGTTCAGTGCAGGAAATGCTGGGACACGTCAATATATCGACTACTCAAATCTATACCCACGTGAGCAAACGACACTTGAAAGCCGTCCATCAACAGTTCCACCCACGGGCTTGATAAGCGCTATTTAAATAGGATTTAAAAATAGTCACAGAGGTTACCGGGATCACAGGGTTTTTCTTTGTGACTTTGTGTCTTGGTGGCATAAAAAGTTGCCGAAGACATAAATTAAAAGAAACTTTATTTGTCAGGATTTTTTTCCTATTATTTTGCATAAATTCACAATAAAAATCTTTTGACTTTTCGATAAATAATTATATAATAATTGAATTAGGTTTTAGTTTTTGACTGCGGAGCACGTATGATACACTATTTACCAATATTAATTTTGCTTGTTATAGCAGCGGGCTTTGCCGTTACCAATATAGGGCTTTCGGCGGTTTTGGGCAGACGGAAATCCACGACAGAAAAGCTCATGCCTTATGAGTGCGGTATTGATCCTGTAGGTTCGGCCAGGGAGCGTTTTTCTGTAAAGTTTTATCTTATCGCAATGCTTTTTGTCATCTTCGATATCGAAGTCGTGTTTCTCTATCCGTGGGCGGTAGCGTTTAAATCACTAAAATTATTTGGATTTATTGAAATGTTGGTTTTCATAGGTATCCTGCTCGTTTGTTATCTCTATATATGGAAAAGAGGAGGGTTGGAATGGGATTAGAAAGTCATCTTGGCGATAACGTCCTGACCACCACTTTAAATACCATGTTAAACTGGGCGCGTAAGTCATCTCTCTGGCCTATGCCATTCGGACTGGCCTGCTGTGCTATAGAGATGATGGCCGCGGTTGCTCCCCGGCATGACCTTGCGCGATTTGGCGCAGAGGTCTTTAGATTCTCACCGAGGCAGTCAGACCTGATGATTGTTGCTGGCACGCTTACGTATAAGATGGCATCCGTGGCGAGAAGGATTTATGATCAGATGCCGGAGCCAAAATGGGTTATTGCAATGGGCGCCTGTGCGATTTCCGGGGGTGTGTTTAATACCTATAGTGTCGTTCAAGGCCTGGACCAGGTTATGCCAGTGGATGTGTATCTGCCTGGATGCCCACCCAGACCAGAGGCATTGATACATGCCATTATGGAAATACAAAAAAAGATTGAGAAGGAATCCGTATTGAATACAAAGTAACAGTTCTGCTCACCGCAGAGAACACTGGAGATAAGCCAAAGATATAGGTGGCTGTCCAAAAAGTCACAAATACGGATTTCAATATATACCCTGTAGGGGCAGGTTTGAAACCTGCCCTTACATATATTTCGGTGACAGCCAGAAGGTTTATGGTGGTGCAACGTGGATAATGAAACGATAGTTACATTAGTAAAAAATAATTTCCCAGAGGCAATTACGGGTTCTGAAATATTCAGAAATGAGTTAACCATTATTGTAAAAAAGGAATATATTACAGAGATTGCCGGATTTATGAAAGAAAACAAGGAACTCGATTTTAATTTTTTATCTGATCTATGTGGTGTTGACCGGGTTGGAACGGACGGCGTTTTCGAGGTGGTTTACCATCTCTATTCTATATACAAAAATCATCGTGTGCGTCTCAAGTCGCCCATTGCATCAAATGATCCTTGCATATCAACCGTGACTGGTATTTGGAATACTGCCAACTGGCATGAAAGAGAGGCCTATGATATGTATGGAATTAAGTTTGATGGTCATCCTGACTTGAGAAAAATACTTACACCTGATGATTTTGAAGGCCATCCATTACGAAAAGACTATCCAGTTGATGGAAGACAACCCGCTACACTCACAGAGATATACCGAAAGGACGAGACCGAGGCGTGACGGCGATTCCCACTGCAACCACAACCCACCTGATGACCATCAATATGGGTCCGCAACATCCCAGTACTCACGGTGTACTGAGGCTTTTGTTAGAACTCGATGGGGAAATGATTATCAAAGCCGTGCCTCATATTGGATTTCTCCACAGGGGTGTAGAAAAACTTGCAGAGTACAGGACATACCATCAATTCATTCCTCTTAGCGACCGGTTGGATTATGTAGCGCCATTTTCAAACAATCTTGCTTACGCCCTTGCGGTTGAGAAATTACTCGGCATGGAAGTTCCCGAACGGGCGCAGCATATACGGGTGATTTTATGCGAACTCACGAGGATTTCTTCACACTTATTATGGCTTGCAACCCATGCGCTGGATATTGGAGCAATGACCGTATTCTTTTACTGTTTCAGGGAACGCGAGACGATTTACGATATCTTCGAAATGGTTTCAGGGGCAAGAATGAATCTTTCTTATATTCGGGTAGGTGGCGTATCAAGGGATTTACCCGGAGGTTTCCTGGAAAAAACGAGAAATTTTATTGCCGAATTTCCCGCACGGCTCAATGAATACGAAACTCTCCTGACGGATAATCCTATATGGAAAAAACGCACCGTCGATGTAGGCGTTATTTCTGCTGAAGACGCTATTGATTATGGGCTGAGCGGGTCAAGTTTAAGGGGTTCCGGGGTCAACTGGGATATTAGAAAGGCTGAACCCTATTCCAGCTATGACAAATATCATTTTACCGTTCCTCTGGGAAAAAACGGGGATGTGTATGATCGGTATCGCGTGCGCATTGAAGAGATGAGGCAGAGCAATAGCATCGTCCATCAGGCATTAAACATCCTTCCCAGGGGAGACTTTATTGCCAGGATACCTAATATTACGTTACCCACGAAAGAGGACGTAGAAACAAAGATGGAGTCTATGATCCAGCATTTTAAAATCATTATTGATGGTATCCGTCCGCCGAAGGGAGAGGTGTATTCCAGTATTGAGGCTCCAAAAGGTGAATTGGGATTTTACATAGTAAGCGACGGGTCTAGTCATCCCTATCGTTTAAAAATCCGCCCTCCTTCTTTTGTCAATCTTGAGGCGCTACCAAAGATGGTGGAGGGACGATTACTCCCGGATGTCGTTGCAGTAATCGGGAGTTTAGACATTGTCTTGGGGGAAATTGATCGTTAAAGCCGTTGAAACCACAGATTGCACAGATGACACAGATAAAAAAACACTATAATACGAAAATAACCTGTAGCGCGGGAGGTTTATCCACCGCCCACTGCCGACCACACCTGTCCTCGACTACGATCGTGGAAGGGATCGGCGCTACAATTTCGTGTTCTCTTGTGAACTCGATGGCTCATGGGAATCCGGTATGAAAATGAGCGAACAATCCACAAATAAAGAGACAGTCGACCTTTCAAAGGTAGAAAAGGTACTGGAAAAATATAAAGACGTTCGAGGAGCGGTAATTCCTATTTTACAAAAAACACAGGCCGAATATGGTTTTCTGCCCGAGCCTGTGATTGATTATATTGCGCAAAGTTTGAATATGAGCGCAGAAGAAATAATAGGAGTGACCTCATTCTATGCCCAATTTCATTTGAAACCGCGCGGACACCATATTATTAAGGTATGTTGTGGAACTGCATGCCATGTGAAAAATGCTAAAGCGCTTTCTTCCAAAGTCCGTGAAAAATTAAAAATCAACATAAACGAAACTACCGAAGATAAATTATTTACCTTTGAAGAAGTATCTTGCGTTGGAGCCTGTGGAATAGCGCCAGTGGTAATGGTTGACGAGGATGTCCACGGAGAAATATCCCCTGATAAACTTAATGATGTATTAGATGCATATAAAAAATCGGGAGTGTAAAACATTCGGATTTTGGATTTTGGATTTCTGATTTCGGATATAGTTTTATTGTTACAATGGATACTAAATCTGTGCCTTTAGAGAATAAAAATAAAATCGAGCAAACTGAGACCGAAACTCAACCCGTAGTTGCTGTTTGTCTGGGAACAGGCGGGATTGCTGCGGGAGGCGATAAAGTATTCAAAAAATTTGAAGATGAAATTAAAAAATTAACTTTGGATGCTTCTGTAGGAAAACGTGTTTGCAGGACAGCCAAAACTGGTTGCAGAGGTTTGTGCGCGAGGGACGTTCTGGTAGATGTAACTATCCCTGGACTGGAAACCTTAACCTATGAGAGGGTTACTGTTGATATGGTGCCTCAAATAATTGAGGAGCATCTTATAAAGAATACCCCGGTAAACAAATGGTTAGCAAAGGAAGATTATCACAAATTCCATGATAGCCAGCAAAGACTCGTCCTTGCTAACTGTGGAATAATCGACCCTGAGAACATTGACGAGTATATAGTAAGGGGCGGTTACACAGCGCTCAAAAAGGTTTTAGAAACGATGACGCAGCGAGATGTAATAGAAGAAATTAAAAAATCAGGTTTAAGAGGTCGGGGCGGCGGGGGTTTTCCAACAGGTGAAAAATGGGCATCGGGCGCTAAATATTCCGCTGATGAGAAATTTATCCTTTGTAATGCTGACGAAGGCGACCCCGGGGCTTTTATGGATAGAAGTCTTATGGAAGGAGATCCCCACGCAGTTCTGGAAGGTATGATTATCGGGGGATATGCCATAGATGCTACAAGCGGCTATGTATACATACGCGCCGAATACCCACTGGCCGTTAAACGATTACGCTATGCCATTCAGCAAGCCAAGGAACGGGGGTTCTTGGGGAAAAATATCTTACAGAGTAATTATAGCCTGGATATCTTTATAAAAGAAGGTGCCGGGGCCTTTGTCTGCGGCGAATCGACTGCGCTGCAATATTCTATCGAAGGTAAGCGGGGCATGCCGCGCACAAGACCACCGCAATCTGTAGAGGCAGGCTTATGGGATAAACCTACCGTGTTAAATAATGTAGAAACCTTTGGTAATGTGCCGATTATTATTAACCGTGGCGCAGACTGGTATTCAAAAATTGGCACCGAAAAGAGCAAAGGAACGAAAATCTTTTCCTTAACCGGGAAAGTAAAAAATCCAGGCCTTATTGAAGTCCCTATGGGCGCCACAATCAGGCAAATTGTATTTGATATTGGCGGCGGCATTCCTAAAAAGAAAAAATTTAAGGCAGTACAAATTGGGGGGCCGTCTGGTGGATGCCTGCCTGAGTCCTTATTGGATTCTCCTGTCGATTTTGAATCGCTGCTTAGCCTGGGCGCTATGATGGGTTCAGGTAGTTTTGTGGTCGTTGATGAATCCACCTGTATGGTAGATCTGGCCCGATTCTTTATGAACTTTTGTGCGAGTGAATCATGTGGAAAATGTCCGCCCTGCCGGATTGGCACTACCCTTATGCTGGATATCCTCATCCGCATTACACAAGGGCAGGGAGAAGAGAGCGACCTGGAAATTTTAGAGCAGATGAGTGATGAGATCAAGACGATGTCCCTCTGCGGACTTGGTCAATCTGCTCCGAATCCTGTGAAATCCACACTCAGATATTTTAAGGACGAATATATTGCGCATATTCGCGATAAAACCTGTCCTACCGCTACCTGTGCCGCCCTTCACAGGTACGAAGTCACGTCTGAAAAATGTACGAAATGTATGGCATGTGTTCGCAAGTGCCCTGTGAAGGCAATCAGCGGCAGCACAAAAGAAGTCGCTTTTATTGACAAAGAGAAATGTATTAAGTGTAATCTGTGTTACGAAAAATGTAATTTCATGGCAATCAAATGAAGACGATACATCTTGTTATTGACGATAAACCGATTATAGCGCCTGAAGGCACCAATATATTCCAGGCATCTCTGGATAACGGCATTTATATTCCCGGACTTTGTTATCATCCAAAACTTTCACAATTTGGCGGCTGCAGGCTATGCATGGTAGAGGTAACTGAACGAAGGACGGGACACAGATTCGCATGCGCCCATCCGGTATCCGAAGGCATGATTGTAAAGGTAAATACGCCAAAAGTAATCCAGTACAGGAAATCAGTAATGGAGTTTCTGCTTGCGCATCACCCGCTTGATTGTCCTACCTGCGATAAAGCTGGCGAATGCGGGTTGCAGGATGTTACTCATGAACTGAATCTATTCCCGGGTCGTTATAAGACGGTGAGGATGGATGCCCCAATGATCCGGGATAATCCGCTCCTGGAACTAAACCGAAACAGGTGTATCCTGTGCGGCCGATGCGTTAAAGCATGCAAAGAGATCGAAGGAGTTGGCGCTATTGATTTTCAAAACCGGGGCATCAAAACGGTTATTGGCACTGCTTTCGACAGACCTCTGGAATGTAGTTTTTGCGGCGGTTGTACCGCAGTGTGTCCAACAGGCGCATGGCAGGACAGAACGCTGGGATTCAAAGGAAGACCATGGGAATTCAATAAAACTCCAACGATTTGCCCTTACTGTGCTGTCGGATGTACTGTTGTGTTAAATACGAAAATGGAAAGCGTAAGGCGTATTACTTCGGATGATTATACCGGAATAAACGAAGGCAACCTCTGTGTCAAAGGCAGATTTGGCCATGAATTTATCCATTCTCCCGAACGTATTAAAACTCCATTAATCAGAAAAAATGGAGAATTATATCCAACCTCGTGGGATGAAGCTATTGAATATGTCGCAAAAAGATTCCAGCAAATTATAAACGAACACGGGGGGACGGCTATTGGCGGCATTGGTTCCGAAAAATGCACCAATGAAGACAATTACCTCTTCCAGAAATTTTGCAGGTCGGTGTTAGGAACAAATAATATTGATAACATGGCCAATATAAAGTCACCTGCTTTAAATGGTTTGATTTATGAGTCTGTCATTAATGGAATGACGGCTGCATCGCTGAAGGAAATAGAGCATGCAAATACCCTGTTTTTTATAGGGGCTGACATGACGGAGGCGCATCCTGTGGCAGGCGTCATGGCGAGAAAGGCTATAAGGTTGAACAACGCTAATCTAATCATTGCCAATGAAAGAGGGGTGCAATTCAATAGTATTGCCAGGAATGACATTCGCATACAGTACGCACTGGGAAGCCAAATCATATTGATTAACGCCTTGATGAAAGTAATTATCGATGAGAAACTCGTTGATTTAAAAAAGGTAGAAACATCAACAAATAATTTTGATAAACTACGCTCCTTGCTCGAAGGGTTCAATATAGAAGAAGCTTCTAAAATAACCGGTGTTACTCAGGAGGCAATCAGGAACGCAGCGGTATTATTAACAAAGCCAGGAAATTGCTGTATCGTCTGCGGCAAGGATATTGAAGAAAGCCCATTGGGTGCGGATACGATAAGGGCATTGATGAACCTCTGCGCACTGCTAAATCCTGCTTACAGTGGAGACGCAGGTTCCGGTAAGGTTTCGCTTTTCTTTTCAAGGTCTCATAATAACTCTCAGGGCGTAAATGATATGGGTGTAGTACCGGGATTCTTTCCGGGATATGGCAATATTAATGATACGTCCAATAAGGAAAAGGTCGAAAAGTCATGGGGTGTAAAATTCCCTGAGGCTATCTTTAAAAAAGACCACGAAAATGTTATTGACCTGGCGCTCAACGGCAAATTAAAAGCGCTCTATATCATGGGTGAAAACCTCGTTATAAACTACCCAAATGGCAAGAAAATTAAAGAGGTCTGCAAGAAGATAGATTTCATTGTTGTCCAGGATACCTTTCTGACGGAAACTGCTCAACTGGCGGATGTTGTCCTTCCTGCTGCCACTTTTGCAGAAAAGGAAGGCACATTTACCAATATGGGCATGACTGTCCAAAGGCTAAATAAGGCCATTAAGCCAGTGGGGGATGCAAAACCGGATTGGCAAATTATTTGTAGTCTGGCCCAAAAGATGGGTAGCCATTATTCGTACGTATCCCCAAAAGATATTTTGACTGAGATAGAAAATATATCTCCTGCGTATGCAGGGATTAATTACGAC
>Ga0209324_10001354_pt1 | contig 16771 bp, 19 predicted proteins | sample Rifsed19ft3_FD_184015 | JGI IMG/M metagenome (GOLD analysis project Ga0209324, IMG submission 184015) | Soil microbial communities from Rifle, Colorado, USA - sediment 19ft 3 (version 2) | ecosystem: Environmental > Terrestrial > Deep subsurface > Rock core/Sediment | place: Rifle, Colorado...
CTTCCAGTCTGTCGGGGGCACGGCGACGTTCAGCATGGCGCACCTGCCGTTGGCCCCTACCGACACAGGCCTGGTGATCTGCCCTCCTATCCTCATGGATCTGCTGAAGAACTACCGGTACGAGGTCATGCTCGCCCGAACCCTGGCCTCGCGGGGTATCGCCGTCCAGCGCTTCCACTACCGCGGCACGGGGCACAGCGAAGGGGAAGAAAGCGAGATCCGCCCGCAGACCCTGATTGAAGATGCCCTTGACGCTGCCGGGTGGCTGCAGGAACGGGCGGGTGTCCGCAAGATCGCGTTCCTGGGCACTCGCTGGGGAGGTCGCGTTGCCGCCGCCGCTGCCGCCCAGTATTCGGGTGCTCCCCTGGTGCTCTGGGACCCGGTCGTCGTGCCGGGGAAGTACATCCGGGAACTGCTCATGGGGCGCCTGCTACGAGAGATGAAGGACCAGCAGGGTGCCGCAGCTCTGGCAAGCCGCAGTGGGGCCGGGGCGGCCCGGGCCGGTCGGTGGGAGGAGGAGATGGCCAAGGATGGGCGGGTGGACATCTTTGGCTATGCCCTCCACCGTTGGCTGTACGACAGTGCCGGGGAACCGGCGCCTGACGGCCTCCTTGCGGGGCACGCCCGGCACCCCGTCTTGCTCGTCCAGATCAGCAAGTCGAATACCCACAACCCAGACCTCGGGAAACTGCGGCGTGCCATCGAGGCGGCCGGAGGGACCTGCGAGGTGGCCGTGATCCGCGAAGAGCCGGGTTGGCTGTTCATGGGCCATCGTCTCAAACAAGCCCAGAAACTCATCCGGCTCTCTGCAGAGTGGCTGGTGGCGCAGCTGGGGGTCATGCACCATGCCTGAGGAGGGTGCGCTGCAGATCCGTGAGGTGCCCCTGTCCTTTCCGGCCGGCACGGACCAGGTCTTTGGCGTCCTGACGTTGCCCCCTCGGATCACCGCGCGGGATGGGGGTGATCACCCTAACCGGCGGCGAGTCCATCACCGGCATCGATCGCAACCGACTGTATGTGCGGCTGGCGCGCAAGCTCGCCGCGCGCGGGTTCTATGTACTCCGCTTTGATTACCATGGCGTCGGCGAAAGTATGGGGAAGGCCCAGTACGACCTGGAGGAACCATTCGTCACGGATCTCGACGGCGCGATTGCCGTGAACGCGATCATCGCGAGGGCGAGCTGAATGGACGAACTGACGGTGGATTTCCTGCTCATCAAGAATGGGATGATCGACTCCCTAGGTCTGTTCATGCTCGTCGCGTTCGTCGATGAGCGGTTTGGCATTCCGCTCGGATATGGGGAACTCAATCCAGAGGGACTGCGCGACGATCGGGGCGATCGCCAGGTTGATCGAGCGAAATCGGGCCTGGGACAGCTGCTCGCCTGAGGCAGGGGAGAGACTAATGGAGATTTACAATCGACTCCGCAACTTCATCGTCACGGAGATGGAGTGGAAGGGGAGCCCCGAGCAGCTGACGCAGGACTATGGCCTCATTGAGAACGGCGTCGTGGACTCGCTCGGGCTATTCATGCTGGTGTCCTTTATCGAGGACCAGTTCGGGTTTCAGTTTCAGTTAGAAGAGCTCATCCCCGCGAATTTCGAGACGATCGGCGCGATGGTCAGGCTGATCCAGCGGAAGCGCGCGACGTCAACAGATCAAGCGGAGCATTCGCGCGACGGACTGAACGGACGGGAGCCTTCACCCCGTGGGTGATTCCCGGATGAATGTCTTGTTGTGGTGCTGGACTCCGTCCGTCCCGGCCGCCTTGGATGTTGCGGCTATCCCCGCGGGACCACGTGTGGCCCCCATGCCGGATCAGGTCATCGGCAACCGTATCGCCGCCTTCGCAGTGGTCCGCGATACTGCGCTGACCGCCGACCAGTTGGCGCGGTTCTGCGGCACCCTGCTGCCGAAGTACATGGTCCCGGAGACCTTCCAGTTTCTGCCTCGGCTTGCCGAGACGTCTACCGGCAAAGTCGACCGACAGGCCCTGCGCGCCACCGGGGCGACGACCTGACGCCAGCCGGTTTCCGCAGTCAGAGGCATGAGCGTCATCCTCTGCTACCACAACATCGTGCCGGACTGGACGCCTCCAGAGGTATGCGCGGCCCGGCTGGCCGTCCGCGTCTCCGAGTTTGGCCGGCAGCTGCGTTTCTTTCATCGGCACTTCGCCTTCGGAACGCTCGCGGACGTTGAAGCCCGTCGAGAGGGACAGATCCTGGTGGTGACCTTCGACGACGGCTACGGAGCGGTCATTGAGCACGCCCTGCCGGTGCTCCAGTCGCTTCGGGTGCCCGCCTACGTCTTTGTCAATCCTGCCTTCGTGGGAGGCTTGAACTCTCGGGACAAGCTCATGGGCCTGGCGCTCTACGGTTCCGCGGCTGCCCGGCGCGCGACCAGTGAGTTCCTGGATACGCCGATGCAGGACGGCACCCTCGTCCGACGAGCGCGCCACTTCGCTGCCCTGCGAACTCAGATGTGGCGGGTCATGGCTGCCCGGGGAGAGTCGGCGGTGGAGGATATTGAACAGCTGTTTGCCCGGCACGCCGATCCTCTGGTGCTGGATGGCCTGCGGAAGAGCCGTCTCCTCTCCTGGGAAGAGCTGGCCCGCCTCCGCGAGCAGGGAATCCAGGTGGGCAATCACACGCGACGGCATCTCGAGCTGGACCGCCTGCCTCGTGAAGTGGTCCGGCGTGAGATCCGGGGAGCAAGCCAGGACCTGCGGGACCACCTGGGGACGGACATCCCGGTGATCAGTTACCCGCGCGGCAAGAGCAACGCCCTGGTGCGCGAGCAGGCTTCGGCGGCGGGATACCGCTGGGGCCTGCTGGCTTCACCCGGAACTCTGGCGAACGGGCGGCCCACGTTGAGCGCGCCGCGCGTGGTGGTATCGCCGGGCGGGGGCATGACCAACCTGCTCTGGAAGATGAGCCGCCTGCGCCAATGGAGCCGCGGCATCGTGAGGGCACGAATCGAGGCGTGATGGCAACCTTGAGGTCGGCTGACGGCGAAAGGCAGGGACCGGCATGGCTATGACCAGAGTGAATCACTCGCGGCGCTCCACCCCGTCGTTTGACGAGCGGGTGGAGAGGCGTACGGCGGTGGTTGCCGTGATCGGCCTTGGCTATGTCGGCCTCCCACTGGCGGTGGCGCACACCGAGCGCGGCTTCCGCGTCGTGGGGATTGATGTGGACGCTGCCAAGGTCGCCGATGTCAATGCCGGACGTTCGTACATCCGTGACGTCCCGGCGGCCGACGTGACCACGGCTGTGCAGATGGGACGGCTCTCCGCCTCTACATCGTACGCAGCGCTGAAAGGCGCGGACGTGATCTTCGTCTGTGTCCCGACGCCCTACACACGCAACAAGGAGCCTGACACGTCACGGATCGAGGAGGCGGCACGGGGGGTCGCCCGCTATCTGCGGCGCGGCCAGCTGGTTATCCTTCGCAGTACAAGCTATCCGGGGACGACCGGGGAGTTGATGAAACCCATCCTGGAGCGCAGCGGGTTGAAAGTGGGGCGCGACATCTACCTGGCGTTCGCGCCCGAGCGCGTTGACCCCGGCCGAAAGGACTATACGATCCACACCACTCCAGTGGTCGTGGGAGGGACCGATCTAGAGAGCACCCGCCGCGCCGCCCTTGTCCTGGGGAAGATCACGGATCAAGTCATCACCGTCTCATCGCCAGCGGCGGCCGAGATGACGAAACTGCTGGAGAACGTCTTCCGCAACGTCAACATCGCCCTGGTGAACCAGCTGGCGATGCTCTGCGACCGGATGGGGCTCAACGTGTGGGAGATCATCGACGCAGCCGCTTCGAAGCCCTACGGGTTCCAGCCCTTTCAGCCCGGGCCCGGCGTGGGCGGGCATTGCATCCCGGTCGACCCGTACTACTTGGCCTGGAAGGCCCGCGAGTTCGACTTCCATATGGACTTTATCGAGCTAGCGGCCCGCGTCAACGACGGGATGCCCTATTATGTCGCACAGAAGGCGATGCTCCACATGAACGGGCAGCGCAGCGCCGCCCACCCCCCCAGTGCGCTCATAATCGGGGTGACCTTCAAGCGCGACGTGGACGACTACCGCGATTCCCCCGCGCTGAAAATCATTCAGCTTCTGGAGGCGCAGAACGTCCGGGTCAGCTATCACGACCCGTTCGTGCCCAATCTGCCCGTGAACGGCCACGTTCGCAAGAGCGTGGCGTTGACTGAACAGACCCTCCGGTCAGCCGACTGTGTCGTCATTGTGACCGACCACTCCATCATAGACTACGCGTTTGTCGTGAAGCATGCCCGCCGGGTCTTCGACACCCGCAACGCGACGCGGCGCGTCCAGCACGGCCGGGAGAAGATCGCACAACTCTGATCCGCTGGGACACCGAGAGGACACAATGGTTTTGCCGGCAGTCACGAGAAGGACCGATGCCCGGGGGCGTTTCCGAGAGGAGGCGGCGTTCCTCCCATTCCGCGGGTCTGAGATGTTCGCCGTGACCTATCTGCCCGTCGCGACCCCCCGAGTGGGGCACCCCCTGCTGTTATGGGAACCTGTTGTCCGGACCGAGCGCTACTTCCAGGAACTGCTGCGGAGCCGGCGCGTCCGCGAGCTAAGAGACGGCCGCGTTCCCGCCAACGATTGGCGCGAGGAGATGGCGGGGCATGGGCACGTGGACATCCTAGGCCACGCGTTCCACCGCGGGCTCTATGAGACTGGGCAGAGCCGTCGTCTGGACGCGCTCCTCGCCGGGACCACTCACCCTACGATGATCGTACAATTCCGCCGCGGGCGGATTCCCCGTCCCGAGTATCAGCGGCTGCAGGAGGCCATGGCCCGGGAGGGGGGTTACCTTGAGATCGGCTTCGTGCACGATGAACCGGCCTGGTTCTTTCCCGGTCACCAGATGAAAGTGCTCGCCCGCCTCCTGTCGCTCTCCGCCGACTGGCTGTGCCGCGTGGCGGAGGGAATGGGCAGCCGTGGCTGATCCGCTCAGCATCCGGGGCGTGGTGGAGAGACCGGTCCACTTCCGGGCGGGACCGCACACTCTGTTTGGCGTCCTCACCGAGCCGCCGAATGGTGGAGGCGACGTCGGTGTCGTTCTAGCTATGGGCGGCGCCTATGTCGCTGCGCCGAACAGGAACCGGCTCTCGGTGCGGATGGCCCGTGCTCTCGCCGCCTGGGGATGTCGGACCATCCGGTTTGACTACCACGGGGTGGGTGAGAGCACCGGGACGATCGATGGCTACTGGCTGGATCGTCCGTTCGTCGAGGACCTTGTCGGGGCAGTCGATGTTCTTCGCTCGGCCGGCGTTAGAAGGATCATCCTGATCGGGTCATGCTTTGGGGCGCGCACAATCCTGGCGGCGGCGGATCGGGTTCCGGAACTGGCCGGTGCGATGTTGATCTCCACGCCTGTCCGGGACTTCCAAATGGGGGACAACGTTCCAGACCAGTACGCGCGCGACCTCTCGGTGCCGCAACTGTTGGGGAAGGCTCTCCGGTCACACGTGTGGCGCAACCTATTCGCACCGGGAACACCCCAGGCCTTCCTCCGGAGCCGGCGCCTCATCACCCGGACAGCTGTCCTCAAACTGGCCAGACTACTGCGGGGTCCACGCGGAGATGGGCGCGCCCGCGGGGTCAGCGACAGGTTTCGGGCCGGGTTGGTCCATCTGCACGCTCGGCGGACTCCGCTTCTATTCCTCTATGGACAGGAGGAGAACTTCTACGAAGAGTTCGAGCGGGCTCGCCGCGGTGAGTTGAGAGATCTGCTGACGGGGCCCGAGGGGACCGTTACCGTCGAGATCGTGGAGGGTGTGGTCCACGGGTTCACTACCCTTGCGGTCCAGGAACAGGTGATGGCGCGGGGCCTCTCCTGGGTCCAGACCCTGGCGTTGAGTACCGCGCAGACCGCGCCCACCCGCCCGCAAAAGTCACTTCTGACTCCTTTATCATGAGCAAGCCTGGATCTACGAATGCGGGTCGTCATTGCTGAGCGGCACCTGAACGTGATGCGGAGTGCCAAAGGTCCCCCCTCTCATGAATTGTCGGCTGGGACTCTGGCCGCGGATTCACGAGGGCGCGAAGCGCAGTGGACGGCCACGGGGAGCTGATATGGAACGAGGGAACTACCGAACGGGACGTCCCCGCGGCCGCCTGATTGGCAAGGCGGTGCATTACTGGCACCTGGCGAGGGCACGGTACCCCTGGTACTATCTGCTTTCCTTCTTCGTCCCCATCCACCACCGGCGGCCGATCTTTATTGTCGGTTGCCCGCGGTCGGGGACCTCGCTCCTTTTCCGGCTATTCATGCGCAGTCCGATCCTGGGGTCCCTCGGGCGGGAGGGCAACCGGGTCTGGGAGCACTATCATCCGGCTAGTGAGAAAGGCTGGGTCTCGCACGTTCTGGACGAGACAGATGTTTCAGAGCAAGAACGTCGGTTCGTCTATCAGCAGTTCTATCGGGTGGCCGGCGGGCGGCGGTTTGTCGAGAAGACGCCGCGGAACTGCTTCCGCATCCCGTATCTGCTAGAGTTGTTCCCCGACGCCTACATCATTTACCTGAAACGGGACGGCCGAGATACCGTGAACTCGCTGATGCGGGAATGGCGCTCCCCTCGCCACCGCACGTACCTGCTGCCGGGGTCGCTTCGAATTCAGGGATACGAAGGGGCGGGGTGGAAGTTCGATCTTCCCCCGGGATGGGAGGCCTACACCGGTCGATCGCTGGCTGAGGTCTGCGCGTTCCAATGGGTGGCGTCGAATCAGGCTGTCCTGGACGCACGTCGACGGGTGTCGGACGATCAGTGGGTGGAGGTTCATTACGAGGACATTGTCAGCTCACCAGTTGAGGCAGTACGCACCGTCTGCGAGCGGGTGCAGGTGCCGTGGACGGCCGGCATCGAGCGGTATTGCGCGCGGATTGAACCGCGGGTTGGGCAGTGGACGGGGGAATTCCGAGAGGAGATTGTCAGCATTCTCCCGCTCATCTGTCCGATGATGGATCGACTTGGTTACCGAATGGACGTCGATGTTCCTGCCGTGATCACCGCGAAGGCATAGGGCCTCATCTTGCGCGTGGAGCTAGCAGAGAAGCCTAACGTGCTGATGATCGTCATCGACGCGGGTCGTCGCGACCGCTTCGGATGTTACGGGTACTCCCGGGGGACGACACCGGCCGTGGACGAGCTGGCCCGGTCCGGACTTGTCTTCGAACGGATGATCTCCACCGCTCCGTGGACCCTGCCCAGCCACTGGGACGGCGAACGGGAATTGCTCACGCCAGACTACCCGCTCATCGAGAACCACGTGCTCGACTCCCTCGGGCTGTTCACGATGCTGTCCTTTGTGGAGGAACAGTTTGGAGTAGAGGTCGGCGACGAGGAACTGGTGCTGGAGAACTTTGGCGCGCCATCGCCGCCCTCATGGAGCGCAAACGACGAGCGTCCTCCTAGAGGATGTCCACACCGAGGTACTCGAGATGAAGGGGAGGACTGCGGCTATCGATGCAGTGGAACGACAGCGAGCCTAAGACGAACATAAGGCAACAGACTGTCAGCGGGATCCTCTGGATGGCGGGTGCGCGGTTTGGTACCCAGGTCATCGACCAGGTCTTCACGATCGTTCTTCTCCGGATCCTGGCGCCCAGTGATTTCGGCCTGATTGCCATGGCGGCCGTCTTCACGGCCCTGTTCAACCTGTTTTCGGACATGGGGATCTCGCGGGCCGTGATCCAGCGGCCTGACGTGGATGACGAGTATCTGTCGACAGCCTTCTGGGGGAACTTCACCAGCGGGGTCGTTCTCTTCGCCGTTGCCGTCGTGGGGGCGGAGTTCATTGCTCGATTCTACCGCCAGCCATTGGTCGCACCAGTCTTCGCGGCGTTGTCACTGCGGTTCGTGCTTGCCGGCATGAATGCCACCCAGGGCGCGCTCCTCACTCGGGAGATGAGGTTCTCGACCATCACCGTTCGGAACATCATCAGTGTCATCGTCGGGGGAGCCGTGGGTGTCGGGGTAGCGTTGGCAGGCGGCGGCGTATGGAGTCTGGTTGGTCAGGCGCTAGTGACCGCCTTCACCAGAACCGTGGTGCTGTGGGTTGCTACGCCTTGGCGGCCAGCCTTCAGGTTCTCGTGGCAGAAATTCCGAGACCTGTGGTATTTCGGTAGTCGGGTCCTGGGGGGACAGGTCTTCAGCCACGTGATCAAGCAGTCGGACAATCTCCTCATCGGCAGGATCCTTGGCCCCACGCTGCTGGGCTACTATGCGTTTGGATACGGGATGTTTCTCTCGCCCCTGGTGGACGTAGGGCTTATCGTCGGGCGCGTGATCTTCCCGGCCTTCTCGTCCATCCAGCAAGACCTGGGGAGGTTCCGGCGAGGCTTTCTGATGGCAACCACCTATGTGACCCTCTTCACGCTTCCCGCGCTCGTGGGCCTATTTCTCGTCGCCCCGGATCTGATCCCCGTGCTCTTCGGCCCCAATTGGTTGCCGAGCGTCCCAGTCGTGCGGGTGCTGCTCATCGCCGCGATGCTGCAGTTCCCCACCACGCTTTGGACCACGGTCTTCATGGCAAAGGGCAGGCCCGATTGGTTGCTCAAGTGGGGATTCGTTTCGGTCTGTCTGTACGTGCCCGCTTTTTGGATCGGCCTTCGCTGGGGGATCGTCGGCGTAGCGACCGGCTACACCATCTCCACGGCTGTGCTGATCCCGGTGCAGCTACAGCTGGTCCGGCGACTGGTTGGGTTCCGGATGCGCGATTATGCGGGGTCCGTTCAAGGGGTGGTGGCCGCCTCCGCATTCATGGCCCTCTGCGTCCTCCTCACCCAGTGGTTCCTGACCGGCCAGGACGCGCCCCTGCTGATCCGGTTGGCCGCCGCGGTGACGGTGGGCGTGGCCGCCTACGTGGTGGCGGTGGCGCTCATCCAGCGTGACCTGATTACGGGCCTGGTGCAAATGGTTGCTGATCTCCGTCGGCCGCGCCGCCATCCGCGCTTGGCCAAGGACGCGGTGTAGCGTGACGGCGCCTTCGCGCGTGAGGGTCGTAGCGGCGGTGATGACCTACAATCGCCGCGAATCCTTGCGTGCCTGCCTGGAGGGCATCCGACAGCAAGGCTCCCTGCCGGAGGCCGTCCTCGTGGTTGACAACGCAAGTACGGATGGCACGGGCCAGATGCTGGCTCAGGACTTCCCGGGGGCGCGGGTGCACCGGACGACTGAGAACATGGGCTGCGCCGGCGCGATGCAGGAGAGCCTCCGGCTGGCCTTGACGCTGCAGCCCGATTACATCTGGTTCTTCGACGACGACGTTGTGCCAGACCCGCATTGTCTGGAGACGTTGCTCAAAGAGATGCAACTACTCGAGGCCGACCGGCGCGTCGGTGTTTTGCGGGCGATGATCCGTGATCCTCGAACCGGCGACGTGGCCGGGGGAGGCATCAGCCATGGGGCGCTGCTGCGGGCGGAGATGGTGGCCGCAGTCGGCTTCCCGCTCGCCCCGTTGTTCATCGAGCTCTCCGACCACACCTACAACCTGCGCATCAGACAGCACGGGTATGAGATTCTGCGTGTCCCCATGGTCCTGGCGCACCATCCGGTGGACCGTCCCCAATCTCTCCGCGAGATCGTGCAGGGCGGCTATAGGAAGAAACCCTGGCGGTTGTACTACGCTGTGCGCAATCGGATCTACTACAGCCTTTACCTGCAGCCTTCGCTCGGCCGGCTGATGCGTAATCTGGCACTGGCCGTGCGCACGATATTGCTTCTGACCTTGTTTGGGCGTCCTCGGCGGGGACAGGTACTCGTGCTACGCGGCGTCGTCGACGGGGTCTTCGGCCGCCTGGGCCGCCGGGTCGAACCCGGGTACTGAACGGCAGGAAAACTACCCTCATGGCCTCTCCCCCGCTACTCATCTTTGGCATTGACTCCGCCACCTTGACGCTCGTGGCGCCCTGGATCGAGCAGGGCGAACTGCCCACACTGGGACGCCTCGCCCGGACGGGCGCCGTCGGGCGGTTGTGGTCGGTCCCGAACATGATCACGCCTCCGGCGTGGACCACATTCGCCACGGGATGCAACCCCGGGAAGCACGGGATCTTCTACTTCACCGAGCGGGTCGGCGGCTCGTACGAAGAGCGCTTCATCAAGGGAGCCGCACGGACGATGCCGCCGTTCTGGATGCTCCTCAGCGAGGCGGGCGTCCGCACGACGGTGCTGAACGTACCCATGACTTACCCGGCCGACCCGGTAGCAGGGCTGATGGTGTCTGGGATGGACGCCCCCGGCGTGGAGGCGTCCGGGTTCACCCACCCCCCGGAACTGGGGAACGAATTGCTGGCGCGATTCGGGGAACTGGTAGGCCCGGGTTCGCTCTCCGGTGCGATCGGCCACCTCATGCTGGCCGGGCGCTACGATGCCGCCCTCGAGGTCCTGGAGCGCCGCGTGGAACTGCGGACTGCCCTGGCTCGCTACCTGCTGGAACGTACCCCTGTCGACGTCTTCGCGCTCGTCCACACCGAAGTCGACGGCGTACAGCACTACTTCTGGAGGTTCATTGATCCCCGGGTGCCGGGATATTCTGCCCGCGCCGCCCTACGCTACGGCAACGCCATCCTCCGGCTGTACCGGAAGGTCGATCGGTCTCTCCATGAACTGATGCAGGCCATGGGCGAGCCCCGGGTGATCGTCATGTCCGATCACGGAGCGGGAGCGTCTCCGGGTCCCGAGGACGGTGTCCCCTGGATCAGGCTGGTCCTGGAGGAGATGGGGTTGGCCGTCCCCAGGGTGGAGCGCAACGGCCTGGCCCGCGCCGGCCGCCGGACGGTCGCTGCCGCCTACCGCGCACTGAACCCGCGCCTGCCCGGCCCGCTTCGCCGCACTCTGCGGCGAGCCTTTCCAGGAGCGCGCCGGGTGGCGAAGCGCTCGGTGAAGTACCAGTACGACTGGTCCCGTACCCGCGCCTTTTGCCTGGGAGCCGCCGGCGACGTCTGGCTGAACGTGCGAGGACGAGACCCCGACGGCGTGGTGGAGGCAGGCGCAGAATACGAGCGCCTCCGCACCTTCATCCGGGACACGTTTCTCACCCTCCGGGATGCCGTCACGGGCGAACGCGTGGTGGAGGGAGTCTTCTACCGGGAAGAGGTTTACCACGGCCCATTCGTCGAGCGCGCGCCGGACCTGATCATCCGCTTTTCCGACACTGTGGTACGGGGTGTCATTGTCAGGGGGAAGACCCTCCGACTGCCCCGCCGGCAGGCGTCCAGGCCGAAGGAGGTCAAGAGCGGGAGCCACCGCCCCGACGGGCTGGTGATCCTCACAGGCACCGGCATCATGCCGGGGGCGGCGCTGAACGACGCGCACCTGGTGGACATCGCTCCGACCGTACTCTATTGGATGGACCAGCCCGTGCCCACCTACATGGACGGCCGAGTGCTCTCCGAAGCTTTCACCCCGGAGCACCGGGCGACCCTGCCGCTGCGGGCGGTCGAACGGGACGTGCACCCCGTGCCGCGGGAGGCGGGGTACAGTCCGGAGGAGACTGCAGTCGTCCTGGAGCGCCTGCGGGGCCTGGGGTACGTCTAGCGGCGATGGACGAGAGCGGCGAGCGCATCCGGACTCTGCACATCCTCACCAGTTTGAACCGGCGCGGCGCGGAGACCTTTGCCGTGCAACTGGTGGACAGGCTGTCGCGGGAGAGGTTTGATCCCGCGATCTGGACCATCAACCCGCCAAGATCCGGCCCCGATCTGGTTCCGCAGCGGACACGGGTCCTGCCGCGACCGACCCGGGAGGGCTGGGACCGGTCGTTCCTCAGCCTGCTGGCTACCGTCCGATCGTATCGACCCCACCTGATCCAATGTCATGGGGGGCGGGCCCTCAAGTACGCGACCCTGCTCAAGCCCTTCTGGAGGGCCGGGGTGTACGTGTACACAAAGATCGGATCGGTCCACCCAATGCTCGATCACCCGGTCAAGCGCTGGTTTTACGGGCTGCTCTTTGAGCAGCCAGATGCCATCGTCGCCGTCGGCAAGTTGCTGCAGCAGGAGATCGAGGCGCAGTTCCACCCTCGTCGCCCTCGCCTGCTCACAGTCTATACCGGTCGTGATGTGACCCCGTTTCTGGAGGTGACTCCAGTGACCGCGGCGCAGAAACGGGCGGAGATCGGGCTGGCCCCTTCCGACCTCCTCCTGTTGACCGTGGGCAGCCTCTCCTGGGAGAAGGACCCGCTCTCCCTCGTGCGCCACTTCAGCGACGTCGCACAAGCGAATCCGCGGCTGCGGCTGGCATTTGCTGGCGGAGGCCCGCTCGCTGCTGCGCTGGAGCAGGAGGTGCGCCGCCGGGGCCTAGAGCAGCGGGTAAGATTGCTCGGCGTGCGGCATGACGTGCCCGCGCTCCTCTCCGCAGCGGACATCTTCGTCCTTCCCAGTGTGACGGAAGGCCTGCCCGGCGTCCTGATCGAGGCGGGCATGGCCGGCCTCCCGGCCGTCGCTTATGGTGTAGGTTCAGTTTCAGAAGTACTTAAACACGAAGAGACGGGGTACGTCGTGCCGCCGAAAGATGCGGCCACCTTCTACCGGCGGGTGCTGACCCTCGCCGGCGACGGTGACTTGCGGTGCCGGATGGGGCAGGCGGCCCGCGAGTTCTGTCGCCGCGACTTCGACATCCACCGTAGCGTCCAGCGACACGAGGCGCTCTTCACGGAACTGCTGGCGGCCACCAGGCGCGGGCAGACCGGAGCCGACAGATGGGCGGGACCTGCCAGTTCGCCCGACCAACGTACTCCTCAGGCATGATCGGTGGTCCCTAAGCCCGCGATGCTAGACACGGCCAGCGAGACCTACACGATCAGGGAGTACCAGGCCGCCGACGAAGCGGCCGTCCTCAGCCTGCTGATTCGTTCGCTGGGGGGAGGAGGGAGTTTCGACCGGACGGCTGAGTTCTGGAGGTGGAAGCACTTCCAGAACGCGTTCGGAGCGTCGCAACTGCTCGTCGCTGCCAATGAAGAGATGCTGGGGCTCCGGGCGTTTCTCCGCTGGTCGTTCCGGACTCCGCAGGGACGGCTCCGTGCGGTCAGGGCCGTTGACACCGCCACGCATCCCGAGTATCGGCGGTTGGGTGTGTTCTCCCGTCTGACCAAAGCGGCGCTGGCGCGCGCCCACAGCGATGGGGTCCACATGGTGTTTAACACCCCTAACGCCCAGAGCATGTCCGGCTACATGAGGCTGGGCTGGCAGTGGGTTGGCCGGCCTCGCCTGCTGGTCCGGATCCTCAACCCGGTTCGGTGCGCATTGGGACTGGTGGCGCGCTCCCGCCGTTTCGGCAGCAGCGACGACACCGCGGGGATTGTGGGACCGTCGCTCCGCCCCGTCGATAGTCTATTCGACCATCGCGAGCACCTCGAGCGCATTCTGGATCTGGACGACCGTCTCTGCGCCAAAGGCATAAGGACCGAGCGCTCGCCCGCTTTCATCCGCTGGCGCTACGTCCTCCCGCCTTCGCCTCGCTACTTCGTCCACTGGTCGGGCGAGAAGCCAGTGACGGGGATCCTGATCTTCCGTCCCAACATCCGCCGCGGTCTGCGCGAGATCATGCTGAGTGAATTCCTGATCGGCTACGGAGCGGCTCTGGAAATGCGGGTCCTGATCCAGGAACTTGTCCGTCGGGTGCAGGCGGACTACCTCGTCGCTTCGGCGAGCCCGGGAACCCAGCACTGGGGGATGCTGCGCCGAGCCGGGTTCCTGCCGCTTCCCCCCTCGGCTGGTCCGAACTTCACCGTCCGACAGCTGGACCTTCCCCCCGGGGCACTGGACCCTGTCCGGCTGGCACACTGGCGGCTCTCCCTGGGGGACCTGGAGCTGTTCTGATCGGCGGCCGGCCTGCACAAGCGCCCGACGGCGACCGAGGACATGAATCCCGCAGATCTCATTCCTCAACTAGTAAAACTCAGTCTTGTCCCCGTCGGCGCCGTGGCTCGCGAGCGGCGGCCCGGTGTGACCGTGCTAGGGTATCATCGCGTCGGCGGCAGGAGCGGGCGCCAGCTCGACCTGCCGGCGGCGGTGTTCGACTGGCAAATGGCCTACCTCCGCACGCACTGCACCGTGGTGAGTCTGGATCAGGTGACGCGGATCGTGCAGGAGGGAACAGTTTATCCTCACGATGTGGTAGCGGTTACCTTCGACGATGGGTACGAGGAGGTCTATCACGAGGCGTTCCCCATATTGCGGCGCCACGGTCTGCCGGTGACTGTGTACCTGGCGACGGCTGTCGTGGAGAATCGTCGGCCGTTCCCATTTGAGGCGTTGCTCCCGCCGTCAGTACAGGGGCGTCCCCTCTCGTGGGCGCAGGCCAGGGAACTGCAGGACTCCGGTTTGGTCACATTCGGAGCGCATACCCACACGCACAGGGATCTGACCATGCTCTCGCCGACGGACGTCGAACACGAACTTACCGTTTCCAATGAACTGATCTTCGAGCGCCTGGGGCGTGCACCCGCACACTTCGCCTATCCCTGGGGGCAGACATCGGCCCAAGCACGCGCCATCGTTGACCGCTTTTACCGGACGGCCGCCGTCGGCGGAACGCGGAAGAATCCCTACGGGACGATCGATCTGGGAGCGCTGCGGCGCGTCCCCATCCAGCGGAGCGACGCGCGCCTATTCTTCCGACTCAAACTCGGGTCTTATCTCTTCGCGGAGGAGTGGGTGCGCCGTCCCAGGGCAAGGCACGCCGCCGGCGTCGCGCCGGCCGCGGGGTGGCCGTCATGAAACCCACACGCGTCCTCTGGTTGATCAAAGGTCTCGGGCTGGGCGGGGCGGAGAAACTCCTTGTCCTGGCCACGCCGTATCTCGACCGTACGCGCTTCCAGTACGAGGTCGCCTACTTCCTGCCCTGGAAGAGCGCGGTGGTTCCCGACCTGGAGCAGGCCGGTCTTCCTGTCACCTGCCTGAACCACACGCACCCGTTGGACCTGCGCGTGGTCGGCCGCCTCGCCCGCTTCTTGCGGGAGCGGCGCATCGATCTGGTGCACGCCCACATGCCGTACGCCGGCGTGGTTGGCCGCCTGGCTGCGCGTCTTGTGGGCGCCGCGGCGGTATACACAGAGCACAATGTCCAGGAGCGTTTCCACGCCCTCTCGCGGCTAGCCAACCAGGCTACGGCCCGGCTGTGCGACCGGATCATTGCCGTCTCCGACGAGGTGAGTGCCTCACTCCGGGGCAGTCCGCTGCTCCACGGCATCCCGGTGCGCACCGTCCCCAACGGTGTGGACGTCCCCGGACTGCAGCGAGAGGCGGCAGAAAGTGATGGAGTGCGCGGAGAGTTTGGCATCGCCCCTGATCAGCCGATCGTTGGAGTGGTCAACGTCTTCCGCCCGCAGAAGCGCCTGAACCTCTGGATCCGGGTGGCGCGGCGCATCGCCGATGGGGAGCCCGCGGCGGCGTTCCTCGTCGTTGGCGATGGTCCGCACCGCCAAGACCTGGTCGCGCTGGCGCGCCGCATGGGACTTGAGGGTCAGATGCACTTCCCGGGACTGCGGCGCGACGCCCCCCGCCTGATGGCGGCGTTCGATGTGTTCATGCTCTCGTCGATCTACGAAGGGCTGCCCGTGGCCGTCCTCGAGGCCATGGCCCTGGCCCGGCCGATTGTGGCCATGCGGGTGGGCGGGCTCCCCGGCGTCGTGCAGGAGGGCCGCCACGGCTACCTCGTCGATCCTGACGACCCCGAAGCTCTGGCGGACAGAGTCCTGCACCTGCTGCGGAATCCGTCCATCCGGCGGGCAATGGGTGAGGCTGCGCGCACCCGGGTCGAGGAGGCCTACAGCATCGAGCAGATGGTCCGCGCCATCGAAGATGTCTACGTTGAGGTGTTGGGGGGGAAGAGTCCCGGCCCGGTAGTGCTGGCGAAGGCGGGTGACCACCGATGACGCCGCCCCGCCGCCTCATCCCGATGCAGCGACGTGACGGCCGGCAGTTCTTCCGCCTCACGCTAGGGTCCTATCTGGTGGGTGAGAAGTGGCTCCGGGGATGAGCGCCGTTCGCGTCGCCCACGTGACGACGATTCCCGCGACTGTGAGCGTCCTGCTCATGCACCAGCTCCAGGCCATTCGCGACGCCGGGTTTGAGGTTCTCGCGGTGAGTGGGCCGGGTCCTGAGACGCGGGAGCTGGAGCGCGCCGGAATCAGACACTATGCATTACCGAGCCTCAACCGCCGGTACGATCCCCTTTCGGACCTACGCGCCCTTGTGGATCTGGTGGGCCTGTTCCGCCGTGAACGGTTCACCATTGTTCACACGCACATGCCGAAGACCGGCGTGTTGGGGCGGCTGGCCGCACGGGCGGCTAGAGTGCCGATCATCGTGAACACGGTGCACGGGGCGTACGGGATTGAGCACGACCACGGGTTCCGCCGCTGGCTGTTCCTCACCCTGGAGCGTCTTGCCGCAGGGGTATCGGACTTTGAGCTGTGCCAGAGCCGCGAGATCTTCGAACTGTTTTGCGACCTAGCCATCTTCCGGGCTGGACGCGCGTCACATCTTGGAAACGGGATCGACCTGGCATACTTCACGCCGGCCGCCGTTGATCCCATGGCCGTTGCCCGGTTACGCCGCGAGTTCAGCATTCCCCCTGAAGCGCCGGTCGTCGGCACGGTAGGCCGACTAACCTGGGACAAGGGCTACCAGGAGTTCTTTGTCGCCCAGGCTCGGGTCTGTGCGCGCTACCCTCGAGTCGTGTTCATCGCCTGCGGAACGGCCTATGACCGTGACACCTTGCCCACC
>Ga0209324_10001359_pt1 | contig 16751 bp, 24 predicted proteins | sample Rifsed19ft3_FD_184015 | JGI IMG/M metagenome (GOLD analysis project Ga0209324, IMG submission 184015) | Soil microbial communities from Rifle, Colorado, USA - sediment 19ft 3 (version 2) | ecosystem: Environmental > Terrestrial > Deep subsurface > Rock core/Sediment | place: Rifle, Colorado...
GGGTTGATCCTGATTTTGTGAGCTAATATCATCAGACAGAGCCTTATTTAAAGCTTACTGAATAAGTGTTCATGAGAGCATTTCCACGCACAAATGAGTGCTTGTCAAGCACCTAGATATTGCTCCTAATCCTCTCAAACACCATTTCCGGAGTAATCTTGCGCATACAAAGCTTATATTTTTCTTCTTGCACGCAAGTCATAGTTTGCCAATCCCAGCAAGGAACACAAGCAAACTCCTGCAGCCAGATGGCCTCGCCGCTTGAGTAATAACGAATTCTAAAATCTGGATCTATAGGGCCGAACAAAGCAATAAAAGGCACTTCTAGCATTCCAGCCAAGTGCATTGCCCCAGAATCCGGGCACACTAGAAGGTTGCAAGAGGCAATTAGAGGAACAAGTTGAGGAATTGAAATAGTTCCCGTGAGATTCACCACTCGATTGCTTCTTATGTCTTTTGGTGGACAAACCAGATCCTTCTCAAACAGCATAATCTTGTAGTTTTTTGGTAGACGCCGAAGCATGATGCGAACAAGATCCCAGTTTCCTTCCCAAGTCCTAATATCGGCATAGGATTTTAAATGCACCCCTATTACCTTATCCCGACAAGTTACTCCTTTAGCGTGTAAAAACTGTGCTGCCCATTCTCTCTCTTCGGGAGATATAGAAAAGTAAAAATAGGGGTCTACTTCTTCGCTAGACAAGCCTGCCTCGTCAGCCAATAACTCTATGCGGTGAGCTCTATTGCATAGAGGAAGGTAATCGATCTTACCCATAAGATCGATTATGATAGTAGAGGTATCTATCTCCTCTAAGGTCCCCAGCTTATCAATGCACTCGAACCTTTTAAGAAGTGGAAGATATTGAGGAAAAGAGTAAAAGGAAACTGTGCTTCCCGGATTTCTCTTTTTCAAAGCACGTATGACAGGGAGGCACATGAGAACATCCCCCAATCCCTGAGCCCGAATAACCCCGAATTCTAGCTTCTCAAAAAGCGCTCTACGAATAGTCTCGTAGGTTTTAGCATCTACGATTCCGTTTTTGTAAGTTTGATCAATAGTTTTAATAAAACCTGACATCTTTTACTCCAACGGGGAGCCCGCAGCAAATACCTGGATTGTAACAGCAGGAGCTGACCCAGAGGGAATCGTGTTTTGAAAATAGATCTTGTAGATTGCTAAATCCCCACGATTGAGAAGCCACACCTTTCCGTATTCGGATATGTCTAGTTGGAACTCGTCATTGCTCGTGCTGTTGAACTTGATCTGAATATCAGCACTAGCATATATGGTAACCGCGTGCGCAGGAACCTCCGCTGGACTTCCAAATAACGTTTTCAGGTCAGCTCCGATGTCGATGACATTGTTAGGCATCCCGTAGTTGCTGTTGCTAGCAATAGTCTTTTGATAAGTTTTGTACTTCGCGGGAGATGCAGTTCTGGCTAGTATACGGATATCCTCTACTAAATTTCCCATTTTAATTCCTTTCTCAGCATCCTGAAACCAAGTCCATGGTCAAACCCCGAGGATCAGCTCCTGGAGAAGCAAAACTAGTGTTAATAGAAGAGCTTACTCCAACATGAACAAAGATTTTATCTGCTGCAGAGTCAGCAGAAACAAGATTCCCAAGATCATCTAGAGTGATCCCACGAGGCTCACTGCCAGGAGTGGAGAAACTGCTAGAGATCGTGCTCGACACTCCAGAATGAACATATACACGATCATTCACATATCCATCGGATAGAACATTGCCCGCACCATCCATCGACAGCCCATATGTATTTCCGTCAGGAAGAGAAAAGGTGGTGCTTGGCGTTCCACTGAGCCCAACAAACACTCGGCATAAATCTGCAAGCCAATCTGCGCACAGTAGATTCCCAGATCCATCAAGCGTAATATCAGTAATGTCACCAGGAACTCCAAAACTACTCGCTATTGTTCCAGAAACTCCCGCCATTACATAGATGTCGTTGTCTGTAGCTGATATCAGCAGATTACCAGATCCATCCATCGCCAGGCCTAGTGGAAGACTAGGGGCATTAAAGCTGCTGGTAATCGTGCCAGTTATGCCTGAATGCACATAGACTTTTGTAGTCCCAGTATCAGAGGAAAGTAAGTTGGTCATGGTTGTCTTCCATAAGCAGGAACCCGGTTCTCAATTTAGCAACCCCCTATTGAATCCATTGTCAGTCCTCTAGGCCCCGTCGAGGGGGAATCGTAGCTGTTGGTGATTGTCGCAGAAAGCCCCGAATGTATGAATATCTTGTGAGTAAAAAACGTTCCATCAAAATCAGAGGATATCAAATTTCCTGCATCATCCTGTGTTAGACCCCTTGGATCCTGCCCGGGAGGGAGAAAACTGCTAGTGATCGTGCCAGTGACTCCAGAATGCACATAAATCTTCTCACTTGCCCGATCTGCAGAAATAAGATTTCCTATGCCGTTCATTGTTAGCCCAGACACTGCTATGCTGGGAGACGCAAAGGTAGTGGTCACTGTAGAGCTTATTCCCGAGAATTTATAGATAACATTTGAAGAAGCTGAAGCGATGAGATTACCAGAGCTGTCCATGGTAATATCCAGTAAGTTCGCAGGAGCCACAAAACTACTAGAAACCGTGGAAGAAATACCGGACATTACGTAGACATCATCAGTAGTCGCCGATATAAGAAGATTCCCAGACAGATCCATAGAAAGACCTTCTGGGATCGAAGGGGTACCAAAGTTGCTGCTGATTGTACTTGTAGTACCAGAATGAATATAAACCTGAACAGAATCTTGATCACAAGATAGAAGATTGCTCATCCTCGCACCACATAAGCTTCCCTGGCTAGCTGTCCATCTTCGTAATGGTTGTACTCTTCAACCGAAACAACTTTCCCTGCTGGGAGAAGAGAGTAACCAGTCACATCAACTCCATCTCGCACTTTAAACCCAACTCCAATATTTGCTGCGGGGAGAAAAATAATTGTAAAATCAGCCTGCACCTGCTCCCCTCGATCATTCAAAACTCTTGCTATGCTTCCATCAATATAGCAAGGAACACTAGTTACAGGAGTGCTTTCGCTTAGCTCTCCATATCGATTCAAAACTCCAACAGGAACAATGGTGATGGAGTGTTGAAGTTTAGCTTCCACATCAATGGCCATACAGACTACCCCCTAATAAGCGTAGGAGAGCCAACATACTCTCGAAGTTCATCGTAAGACTCTGAAGCTAGAGATAGACTCGTTTGTCCATAAGAGTAACTCTCAGAAAGCTTTCCAATCGATTCAGAGTAAGAGGTGATTCCAGACGCCTGGCGCTCCCGATGCCGATTTCTCCCTTTTTTCTGCCTGAGTCTACCTAGAGCCTGGTAGACAGTAGCCCGCTTAACTGCCTCTTCCTGTCTAGTGAATTCTACGTTAAACGTATTAATCGTAGTTGCCGCCAGGTTGGCACCATAATACTGCCAGGGAAAGTCTCCGTAATTCCAGCCATAGGATTCCATGCCATAGGAATAGCGATCCCAATAACCCAATCCCTGAGGAGCACGGGGAAAGTGTAAAGCCTGATTGAAGAAATACCGACTTCCCGCCCAACGCATGCTGTCGATGTCTCGAGTAGCCCGAACAAGAGCAATCTCTCTAGACAATGTGGAGGCGCTAGTCCACACATCATAATCAATCACTGAAGACATGGTAATTGAATGGGCATCAGTAAAAGATACATAGCAGTTAGCCGTGGGTGAACCATAGGAGGAATCGATAATAGGATTCCTCACATCACCTAAAGACGGAATGTATTCCTCAGACATAGATTACCTCACACTATCGATCACGTTTCTTGACAGATTCTTCCGCTTGTTCAAAGAATTCGATAAGTGTCTTATGCACTTCTCTTAGCCCTTCTACCCAGCGCCGGAGAATGTGAGGCTTCAGAGCATAGTTCACTATATTTGTCCTTCCCATTTCCTCAGTAATTTCCTGCATGACATCTAGCTGCTCGTGCATAACTTTTTTGATTGACCTCTTCTCGGTTGCCTCCATTGTTGTCTCCTCTCCAGATCCAACCGCATCTCTTACAGATAATAGTATCTTCGATGCTCGATTTTCTTAGAATAGCCCCGCACATGAAGCAGGTTCGCATCCAAATCAACTTTTTACCTTCAAGCTTCCAGGAGAGCTGCAGAGAGCACTTCTGCAGCTCTCCCTCCCCTCCCGCAGGAGTCACATCATCCCTTTGTCCATAGGCATTCCGCCCTTAGAGCCTTTGCCCTTACCTTTATCCTTCCCCTTGGCAGCCCTCACCTTGGCCATCTTGTCTGCCATCGCTGATCCTTTGCCCTTCTTTTTCTTCTTGTCTCCCACCAGCATCGCCTGCTTCCTAAATTGTGTCCAAGTGTGCACAAACACTTGAACAGGTTTTCAGTTCACGCTTCATCCAGGATAGCTTTCTAAGAAAGTCTTATATCCTGTCCACGTGCTTTTTTAACCTCCAGATGAAGCCACTACCTTGGAGGAGTCTTTTAAAAGGAGACTAACCTTATACAGCTTCTCTCTCAATATTGATTGCTGCATTGAGATCACGATCGTGCAGGGGGGGGGTGATATTCTCACCCCCCATTAAGTTATCTTACAGCCTACCCGGCGTACATCCGGGCCATTCCCTCTTCGTTTCGAATCTCTACGGTGTACTCTCCGATGATCATTCCCTTCACCGCATCTCCGGTAGCAGCCACCGGGATGAATTGGTAGGAACGCCCCTGAAGAGGCACCACATGCACCCGCCGAGAGCTCACGGCCAGAAGGCTATTGGCCGGCATCCAGCGGCTAAGAACAACCCGCTGTACACCAAACACGCTCTCGTAGGTGGTAATCAGATTCCGATAGATAGTCTCCTCGTTCACCACCCTGACACGAGAAGTGTTGAACCCATCAATGATTCTCTTCCAGTTAGCATCCACGCAGAGAACATCAAGATCAGAGCCGCCATTGTCCCAAGCGGCCTGCAACACGTTCCCCAACCAGCTTTCGGTCAGAGTAGCCACAGACTGCGCGTTGGTGGTAAGACGTGTAATGATCCCATCCATAGTCCGATAGGCTGTGGCACTACCCAGGGTATTTCCAAGAGACTTACCGAGGATAACAGCCTTCTCCAGATCACGAAGAGACTCCCGCATTCTCTGCTGCTTCTGGTAGTCCGTCTCGTCAGTGATTCCACCAAGCTGAGTCACAGCCTGCATGGTTCCACTCACGATCAGATCTTTTTTCAGTATCTGAGTGTAATTGGACTTCCTGGCGCGAGGCCGGGAAATGTCTCCGCTTACATCAGCTCCTTCCAGAGCAGCATCACTCACCACTGTAAGAGTGGCACTGGCTGCGGAACTATTTGCGCTAGTTCCAGCGACAGCTCTGTTCACAGTGATAGTGTTGCCTACGATAGCGCTGATTTGCATGTATTCACTTCCACCAGCGCCGATAAGAACAGCCCCCACCTGAAGATGATTGGCCATTCCGTTAGAGATGCCGATAGCTGTATCGGCTGCTGTTGACGAGATAGCGCTCGCCGTTAATTTGTTGGGAGTTAGACTGTCTTCCAACCCGTGTTTATCTACTGTTTCCAGTAGCACCGACTATCTCTTCCCTCTGCAAGAAATCTGCGACAATTTCTTCAGCAGAGTGGGACGGTTTGTAGTGACTCGTATACTTCTCTGGAGGTTCATGATCATCTGAGTATTTGAAATCAAGCTTATGATGCATACTCGGAACCTGCTCAACAAAAGGAGATATAATAGGACGAAGCTTATGATAAGCATCTACTGCCCCAATACAAAGCTTTACCGAATGTGTCTTACGGCAAGAGCAATCATATTGCAGCCGAGACCTAATATCTAGCTTCTCTAGAAACCATCGTTTAATCGTATCAGCCTCATCAAGGCGGAAGCCTTGAATATTAAACACGATATAACGACCCCGAGGTTTCTTTTCTCCTTTCAGATTTGTATGCCATCCAGAGATTACCATTTGACCATCATCCATAAACCAAGTGGCAATCCCGAGAGGATCCAACTGATTGAGCAGAGCACCTTTCACTATTTTTACTCCTTTTGGATATAGCTCGTTCCTCAAGCGAGTAAAAAACGAATGGCGAACCGTCCAAAGATGATAAGTTGGGAATTCCTTCCCATTCAGCCGATTTATATATATTCTAGGCTCAGATGGGCAAACAGGACGCAGCTTCTCCAGCTTCCACTGAAGATAATCCAGATGTGCTGGAGAAGCGCATGTGTAAAAACATGTATGCCGCTGCCCTGCTTTCAAGTATCCGTCTCCCATCAACGATCCTAGTATTACCTGCCGGCCTTCTTTCGATAAAGGATTGTGCATGTTCCGCTATCCCTATCTACTCTTTACGATATCACTTAGTCTGTACACCTTCCCTAGAACTGTTTAAGTCCTTTGGGCTCGGCTCGGGATTGCCCACGGCATTACCCGTTGCGGGGTTCCCCGAATTTCCATCCTTTTATATGAGCAGCTTTTTAGTTTACTCATGCCCATTATGTTATGATGCCATCGCTTCCATGGCATCTCCACCACTTTCATGGTGGTGCGGACTATATTATCAACCCTGTAGGTTGTCGGGTACTTCGAGTTCGCTTGAACCCTACGAGCATAGGCTCTAGTCTCTGAACCTTCTCCATATCTTTTGACTTAGGAGCTTGGCTGCTGATTGTCCATATATCTTCAGCTGTTTTCCCGCTTTCAAACCCGCCCTTTCGAGTCATTTTGTAGCCTCTGAAGTTTTAGGAGTTTCCAGCAATTCACCCGATACACTTCTTTGTATTGCTACAAAGAGGGCCAAATGTTTAGCACGTTACGCGCAGGATAAGGTGCCTGCGCAAGAGCGTCAAGAAGAGCAGTCTCAAATGGACTGATCCATTTTCTTACCCCAACAAACAGATTGCTGAGGCCAAGGCGGCTTTTTATCCGCCCTTTCTGCATGTTTCCATGCAGATGAGGCCATATCATCAGGATGCAGAGAGAGCATCCTGGAGAGCGCTCGTGGACCCATTACTGACGGTTGCCTCCGTCGCGGGGTCTGGCCGTTGCTCCTTCAGGAGAGTATTCTTTCTAACTGTCTGCATGGCTTCCTCTCCCGCTCGGATCATGATAGGCATATCAGGAATCTTTCCCTGACTTAGCTGTCCCATGAGTTCACTCTCTTCACGATAGAGCTTGCACAGAGCACGCTCAACCTTCCTATGACAGGAGCAGCAGAGAACGCGAAGATGTTCTATACTGTTCTCCTGGTTCAGGAAATAAGGCACAAGATGATGCACATCCAGCCGCTTTGGAGAGTCTCCGCAGATTGCACAGGAAGTTCCATAGTGCTCAAAGCACTGACGGCGTACCTCCCACCACTCTTTGGTGTACCGAGGCTCCCACGGAAACTGCCTTCTGGAAAATTTTCCAGAAGCCCACGCTTCCTTTGCCCAGGCACTTTTCTTTTCCGCTAGCTCTGGATGTCTTTGATGCTGTGTTCGTCGAAGCTCTAGCATCTTTTCCCGAAACTTCGGGTCTTGCCACTGCTCTTTGTGCCGTTGAGACATTCTCTCTCGATATTCAGGATCCTGCCATCGTTCCTTTGCCTTGCTGCTAATCTTTCGGCAAGTTTCAGACCCGGGGGCAAGAACCCTCTTAGCGGCTTCGCTGGCTCTCTTTCTTCTTTCTGGGAGTGACCAAATATCCTGCTGCTTTGCGCTCAAACGAGCTCGAAGATCTTGATCTTCATCGTAGCGCTTCTTGAGATTCTTTGCAGCTTTCTTAGCTGTCTTGGCCTTCCATTCTGGGTCGGCCCACCGCTCTTTGGAAGCATTGCTGAGTCTTTGTCGCATCTCAGGATCCTTCCACATTGCTTCAGCTGCTTTCCTATGCCTTTCTCCCATGCCAGCTAAACCTTCTGCTCTGTGTTTAATCTACCGGGACCATCAGATCGAAATAATGTCCGAAACGTCTTCTGCCACACCCCTGAATGTACTGTCACTTCCTGTTACGTCGTATATTGCTTTACCTGTAAAAGTCAATTTCTATTCTCCCATTCAAACAACGCTTTATTCCTCTCACACCATCACCGTAAGCTGCCTTCACAGAAAGAAGGCCCATTTAGCATGAAGTAACTCCTCCTTTTATTTTGTTCTTGCCACCCCACACGCTCGGTGTGTATGATATTCATTCAAGAACACCAGCACAATAAAATTAAAATGAAGCGCTATAATGTTCACTTAAAAAGTGTCCGGTAGTGAAATATTTTAAGCGCCAAAAACTCTCTTTCTCTTTCGCCTCGCTACTACATCTGGTCTTCTGCCTCTGAGAGTAGCAGCCATTGCCGGAGACAAGATCTTTCCCCGAGAACGAACCAAGGATCTTCTGCTAGCGACAGCTTTTTTAAGAATCAATCTAGGCATTTTATCCTCCTCCCTGGCGTTTTCGAGTTTTCTTAGTAATCCGGCGAACTTGTACCTCTCTTTTTTGCATTCTGGCGCCTTTTTTCTTTAGCTTAGCAAGCTGCTGCTCCCACCAGGCTCTACCTTCAGGCCCCGTATTCGTAGATCGAACAGTCTTTCTGGCCTTTTTTATGTCCCTGGCAAGGTATTTTCGGTTCAACCCATAGCTGACTTTACGATTCCTAAGTCTCCTGGTTAAGCTATAACGTCCTGTTCCAGTAGCACGCAAAACCTTTCGAACCAACCTCTTGATAGCCAAGTTAATCTACCCCCACTAGCGTCTCTTCGTTCTTTGCCTGTTCGCAATTGCACGAGCCATAGCCTGTTTGAATTGCGACCGAGCAGCTTCTTTGTGCGCCAAAATCTGACTTCGTGAGATAGCTTTTTTAGAACCGCCGCTCCTGGACCACAAAGCAGCTCTAGCCTTTCTTACGCTGAGAGGCTCACGGCCTGTGCTAGCGCGTGCAGCCACTCTAGACCTCGAAACACTTTGAAGCCGTGACCTTTGCATTCTTGCGACAACATCTGGAACTCTGCGATAGGTGACCCGAGTCGGAGCTATCTTCCTAGCAATCAAGAAAACATCCTCCCATCGAGAGAAAGCCGCTCTTTCCAGGGTTCTCCCCGGGAATCGCAAAAGAGGCACCTGGCAAGAGCGAGCAAAAATATTATTTTCCGCGTTTCAAAGCTTGATCATGCTGAGTCTGAATATCACTCAGCTCTCGCTTCCTCCGTTGGTACATAGCTATGTCTGTAGGGCTCCCGGTCTGTGCCGCACGCTTTTGTGCTTCACCGACCTCAGTGGACTTCATTTCCATAGCATTAGATAAAGCCGATGCAGATCCTGAGCCTCCTATAGTGCTAGAAGGCTTTTTGAGCCACGGAGGAAGTTCCTCTCTAATTCCTTCGTCGATGTCGAAGGTGAGCCCATCTTTAGCTCGGTATTTCCATTTACCCGTAGAATCATCATGATAGAGATTATCGCGGAAGTACTTCATTCCGCCCTCTAAAGAAACTACATCGTTCTTGACCAAAGCATCTGCTAGCTGAGAGTCTCGCTCAGTAAGACTGCGCTTTTCTTCCGCATCCAGGCGAAGTCTCTTTTCAGTCTCCACGATTCCCCGAAGACCAGCAAGTTCTTGATCATGCTTCTTCTGCAGCCACACCAGACGCTTATTGAGCTCGTCTTCGGTTCCACCAGATGCCAAAGGCTCCTCTTCTCCTTCAGAACCTTCTTCTTCTCCCACCATACCAGACAACATGGTCTGAAATTCCGACCACTGTGTAGAAAGCTGTCCGATCTGCTCTTTGAGCCCTGCGTTCTCAGCCTGAAGAGTACGCTTGTGATCGGCTAGAATGCTATTAAGCTGATCTTGAGTAAAAGTCTTTTCAGTCATTCCTTGAGTTTCATCTGGCATGATATTTTCCTTTCTTACCTGACTTATTAGTCAGTGGTTGTACCTGCTTTAAGCAGTAAGTTTGACCTGCCTATTTTAGAGATAGGCAATTATCCCTCTCTTTATCTCAACCGACCATAACCAGTAGGAGTTTCCAATCTCTTCTTGATTTCCTTAGAAAGCTTCTTTGGCTTTCTAGCCCGAGAAATTTTTGAAAATATCTGAGCTTTTTTCACAAGCGCACGCATGTTCTTCTTAGCATAAGCCATAACTACATCCCAAATGGAGAGAAAGTGGGTTTAACTTCTTCTAAAGTGTCTGTCTCAATGTCTACAGTTTCCATGGTACTTTTAGGAAGCTTCCCTAGAAGCTTAACCGCAGCCTTTTTTTCCAGAAGACGCTTAAGTGTTGGGCTGCGGAACTGCCCTTTGACCTGGGTCAGTAGAGCTACCTCTTCCTCTACTGATTCGATGCCAAACTCTTCTGGATAATCAATTACACCTTCCCACTCCCGGCCCAGCCACTTCTCATGCAGCTCATGAATGCGCCTTTCTCCAGCTTCTAGCCGATCGGCCTTAGAGGCGATAGCTTGATTAGCCTCGTTACTCTCAAATTTATATGCCACTCCAGAACGGGCCTCCCGAGTCACTCGGCCAGTAAGTCCCCCCAGTCGAGAAAGACGATAGATCTCTTGCACAGCTTCACGAATCATGTTCTGAATGAAAGATGCCGGTTCCGTGGATGCTGTCAGAAAATGAGGAGGAGTACCTCCCATGTTATATTCTAGTACGTTATTCGTGCCTATCACGATCTCTCCTGGGGTCAACTGACTCCGTTCCATCACTAGAATATTCAAACAACGCTCGTAAGCCTCATTGTCAATAAGAGATCCCCAATTCAAAATCGCTAGATTAATAGGTCCTATATCTCTTAAGAAAGAATTTCCAATCGGAGACAGCGGCGGAGTTTCTCCACAGTAGAAGGTAACCAGAGGTACCTCTTTCAGAGGATGATTTCCCCCTCCTCTATATTCCACTTTGTCTCCTGTGATTCGATGAATATGCCACTCATTACGAGTCCAGGTACGATATTGGCAGATACCGCCCTTTTTTCTCTCAGAAAAAGAGTCCAATTCTTCAGAGATTTCCTCTCGAATGCGTATCCACAAAAGCTTTTTATCTTCTCCATACTCCCAATTAGTCAAGCACAGAGGACTCACCTTAACAAGATAGGGATGGAGTTTCATTTCTCTGCGCTGCTGTTCGTTAGCAGGCTCTTCCTTGGTTCTAGGCATATCCACTATCACATGATATTGCCCATAGGTCAGCATCCAGATTCCCACTTCCGCCATAAAGCGGTCGATAGGAGTCCCGCATTGATCTACGTCTTTCCAAAACTCTTCTAGCTCTTCAGCTATCAAAGACCGCTTCTTTTTTCGCTTGTGTAGAGGCTCCGTAGCTACACGAGCCGCTTCCTGATCTGGAGCAAGAAACGCAGATTCATCTGGAGAAGAAGGAGGAGAAGGAGTCAGAACAGGACCTCTATCTTCCCCGGGCTCAGGCTGCCGAACCACACCCTTACGAAAGATATAGGACATATAAGCATCAATAATCGTCTGACAATAGTTTGGATAAAAAGCACGAGCCTTGCGCTGACGGACACTGGTAAGACTCTCCCTCAGATGTCGATGTATCCAGCGAACAATGTCCGGCCCCCCGCTGTAGCAATCCTCATAGAGCTCCCACCGATGCCGATATTTGGTATATTCTGGATGGGTTTGCTCCAGGATCTTTTTTAAATCTTCTGAGGATTCTCGATAATTAGCAGCCATTAGCTCTGATACCCCTCGGTGTAAAATTTATAAAAACTAGTTCTTTTTGTTGCGTCCAAGGTTTAGAAACCCTCTTCTTTCAAGAGAGGAAGGAAAACACCTTTTGAGAAGAAGCTCACCCCTCACCGAAATAAGCTTCTTCTCAATTCGATGCGTCTAGTCAACTGTTTAGTCCTGAGATTTTCAAGTTGGTAAGTCTCTACTCACTCTCAAGCCCTCGCCTTTTAAGAAAGGGTAGTTGACCTCCAAGCACTAGTCAGATATTTCCAACTAGCGAGAACGCTTTCTCCGTCGGCGAACGCCATAGGCGGTTGCTCCAGCGGCGCCAACAATTGCACCTCCAGTAATTGCCCGACGAGTACCGGTCCTGGTTGCAGCACTGATGATACTGCTCCTGCGTGTCGGACGCTTGGCCGTGCCCTTAAACACCTCCAAACCACCATAGATAGTCTGTGACTGGCCTGGACGAGTCCTCTTGCTTTTACCCTTAGTCTTCCGCACCCCTCTCAGAAGCTTTGCCTGAGCCGAGCGCAGTCCTGTTGTAATCCGACCTCTCTTGGACACCTTTGCAGTCCTTGCTGCTACAGATTTACCAACCTTTCCACCAACGGAGGCTAAATATTTTGCCGTAGCCATCTGAAGCATTCCCCCTTTCTCCTCCTCTCTACCGGTCCACCGCTTTCGCTGATGCGGGAGAGAAGCGGAAAAAGCAAAGCATTAATAAGCCTCTCTGTTTCACGCCGCAAAATCTTAAGAAGTTTTCTTTCTTTTCTTCTTCTTTTTCTTTTCTTCTTCGGTTGTTAGCTTATATACAGCAGTACCTGCGCCACCAGCTACAGCCCCCTCAGCCCCAGCCATACCGACTTTCTTGATACCCCTCTTCCGAGCTTTGATAAAGCCAAAAAGCCCGGTAGCTGCAGCAGCATAAGTCTCTCCAGCACTAACAGTTTCAGATCCCTCGATAAACTTCTCTCTTCGTGTCTTTGTCTCAGACTCTTTGGCAGCTCCTTCGAGCTGCGGTGTCTCTGTCTTAGGTTTTGGAGTCCGGCGTCTAGGATTCTCCGGGACAGTAGATTTGGGAGTCTCCACCTTGATGATGATCTCTTGCTTCTTCCTACGAGATCCCTTTGCTCTCCGACCTCTAGAGGGCCTTTTAGAGATCTTTAGAGGTTTGGCTGGAGCAGTTGCCTGGGTCTTCGGAAGCTTGTATGCTCTAGCCAGATCTTCCAGAGTAACTGGAGGCTTGGGCTTCCTCGCTATCCCTTTGAGCTTCATCTTGAAGAAGATCGCTCTCAGCATTCTTCTTGATAGTGCTCGACCCATTATACCTTTCCTACTTCGATAACCCGACGAAGAGGCGTCTCTAAAGCTTGTTGAGACTTGGCTTGAGCCTGTAGAGCCTCTTTAATTTTCTTCTTGTGGGATTTTTTGATCTTTGGAGGACGCCCCCGCTTCACAGAGGTATGCATTTTATCCCATGTATCCGGAGGAAACCACATACCTTTCTGCGCACCAGGACCAACCCATTTTTTGTAGTGCGGAGGAGGCACTAATTGCCCAGCACCAGGACGCCCCCTGCCTAAAGCAGGAAAAGGCATTCCTTTGGCCAGAAGCTCAGCCCCTTTGGCTTGGGTTTCAGCAATTAGCTGTGCCTTTCTAGTAGCATCAGCTGCTCTCTCAACACTGGAAGCAGCTCGAATAATCTGCTGAGGAGCTCCTGTGATCATACCACCGGCTTTAAGCCAGGCCCTGGTCTGAGGATATTTTTTTCTTAGAACATCCTCAGCGGCACCGACATAGTAGTCGGTTCCCTTGATAGCTCTCTGAGCACCACGAATGTAGTTCTGGTTCTCCCTCATCTTGGCGAAGATTGCCCGCAAGACAGATTTTCTGCGCTCTGGGGGCATGTTTTGTAGGCTCAAAAGGAAAATCTCCTATTTTCTTCGCTTGGACTTTGTCTTGCATGAAACCGCCGCAAGGTAGAGTTAGCAAACTTCTTAGCCACCTATTTCTGGCATAATGACCTTATAGGCCGTATCTTTGTTACCCTTGTGCATCTCTCCTCGCATACGATCAGAAGCACAGCGAGGACAAGGATGCCATGGAGGACCGTCCACACAACCCTTTCCAATGCAAACAGGGCATACATACTCTTCTTCTCCCATTTCAGGAGCATACTCCGTGTGATCCATTTCTCCCATTGTATAGTCGTCCAAGGTCTATCTCCAATCTTTAGTAGATTAAAAACAGAAAATAGTTCTCTTATAGAAGTCATAGAAAATTTATGCAAGCCCTATGCCAGAAAGAAAAGCGGTTGTGCAAAGGCACTAGCAGGCAAGAAGGAGAAGCATTTAGTGCAGATAATACAATCTTCTGAAAATAAAAAGGGCAGTCTCATTGAGACTGCCCCCTAATCCAAACGCATTATCGAACTTCAAACTCCACATGAACCCCAACTACTTTTCCAGGCACAAGCGCTTTTCCACTAACTGTGCCACCAATGGCCAAAATCATTCGGTCATGATCAACATGATTAGAACCATTTGCGTGATAGTCCGTATCAGTTGTATCGACCGCTCGCAATTGTCCATCAGCATGTTCTTGGTAGTAGACAACAAAAGAGTGCCTGTCGTATTCTACTATATCACTAGTTGTTGCCGCAGTATGTTGGATCGGTCTTAAACCAAACAGCTCCAAGTCGTGCCCCTGAACATTCAACACCCTGAAGACAGTAATATTCATTGGATGGCTTTTCATCCAGCCCTTAATAGCAAGAGGGTCAGAAACACCAGGGATATTCAACGGAATATACAGAGTACCATCGGCACCTACTGCCAAAGTCTGATTGGGGTAACCAAAAATACCCTTTCCAGGCAAAGTAAGAGGTGCAGAAGCTACTGTAAATTCCGAGGATAGGACTGATAACACAACTGAGCCATCTTTTGCAGTAACCCTGATTGAGTTAGGACCTAATGGTAATCCACCAGGTAAGAGCAGTTTGATCCTTTTCTTCCCCTGCCGATCTAAGGCAGCAGAAACTTGAGTACCTGCAGTCCCAAACCACACCATATACGAGCTCCCTGCTTTAAAGAGATCGCTGTATAGCCTGATTGGAACTCCTGTGTAGGCCACAAAGGGAATAACTTTTCCAGGTGGAGGCACAGGAGTATCGCATCCACAACCTGCTAGAGCTCGATTAAGATTTACCAGCAATCCCAAACAGAAAAGCACAGAAACTAAAACCAGCAATTTTCTCTTCATTTAAACATTCTCCTCGCAAAATGATACTGTTTGACCAACCAAATCACTAAATCCCCTTCAATTTTAAAGCAAGAATTGTGCCACCTGTTTTGCGGACGGTTGCTTTCTACCACAGCCCTTGAGCTCGCCTAGTCGTATAGGAAGCAAAAGCCGATTTTGGACTACGAACCAAATAGCGCAGGCAATCGGCCAAATGATCATTGTCTTTAACAACAGCATCTTTATCTGGCAAACCATCGTCACTCATTGGATGGACATAGCCTTCCCCTATCTCATCGAGAAGCTCCTCACAGTCCTCCAGGATATAGAGCTTAGGGCGCCCAGTTTTAGGATCTCGCTCCATCAGCTTCTTAACGTCATCGATTCCCAAGAGAACATTATTGTCAGCCATAGTGAGAGAAATCCCCAAAGCTTCCAACTCTATAGCTTCCTGGAGCCCCGAAGGATCATAGAATACTCCACTCTCCCTGCCAAAGTCAGGAGAATTTTTGATTTGCACAGCATGGTCTTTAAGCAATCTACTCCCTTCCGTTGTTGCATCATGAAAGTATTCGAAATATACAAACCAAACACCCTCTGGGGAAACAGTGCATTTCAAATAGCCAAAGTGTGCACCAAAATCAACAGCTGCGTACCGTTTCCAGGCAGCCGGAGGTCGTTCATGCCCAGTAAGATATTTGAATTGATCCCAACTCAAGATATGCACTTCAGGATTGAAGTAATCTCCGTAAACCAGAGTAGAGTCTGAAGTCTTTCGATTGAACCACTGAGCGAGAATCACATCTCTATCTATCAAAGATATCTTCTCTATGAAATCCTCAACTGGCATCCACCCACGAGAATTGTGAGCAGCTCCCTTGCATAGAGGCACATACTCCCCCTCTCGATTCATATAATGATATGCAGGGCAATCTCCGTGATTCTTATCTCCAAAACACTCTCTTTGACAGGTCTGCATCACCTCCAAGCAACAGAAGTTAAACACTTTGATCCTGCGCTGAGAAGCCTCTTTAAGCAAGCGAGTAACACTTCCGCCAGCCCATTTACGAGTAGAAGCCATAACAGTCTGAGCACGGTATCCATCAGCTGATAAAGCCATGGAAAGCCCCTCTTGAAGAGTGCTCCACTTTATCAGCTCCAACTCGTCGATCCGAACTTTTACCGGGTGGGGGCCATTGAATCCTTTTACACTTCCGGTAATCACCTCTAGAGTAGAACCGTTGGTGGCTTCACTGTAGGACATAAGGTTCTCTACCAAAAGAGAGGAAAGCAGAGGATCTTTGTAATATCCGCAGAAGTAATCATAGCACCGATGTGATTGATCTAGAGTAGCTCCGGCTGATACGATAGTGACTCCTGGGCGAAAGACAAGATCCAGATGGTTCAGGAGACTGAAAATTCTAGTTTTCCCACTACCACGTGATCCGTAGGCAAAAGCGCTAGATGTTCTCTCAAAAAAAATATCGTGCAAAAATCTAAACGGAGAAACATGATTTGGGCAATTCTTTTTCTTTGGAACATCAAAACCTAAGTACTCTTTGATATAGAAATCTAAATCTTCCTTAGTATGCACTCCTTCATAGAGAAAAGTGTGTAGAAGATTTCTTCGTATTTTTTTAGGATCCAATACTAGTGTCATATAACTTCCTTATAAAATCACAGCTTTTGCAGGCACACCAAACAACCCCCATCAAATTTAGCTAGATAATCATAGCGAATAGATTGTTTCCCGTCAACTAACAGAGAAGTCCAAAGATGTAGTTCTCCGGTATAGGGAAA
>Ga0209324_10001362_pt1 | contig 16743 bp, 19 predicted proteins | sample Rifsed19ft3_FD_184015 | JGI IMG/M metagenome (GOLD analysis project Ga0209324, IMG submission 184015) | Soil microbial communities from Rifle, Colorado, USA - sediment 19ft 3 (version 2) | ecosystem: Environmental > Terrestrial > Deep subsurface > Rock core/Sediment | place: Rifle, Colorado...
TTTATTGCGGCCCATGCCGCTTCACGCCCTAAAATGTGAGCGCCTTTCTCGGGGAATTTACCACATGCAGTTGTTCCTACACCTAAAATGTATACGTCCTTCATGATTGTTCTCCTTAATTGAACTATTTTTTATTTTAAACCACTTTTATCTTCAATTGCAATATATAATTTTTTCAAATAAAGTTTTATAAATTTTAGTTTTAGCAATAGCGGAAACCGAACTCCAAGCTTTTTAACTTCAGAGCCTATCAGAACACAAAATTAACAATGTTGTAAACAAAAACCTCCAAAAAATGAAGCCGCCGAAGCACAGCGAAGGCTGATAGCAACGGCGGCAACCGGAAGGTGGAACGATTCAATGATACATCTCATTGAGTTACAATGTCAAGCCTATTTAATTCCTTCCTGAAAAAAGTATTGTTACAATTTTACTTGACTCTTGAGCTCGATGAAAAGTTGCTTTCGTCTAATCTGATATGTACGCAACAATAAATCAAAAAAGTTTTAATTGTCCAGTATCTAGTCTGTGGAATGCATCACTAGAAAGATGAATTTTATTGCCTGCGATTCCTGTTTTTCGACAAGAAATTTCAAATAGTTTATCTACCTGGTCAGCAAAGATACCTTCTCCGTGCATTCTTTCATGGAATATAGAGCTATATAATTTACCACTGCGTATTGCCCTTATGCGGTTAGGTATTTTGCTTTTCTTGTCAGGGAAGTGTTGCTCCAACCAATGTTGAAATAGGTCTGCTACGCCATATGGTAGTCTTAACATTATATATCCTGCCTTTTGTGCTCCTGCATCAACCGCCTTCTCAATAATCCTTGGAATTTCATGAGCTGTAAGACCAGGAATTACTGGAGCAACCAACGCTGTGACTGGGATACCATTCTCAGCCAGTTTCTGAATTGCCTTAAGACGAAGATCCGGTTGTGAAGCGCGGGGTTCCATTACTCGGGCAAGTTAGGATCTAATGTTGTGATAGAAAGCGCAACCACAGCCGCGTGTTGTTCTGCTAATTCTTTTAAAATATCAATGTCACGGGTTACCAAGTAATTTTTAGCAACTATTCCCACTGGATTACTACACTCCGCTAACACCTCTAGACAAACACGTGTTAAGCTAAAATGGCTCTCAGCAGGTTGATATGGGCCTGTCACCCCACTAATTGCAATTGGCTTAGGCTGCCCCATTTTGGAGAAGAAAGTTCTCTTCGTAGCAACTCTGGAGCATCTTCTTTGACAAATATTTTTGTTTCAAAATCTAATCCTGCCGATAGTCCCAAGTACTCGTGAGTTGGTCGTGCATAACAGTATATGCAGCCATGCTCGCAACCACGGTATGGGTTAATACTAGCTTCAAATCCTACATCTGGGCTGTCATTATATGAGATAATGGTTCGAGAGTAGTCCTTATAAAAAACGGTTTTAGGTGCGTCCTTAGCTTCATTACCAACATCAGCTGGAATATACTCAATCCTCTCAAAACGATTAGCGGGATTTCCCGCTGAACCTAGACCTTTGATTTTTGGTAAGATCCTCTCCATGTTTAAATAAGCATCTTAAGTTATTTATTGATTTCTGCCTTCTTATAAATTCCACATATAGCAACAAAACTCACTTATTCAACTATCATTGTATATCATAGCTATATCCCACGACCTTATTCCAATCTTTTTACATACTCAAAGACCTACAGGGTCGATCGTACAACCGATTCTGTCATATAACATACGACTTATTGCTTTTTAACGAAGACTTTTGGGTACCATAGGTTTTCTGTGAGAAAATCTACTCCAATACTTATTGGCTTGTTGTAAGACTCTTCTTGGCTTCTTACTTTTAAGCAACTATTATGGTATGGATTCATTATACCTAATGTACATATCTCCATGTCTTAGAACTCTTTTTGTAATAAAGAAGAAACTTTTAACACTAAAAATCAAAGCTGCAATTTAGGACAAGCTATAAGTAATTTGAGCTTGGTGTTAACGTGTCATTATATTAAGTTTAGATTACCGTTGAGACTAGGGCTAGGTTTCTCAGTCGAAAATCTTTCTGACAGGAACTAATGTTACCGTAGTGGTGCCCTGTGGGTTATGTTGTTCTGTCTGAAATTCATATATACCTTTACAAGCTTCAAGTCCAAGCTCCATAGCACTTTGTTCTTCTGTTAACACAACCGGCTGGTCTGCTCGCTCGTACGCCTTTTCATAGCTTACTGAACGTGTGTTAATTTGAATAGGCTTATTCATGAAGGGGATAAACGCCCAATCTATCAACAACATGAATATTAATAACGCAGACAACATTGGGATTATACTGTCCCCGATATCCTTCATAATACTTGTACCACTTCTATTTTTTTGTTCTTCCATTTGAAACTATATCCACGTTAAATAATGGCTTAAAAAAGTTACATCTTAGTATCCGCTCACAATTCTGTTGTATTATCATCATGATTGTTTTTGTTCTCACTTCACTGCGTTTAACCGTGTGTGTACAACCTTGGTTTTGTTAATTCTACTATCTGTAATCTTGTTGCGATTTATGTATGTACTAAGCATATTTATTTCTGAATTTGAAAAGGTCTCCTTGTTCCTCCCTGTTCTCAAATAGCTCCTTATACGTTATGTTTAATGCTGTACAAATGCGGTCTATGGTCTTTCTATCAACTCTTTGCCATTTGTCGTGATACAATGGTGCTAAGGTGTTGAGTGGTATGCCAGAAATAGCTGATAACTTTACACGTGTCATATTTCTTTCTGCCAGAACTATTCGTAGCCTGCATACTATACGAGCCATCTTGTAAGAAATTTCTATATTTAATTTTAGATGAGTTTATACTATTATTCAAGATATTTTAGAATAATTATTTAATTATCTAAAATAATCCTATAAGTAATCTTATAGTTATTCCAAATAAGCTTCTACTTTAGCATTCTGTTAAATTTAGAACAACTGGTACTCACGGCGAATTGGGTTCTGCGTTCCATAAGTTATGGGTTTATATTATACTGCCTTAAATTTTTCCTCTTATGGCTTATTCTAAACCCTTAACGCAAAGTGGGGCCTACTATTGCCTGTATAGTTAGTAAGCGCAAATGATTGAACGGTCTACTGCCTGTATGTGTCTCAAGTATTATCTAATCTAAAGGTTTTTCACGCCACCGCAATCGAAAAGGTTTCTAATGCAGGTACGTGGTAGCAATGATTGGGTTTATCGTGGATGAATTGAATCTATTTACGCAATTATTTAGGCTTTCTCTGTTTTCATGGTGTTTGATGTAGTTAGCCTCTACATTGTTTTACAAACGATGCCATTATTTTGTAATCAGCTACTGAATAAAATCGGGTGGTCGCTTTTTGTTTCTTTTTTTTAATTAAGCCGCTTTGTATGTATTAATGCATTATTGTGGGTCCTTGTGTCCATACTTGGATTCCGCTATTGTTTCCTTGTAGATTAACTCGTCAAATGGTATATTCTCTAATTTACAGTTTGCTTTTACATCGTCCTCTAGGCTTATAGCATAATCACCCCCTACCCTTAACTGCCGTGTAAAATTCACTATTCTTGTAATCTCCTTCTTTAAACTTTCGTACTCATTCTTAGTTATCGCTGTTTCACCTTGTGCTCCTTTGTGTTTTTCTTTTAGCCCTTTTGCTCTTAGGTAGCTTAAGTAACCAGGTGGTAGGTGTTCTTGAAACTCAGATATTGCACCCTCACAATATGTAAATGAGTTTATTTTTGTCTTTGATCTCAATACCGATGCAATAATTGCTGCTTCAATTATATCCGGGATAACATTTTCTAACGCTTTATTTTCATAAAACTCATCATCACCTATCCTCCACTGATTTCCTGTGTATTTTTCATAAAGGGAAATTACATAAACCCTATGATTAAAAACACTATCATCAATTTCATCTACTATTGATGATGATTTTGATGATGACTCTATGTTTTTAATAGAGTCATCATCATTTAAATAATTTGTATTAATATAAGGTGTAGTACGAGGTACTCCAGTACCTTTTACTGGAGTTACTGGAGTAGTTTCTACTGGAGTTACTGGAGTAGTTTCTACTGGAGTTGTTACTGGTGTATGTACTGGTGTAGATACCACGGTGCGTACTCCAGTACTTATGTTATTAAACATCGCTGGTGTTATAATCTTTTTTGTCTGGGGGTGTACCTTTATTCCAGCCTTTTTTCTAGCTGTTAATATTTCCTTAGGTGGGAATGCCATATACACAGTTCCTAGTGGATGATTAGGGCAGGGGTCTACAAGAGCAATACTCTTTTTGGCAATGAGGCTTTTGATAGCTTTTCGTATGGTTTTATCGCTTCCTATTCCGGTAAGTCTCATAAGCCTTGAAGCTCCAAAGTGCTGAGGCACGTTTCCTTTTACAACAGTCTCTCTGTAAATCACCGAATAAACTTTAGCTTCCATCGCTGTATGTGTGGCATCAAGGCTTATATATTCTTCACGAGGCTTCGGTTCTTTCGTGATTCTTTTATCTTCTGATTCATATACTGGAGTATCTACTCCAGTATATGCTGGAGTACTTAATCTAACTACCTCATTTGATTGTTCTTTTTCTTTTGAGAACTCTAATAGTTCGTCTTTTTTAGTTGGGAGTTTTAATAGGTTAGGGGCTCCCTTAAAATACCTCTCCCAAAGAGCATCGTCCTTCTCAGAGTTTTCCTTCGGCTCAAATTCCTTTACTGTTTCAGAGGATAGGCCTTCAATTTTTATGGTCTCAACCGGTTTTTTCTTCCTGGGCAAGGAGATCCCCTCCGGATTTACTAACTTTATTCTTTTCTATGAAATCTAAAAGTATCTCTGCAACGCGTCTATAGTCCTCGGATGCCCGTGATTGAGGTGAGTATTCGAATATCGTTTTATGGTAGCGGTTTGCCTTAGCAAGATTGGTATCAACTCTGATGGACGGGAAAATAATAGTGTTTGTGTTTCCCCAAACTTCATGTATAGATGAGAGCACTTGATCAGAGATGGAGAGCCTGGCATCTACGAAGGTTGGTAGAATACCAAGAATAATCGGAATTACCTCGAAGTATTTTTTGAGAAGAACAAATGTTTCTTGGACATGCGATGCGCCTGCTATAGCAAGGCTATCCATCGAGATTGGCAGGATCAGGTATCTGGTATATAAAACAGCATTTGTTTGTAGAAGTGAGAGGGAAGGAGCACAGTCTACAAAGCATATGTCATAATGGTCAATCCCTTCCATGCGCTCTGCTAGGGTCCTTTCCCTACCCATAACGGGAACGAGGTGCATTTCGGCAAGTTCTGTCTTCTTATCCGAAAATATTGAATCAATATTGGGTCTTACGTTTACAACGCATTCCTCGAATTTAACCCCTTCGATGAGGAAGTTGTATAAGGTATCCTTAGGTTTTACGTTCAGGAGTGTAGCAATGCTACCTTGGGCATCGGTGTCAATAACTAGTACCTTCTTTCCCATCTGAGCAAGGGCGGCGCTAAGGTTTAAGACTGATGTTGTTTTTCCTACCCCACCTTTTTGATTTGCTATGGTTATTTTAAACATGCTAGCGCCCGTTCTCCTTTAAAAGTTCTTTTTTTATCTTTTGAATTAGGGCAATATCTTCTGCAGTCCAAACACGATAGTTGTTTTTTCCGTTGCGTCCAGGCTCAGGAATCTTCTCTGCACGTAGCCAGTTAAGAAGTGTCTTTTTAGAAACCCCTAGAATATCAGCTACCTCTTGGGTTTTATAGGTAAACTTCGTCATTAGCACTTCCTTTCCATAGTTTATTAATTTTTAGTATGTCTATCATATTTTTATACAAAGGTCAATCCTTTTTGTTAAAGTGCTTGAATGTTTAGCTCATATATGCTTCTTGCTCTATTGGTATGGTAGTTAAGACATTACTAGTGTTCGGATTGAAACCCATATTGCCAATTGTGAAGTATAGACTATGGAATATGAGAGCTAAGAACAAAAAGAGACCATAACTGGTTTAAGACATTGTATTATTTAGCGTATGCGCCTATTGCTCACCCTTAAGTTCAAGCACACTTATATAAGCTACTACAACAACTAAAAAATTGCCTTTTGGCCTAGAAGATTTGGTCTCAGAGGTACCAGCTTTGAGTAATCTGCTTCATAGAAGGCTTCTTAGTTAGGCTGTGTATGGTAAGACTTTGTTCACAAGTTGTTAAATTGGTTTGGTATGTACTACTTGATGATGGGATGAGTTAGTAAAGTTTGGGTGGAATATTTTGACAGGTAACGGTTTAGGTGTTCACTATTTGAAAAACAGAAACGTAGTTCCGCTATTGCAATCATTCTTAAAAAATTTAGTGGATTTATTCAATGAATACAAGAGGGTATAGGTAACATTATTCGTTATCTAAATTCATTGCTTATAGATAAAAATACCTCTAAAGCTCTTGCTCTATTGGGATAAAAAAGAGAAAAAACAAGATGGCATATTGCCTTCTTGAATTTATCCTTATGCATATGTTCCTCAATGTTCTCAGTCTGGGGAGAAATGGACTTAGACATCTCTGATAATAACTCTACAGCAGGCTCAAGGCTTTGCTCTGATAAAAATACCATATTCTGACCTACCTTATATAGGTCTCTTATCACCCTTAATTCCCAATGCTTTATTGGCTTTGACGGAGGGCGAGTGAGTTTTAAAAGAAGGGTAGGGGCAATATGAACCCACGTGGAGATAAAAGGGCTTTTTCAAGCATTTTCCTTGTCCTAGATTCATTTTTTTGAAGCCCCTTCTTAATAAGAGAGGCGGTTAGCTTTCTTATATCTCTACCCTTAAGCCCTTCCTGTAGAAGAACCGGTGTGGTCTAAACCGGGCACCTAGGTAACTATAGGACTACCAGACATCTGTAACAGAAGGAGTATACTGAGGATGCGTGGAGGTATGCTTCTATGACTCAAGAACAATATCAGCAAAAATTAGCTAATTTAAGGCTTTCTTGGTTCCATCACGTCCAAGAAGTTACTCATAACGTAGCTAAAACATGTCGCTATTATGGGATTGTTCGAAAAACGTACTACTTCTGGTGGAACCGGTATAATATGGTTTTGAAGGGGTGAAAGATCGCTCTCGCAAGCCTCTTCACAGCCCAAGGGTTACTAAAACGGAGATCATTGAGAAGGTTATTTATCTAAGACAACATTACTATTTCGGTCCATTAAAAATCCAGATGTATCTTTTACGGTACTATGGTATTAGAATTACTGCCTCAGCTATCCATCGAATTCTTAAGAGGCTAGGGATGAATCGTCTGCCAGCTAATCAGCGTTATCGTCCCCTCAAGGAAAGATTCAAAAGATACGAGAAACCCATTCCTGGTCACAACATTCAAATAGATGTGAAATTCTTGGATCCGATTCCTGGATTAACACCAAAGAAATTTTATCAATACACCGCAATTGATGATTGTACTAGAATCAGGATTCTTAAGATTTACAACAGGTACAATCAAAAGAATTCTATTGAATTTGTAGATTATGTTCTAGCTAAACTTCCATTCTCTGTTTATTCAATCCAAACTGACAATGGAACTGAGTTTGGACCACAATTTCACTGGCACATTCTGGATAAAGGGATTGAGCATAGATACATTCAACCTCGTACTCCAAGGCTAAATGGGAAAGTGGAGCGATCTCATCGAATCGACGACGAGGAGTTCTACCAGATGCTTCAAGGAATTGTCATTGATGATTCAAAGCTCTTTAATGAATAACTAAGGGAATGGGAAAATTTCTATAATTTTCAAAGGCCACATGGGTCTCTTTCTGGTCAAACCCCTTTTGAAAGGTTGCAAGAAAAACTGAAAGAATTATCTTTAACCGAGGTTACTCTATGATGTTACCGGTGTCTTACGAACGTACAGTTAAAGTCCTTACTAGAAATTCGTTTCTTGAGATACCAGTCTTTTTAGCAAGTGTATTTACAGTTTCTGCAACCTCATTTGAAACTTTAAAGGTTAAAATAGGCATTTAGACCTCCTCTAAAAAGCCTTTTAAGGCTGGTATAACAGGGATTATAATAAAACATTTACTAAAAAGAAACGAATTACACGCACTAGTTAGTTTTATAAAGGTTTTTTGTGTGTATTAAGTTTAGATTTGGGCAACAAATGTTTTATAGGGTTCTTATGGTTGAAGTCTTAACAGTAAGTTAGCATGTGCAACTAGATAAAAGCACCTGTCGTCTAGCCTTGTGGAGACTCAGTCGCTATTAGTCATTAAAGGTGAGCCAAATAAAAACTGACAACATGGAATCCTACCTGTTAAAGAATCGGTGTATCTTATAATAATTCGTAGTCTTATTAAACCCATCAATCAAAATTGAATAAAGATCTTTAATGTCTCATAATAAAGAATATGTCAACTAATTAGAAGAAAAGTCAATATATATAAGCAATTAATGATGTATAATGCACCATTCTGCATTCGGATTTTTCTTAACAAAATTATTATTTGCCAATATTAACGAGTAGCTTGTAGAGCCTACCCCATAAGATATGGTAATACCACATATTTCTATACTGAAGTCTTAATAAACCCCTCTTATTCAGTGAGGTTATCACACCTAAGACGACTATTCCTAAGGTTGGATACGTTGCTTACTTACAGGACACATAGTGTAATATCTTTGGTATCTTTCAAGAGGATCCCTCTGCTAATTAACTGCAAATAGCTTAGCAGTAAGACACAATACTAATGAAGAAGGTTGAAAGACTTTTTATAGTCTAAGTATCTTTGAGTAGTCCTAATCAGTTTATGTGCAGAGGATAATAGTACTTTTTAGATCAAACAACTCGTCTATCTTGCCGATTTTATATAATTAACCTTTAACCTTCCTTTTCTTTTCATTACTTCTTTCCTTTTTATTAAAATATTGCCTCAGTGCCTCGTCAGAAACTAGCCATTTACCTGCTACCTTTCTACCCTTAATTTTTCCCTGTCTAATATAGGCCCTTAATGTGCTGCTTGTCACATCTAGTTTCTTTGAAATTTCTTTAAGGTTGTAAAGATTCAATCCTGCAATATTTTTAGGCATCTCCTTATCCCTCCATACTCGCAAAGGACGTCTTCGCAAATTCACCAAAATCATCGCACTAGAATCTATAATCAAATGCGTCTCCATATTGTTGAATTGTTAATACTGAATAAACTCCTGAAGATAATTTGGCAATAAATCGATTATTCGGTGTAGTCGCATCTGATCACGAAATAGTTAAGTCGTCGACAGCATGGTACTCAACTTTATTAGTGCTTCTGATTCATTATCTGGATTTGCGATGAAACTCTTTTGCATCTGGTAATTAACTAAGAAGCACAAATTGTAAAACTATATGAACGCATCGTGTAACGCATTCATCATCCATACCAAGCAGAAATGATTTCTTCAAATAGCTCTATAAATCTCTATTTATACTTACTCTGCTCCGTCGTCATTATGAACAATTCGCAAATTATTACGAACCGAGATTCTATCCCTAACCTTAGCAAATACATGACTAATCATTCCTGCAATAAAGCTTTCATTTGATGAACTAAGGTCTATTTTTATTTCAGTTATTTTCTCGGCTTTTGTTACTCTACTAGCACCATCTTGAAGATCAATCGGCGTGACAATTATATCATCGGATTCATGCGAGCTTTCAATTGTATAATAAAACTTAACTAGATTACCCCCCTGATCTGGAGGATGCTTCCATCTGTTGCATTCAGCTAAGACAAAGCCTTCAACACCAATTCTGAAAGCAACTAGGTTCACCTCCCAACCAGCTCCCCAGCCTTCTTTTCCCACTTCCTTTTCTTCTTTCTCGTCAAACAAGAGCTGTTCCCTTATATCTTTTAAAAGCTGTCTGGAAGCATCTTCGTATGTCCTCCAGATATCCTGGGACAACATTGCTAAATCAAATCTTCTAAGACTGCTTTTTTTCTTCACTGCTATTGACCTATACTTTTAGAAATTTCATTTCTATTGTTATGTTAGTTTATCATTCTAGTGTATTTATTTATAAATAACAAGTGCTTATTTTATGTTTATCCAACTGTTACTTACCACTTTTGAAAACTTAGAGGCCATTTACCTGCGATCCTCAGCATGTTTATCACATAAAAGAATAGCTTAACTGAACTGGTAAAGCCGTTTATTATATTATTACTTTTGAATATTGGTATGATATGCTGCCCTTAAAGAGGTAAAGGTTTATAACGCAATCATGGAAGATTCTTAAGCTAGGGCAGAAGCTAAGAGAAAACATACAGAAATCACGGTGGAAGATTGTCAATTTATAGCAACAAAGAGTCATAAAGTTGGGAAAGTGTGGACAAGGATTATGTAACAAGAAAGCAAAAAACAGATTCATTACGTATATTGAAGAGCTTTCGAAAGTCAAGCTGAATGGCAATGCGTGCAATCATTATTCTCATGATAACCCTGTAAACACGATTAGAAGAAACAACCTATTATTGTATTTTCGACAAATGGAAAAGTTCAACTCACGAATCCTGATGGTCGGAGAAGCACCGGGATACAGGGGATGTCGTTTGACAGGCGTTCCATTTACTAGCGAGTTCATTCTGTTAAACGGGGTAGATAGATTTGAAATTTTTGGACGCTCTAGGGGTTATATGAAAACTAATGAATTTATAGATATCTCTAAGGAATCAACCGCAACAATCATGTGGAATGCATTAGAAAGAATTAAGCGCCTTCCTTTACTGTGGAACGCCTTTCCATTTCACCCCTTTAAAAATAGATGCTTGCAATCTAATAGGACTCCGACAAATGATGAGCTGAAAATAGGTGAAAGGTATTTAAGAGGGTTGATTCAGTTATTTGATACAAAAGCAGTTGTTGCTATAGGGAATAGGGCAGAATCAACTTTAATTAATATAGGGATAAATTTTAAAAGGGTTAGACACCCTGCAAATGGGGGCAAAATCGAATTTACTAACGGAATAGACGATATAATGGGTGATTATCAGCGATGAACATAACAAACTTGACACAGAAGGAAGGCCCAAGTTGAACCTATTACGAAACTTATTTGCTATTTAATCAGGGGATCAATGATTAAGTCTACCAATAGCATAGAATGGTAGTTTTGATTAAACAATATAAAGCAAATACAATTGCTATTCACTAACGCCTTTCATCAGGTAAACCAATAATACGTCTTAAGGATCTTAGCTCCTCGTTTGCTTGTGCATTTCTAAGTTTCATGCTCTCGACTTTTTCATTTATTATTTGCATGAGCTGAGTATTTTTTGAAATAATCTCCTCAACCCTACCAGGGTCATCAGAGTTATCAGTTCTGGCATCTCTGATGGAAGTATCTAAAGGATAAAATAGCTTATACTCTTGATCAGAAATAAAATTATCTAGATAGAGATAAGCCTCCTCCAGTATGCTACGTTTATCTGGGGACGTTTCTCTGAGAAGCAGCTGAGCTATAGCGTGTCTTATCACACCTTTGGGAAAGGGCAGTAGGGATTCTGGTAGGGCTGAGGGCACCAAAGTTAATTCTTCAGCATCCTCGCGTTCAAGAACATCCCCAAAGGCTAAGACAATGTCACGAAATTCTCTACTCTCACCCATCTTCCTAGTCTAATTATAAAACAAAAAGAGATGAACTGTATCGCTAAATATTATTTATCTTAAAATCCCACTCTATGCTGGTTCTTCATCGCCTGTAGTAGAAACGTGATCAGGGATAATTCTGGCAATAACTCTTTGCTCACCGGGAGTGCGGTGTGGATATTTATCTACGCCTAGATATTTCTTGGCTAGGCTATCAATACGTTTATCTGCACCCTTGTGTGTAATTTCTACAACGCGGCCGCGGATCTTAACCTGTTGGTAAGGGTTTTCTGCGTTCACTATGGTTAGTGCAATCCTGTGATCCCTTCGCATGTTATTGGTTTTAGCCCGTCCCTCTGCAGTATTAATAATAAGGTGATTTCTATCTGAATCAATCCAAATAATCTATTTCCATTTCTCGCGCACTGCGCTCGAAATACTGCACTTACCTGAGGTGAGCCATCTGGCATAAGCGTCGCGATCGAGGCAAAATTCTTTCCTTCTTTAGTTAACCTTTTGACAGCCTAGTTAATTCTGCCATGTCGCCCTCCTCACTTACTTAGCCATAGACTATCACAGGTTAAGGTCAATTAAGTTAAGCCACTTTAAGCCACTTTAAGTCACTTTATGTCACTTTATACCACTTTAAACCACTCAATTCAACACACTTAGCTAGGATAGAACGCAAATGAAGTTGTTTAAGTGGATAAGTAAATTACCAATATATACAATATTTATATGGAGGTTATAAAAAAGGAGGTGTTAAAATCTCTTCCTAGTTCTCCCGGCGTCTATCTATTAAAGGATAAAAAAGGAAGGTTGCTCTATATAGGGAAGGCAAAAAATCTAAGAATCCGGCTCCGTTCCTATCTTACCCAGAACGTAGTAAAGGACCAGAGACCTCAGATTCCTTATTTAATGCAAGAGATATGTGACTTAGATTATTTCGTCACCCAAAATGAGCGTGATGCGCTGCTACTTGAGAACTCGCTAATAAAGCAAAAAAAGCCTAAATATAATATCCGCTTAAAGGATGACAAAAATTACGCCTCTTTAAGACTCGATCCAAGAGAGAAGTTCCCTAAACTCACATATACAAGACGCGTCTTAAGAGACGGGGCTATGTACTATGGTCCCTTTGCGTCAGGACAAGCCTTGAGACAGACAAAGAGGCTTATTCATAAGATCTTTCCTTTAAGGGACTGCACAGATGAAAAATTTAAACGCCATTCAACAAGGCCCTGCCTTAACTACTATATGAAGCTCTGTCTTGGGCCGTGTGCCGGTAAGGTTGACAAGGGCAGATATGGAGAGGTTGTTGAGCAGACAAAGGTGTTTCTCAAGGGGGAGAGAAAGGAGATAATAAGACTACTATGTACAAATATGAATAAAGCCTCAGAAGAGCTGAGATACGAGGAAGCGGCGCACTATAGAGACCAGATTGAGCTCCTTAAGAGACACCTGGGTGTAGACCTGCATATCTCCTCAAGCCTAATGGATAAGGATATAGTAGGGTTCTATAGGGATGCCCAGTTTGTAGAGTTCGTGGTTCTATTCTCAAGGGGCGGGGCGATTATTGATATGGTTGAATACCCTTTCAACAACGCTACATGGGAGGATGAGGAGATAGTTAGAGAATTTATTGGACAACTATACGGAGGTGAGAGGTTTATACCACAGGAGATCATCATTCCCCTCCGATTCGAAGGGGTAGAGGCATTACGTGAATGGCTTTCTGAAAAGCGGGGTAAGAAAATAAGGATTACTGTTCCCAAACGTGGTGCCAATTTGAAACTGCTTGAGATTGCATGCCGAAATGCGGAGGAGAGCTTTAGGAGAAGGTCCACGGAAAAGCAAAAAGAACTCTCTTTACTCCAAAGGGTAAAAGACTCACTCTCTCTTTCTAAGATTCCTTTTAGTATCGAATGCTTCGACATATCAAATATTCAGGGAAATATTGCTGTAGCGTCAATGGTGCGATTTGAAGATGGTAAACCTGCAAAGAGTAGATACAGAAGGTATAGAATAAAAACGGTTTTTGGAGCAAATGACTATGCAATGATATATGAGGTGCTTCAAAGAAGGCTTAAAAGAGCGGAAGAGGAGGACTGGGAACTTCCAGAGCTGATTTTGATTGACGGTGGAAAGGGACAGCTGAACATAGTTCATCAAGTTTTAAGTGAGCTTGGATTCTTAGACAAGGTAAAGCTGGCATCAATCGCTAAAGGCAGGGAAGAGGGAGAGATTGATAAGATTTATATACCTGGGAGAAAGGATCCAGTACCTCTTACTAAAAATTCACAAGAGCTCCTTTTCCTGATGCGGATTCGTGACGAAGCCCATAGATTTGCAATCACCTACCATAAGAAACTAAGAGCAAAAAAGGCATTTGAGTCTCAACTCGATTTAATAAAAGGAATTGGAAAAAGACGAAGGGAAATACTACTCAGACACTTCGGCAGTATATCAGGGATAAGAGAGGCTTCGATAGAGGAGATTTCATCTATTCCTGGAATGAATAGAAGGATCGCACAAGAGATAAAGCGGTATCTTGCTCAGTGGGCACCGTCGAATATCTCCTGATAGATTTACGAAAGCCGTTGCTTTGGTATATATCTTATATCCTAATTTGGTTGAAATATCCCTGATCAATTGCCCTTTTATAGTTTATAGGTTGTCTCCTCATTCCCTGATTTTACAGCTAGGACTTCTCCTTTTGTCAGTCAGTTTCACTTTTCTAAATTGCATTCTAGAAATCTTGACTTGTATATACACATAATTTATAGTCCTAATTATCTAAAGCGTGGCATCGCACCTATTAATGACTAGGCGCATCTAAATATCCAACAAATTTATAATTAAAGAGGAGAGAAAAATGAGATTATTTACAAACACAATTGTTGCTATCGTATGTCTGTTTTTTATTGGCACATTCATTGCCAAATCAGACGATGCTCCAAGTGGGCATAGCCAGTACACAGGTTCTAAGGAGTTCGAGCGTATAAAAGTCCTTGTTGGTACTTGGGAGGGTACATCAAGCAAGGATGGTGAAAAGGTGACAGTGAAATATGAAACAACCGCAGGAGGCAGCGCTATACTTGAGACCCTATTTCCGGGAACTCCGCATGAAATGGTTTCGGTTTATTACGATAATGGGGGAAAGATTGGAATGACACATTACTGCATGCTCGGTAATCAGCCTCAATTGGCGCTTAAGAAGGCAGATGATAATAAGATTGCTCTTGTATTTGTAAGTGGCGGCAATATTGATCTGGCGAAGTCCCCACACATGCATGAATTGCTTATCTCCTTTGTGGATAAGGATCACTTGATTCAGGAGTGGACCATGTTTGAGGATGGAAAAGCAAAGGAGACAGCTACCTTCAAACTCACTCGTATGCAGTAATCTTAAAGAAGAGTTACATCTTGCTAGCTTAAAAAACTCTGGGGATCAGACTTCATATAAGCCCGTAGCTGAGCTATAATCTTATCTTATGTTGCTCTTGGGTTGTGCTTACTCTTTAGGTTTTTTTATGGCGATAACAACCATGAATGATATATGACAAATATTTTTTTGTAGAGACGCATTACAATGCGTCTCTACATTATTATGTCTGTCATCATTTTTAATAATAATTATTCCGTGTACATGATCTGGCATTAAATGAATAACGGGTTCTTCAAGAGGCTTAAGTTAAGTTATATAGAAAAGGGAGATTTAATCAGAGCCCGGCTTAAGGAGTTCAGGGATATCCTTGAAGGTGGGGATGATAAAAGAATCTTTGAAGAGCTCGCCTTCTGTATACTGACAGCCGGCGCAAGTGCAAAGATGGGCATTAGGTCAATTGATGCCATTAGAGATATTCTCTTTGATGCAGGAGCGACGGAGCTTAGCAATAGACTCCAACATATTCATCGCTTTCCTAATAGTAGAGCACGTTATATAGTACACACGAGGGATCATCTCGAGAGTGAGTTTGATTTTAAATTGAGGGATTTAATAGATAGCTTCAAACACCCATTAGACAGAAGAGATTTTTTTGCCACTTATAAGGATATCAAGGGTGTAGGCTATAAGGAGGCTAGTCATTTTCTTAGAAACATTGGATTTTGTGGATATGGGATTCTTGATAAACATATATTACGATGCCTTTATGAGCTGAGGTTAATAAAGAGCTCTAGGCCACCAACTACGAGGAAAAGGTATCTCCGGATAGAAAATAGGCTTAAAAAACTGGCGACTGCTCTAAGAATTGATTTTGATGAACTTGACCTTCTTCTCTGGAGTGAGAGGACTGGTGAGATACTTAAGTAATAGACACTAACAGCAATGCTATAAAGCTCTAATGATAAATGAGGATTTTTATAAAAAGCTCAGGTTGATTTATGAAGAAAAGAGAGACTCGATCAAGGCTCGCCTGACGGAATTTCAGGATGTGTTGGACAACGGGGATGATAAAAGGATTTTTAAGGAGCTTGCATTTTGCATACTAACATCAGCAGCGGGACCTAAAATGGGACAGGTGTCAGTTGATGCTATAAACGGTCTTCTCATGGAAGGGAGCGAAGGTGAGCTTTATGAAAAGCTTCATGGCGTACACAAGTATCCAGAAAGGGCTAGCTATATAGTCCATACTAGGGAATATTTGAAAAAGGAGTCCGATTTCAAACTAAAAGACTTAGTTTTTTCATTTAAAGACCCCGTACAGAGAAGGGACTTTTTTGCCTCTAATAAGAATATTAAAGGGGCAGGCTACTTACAGGCTAGTCATTTTTTAAGGAACATCGGCTTCTCCGGATACGCAATTCTCGACAAAAATACTATGAAAATGCTTTATGAGTTTGGTTTGGTGGATAACGCTAAGCCACCGACGACCAGAAAGAATTACATAGAGGTGGAAAACAGGGTAAAGGCGTTTTCAGATAAATTGGGTATCGGAATTGACGATCTTGATCTCCTTCTCTGGAGTGTAAGAACCGGACATATACCTAAATAATTATTACCAAAAAACACCCCCGATTTTTCGTGTAGATAGTAACAAAATAATAACTGTAAGATGAATAGTCCCATTCCTTTAATCGGCAGGATTCTATGTTTCCTATTTTGTAGAGACGACCCG
>Ga0209324_10001366_pt1 | contig 16717 bp, 17 predicted proteins | sample Rifsed19ft3_FD_184015 | JGI IMG/M metagenome (GOLD analysis project Ga0209324, IMG submission 184015) | Soil microbial communities from Rifle, Colorado, USA - sediment 19ft 3 (version 2) | ecosystem: Environmental > Terrestrial > Deep subsurface > Rock core/Sediment | place: Rifle, Colorado...
CCGATCTGCACACGACCGTTGGGCAGCAGCAATCGAGCGAGCGCGGGGAGATGAGCCGGACTGGCGGAGAGAACATGTCTCGAACGGCCTGCCTGGGCCCGAGCTGGATCAGCTCATCGCGTCATCCGCCGTGGTGCGGAACGCAGTCTGGTTCCGCGTCCGAAACCATGAGAGCCTTCTTGGCCTGAAACTCCGGTGGCTAATCGGACGGCGGATCTCACAGTCACACCCGGCATATGGGCTGGTCTTGGGCCCACTGTTCGCGTTATCCAAGAGGCTCCACTTCGGCGCGTGCTACCGGAGGGCGTACTTCGCCGAGTTCGTATGATTCGTAGTAACCAGCCAGAAACGTTGATGAGTCAGGGTCAAGTCCGGCCACGGGTGTCGCAGGCCACTGTGCGGGCCCGCGCTGTCCGCGGACTTGGTGCGATGGCAATTCTTCAGATTGTCGGTGCAGCGATTAATCTCCTGACGCTGATCATTCTTGCGCGTCTTCTGGTGCCTCGGGACTTCGGCTTCGCGGCGGTCGCGGCCCTCGTTACGGGAATTGTCGGGATCGCGGGGGACTTCGGCTTGGGACCCGCGGTAATCCAGCGGAAGGACCGGACGGAAGAAGCGCTCTACACTGCGAGCACCATCCGGATCGTAATCGCGTTCATTCTCTTCGCGGTCACATTCGTCTTCGCCCCGTATGCAGCGGCCTTTTTCTCGGCAGCGGAGACGACCGATGCAATCCGACTTGTTGCATCCTTGTTCCTCCTGAACAGCGCGGCGTTCATCCCGGTAACACGCCTTCAAAAGGATCTCAAGTTCGGCGTAATACTGCGCGCCTCAACCGCTTCTGCGTTGGCGTCCGCCGTTACATCCATTTCGCTCGCATATGCGGGCTTCGGGTTCTGGAGCATCATTATCGCGAGCGTCGTCGCCGCCGTCGTCCTCCTCGGGGCATACTGGCTCCAGTCCCCATGGAAACTTCGAATCGTTTTCGATCGCTCTCTCGCGACGGACCTGATCCGGTACGGGAGGCACCTATTCTTGATGAACCTCTTCGTCTTTTTCATCCTGAACATCGATAGTGCGGCCATCGCGCGATCTCTGGGCGCGGTCGCTCTCGGCTTCTACGCCCTCGCGTACAAATGGGCCAATGTTCCGGTTAACTTCCTCTCCAAAGTTGCCGCTCAGGTAATGATGCCCACATACGTCCTCCTTCGCGATTCGCCGGAGCGACTGCGGAAAGGGTACTTCGAAACGATCCTGATGATAAACGCGGCCAGCTGGCCGGTCTACATTGGGCTTCTCATCCTGGCCGATGATTTCGTCGAGATCGTCTTGGGCCCAGTCTGGCTTCCCATCGTTCTCCCCATGCGAATCCTCTGCGTCATGGGCATGCTGCGCGGGATAGCAGAGCCTGGCGTATACACATTCATGGCGACCGGCAGGTCCCATCTTGTCTCTATGACCACCGGGCTACACGCTGGCGTCTTCGTCGTACTGCTTGGTCCTGGGCTGTTGTACGGCGGCATTGTTGGCGTCGCGGCAAGCGTCGCCGCCGCTTACGCCGTAAACCTCGTTCTTGTCCAGCACCGCGTTAACAGGTTCCTTGGCGTCCGATGGGGCGAATTGGCCAACAGCGTCCGACCCTTGGTCGGGGCGGGGGCCGGAATGGCGTTGTTTCTCGTGGGTCTGCATCTAATCCTTCCAACCTCCCTTGCGGGGTTCTTCCTGACGGTGAGTGCAGGGTTAGCGGTATATCTCGCTCTGCTGAGACTCCTCGAGAAGGGGATGTTGTCTCGATACCTTCGACAAATCCTCGACGCTGCGCGCGGACCTACATGATTATACGCCTCCTAGTGACGCCTCGAATGCCGAGGAGGCCCGTGCCCGAGTTCTCATCCGTGATTCAGAGGGCGGCGTGTTTTCATAGGTGTCCGAGATGAACATCCATGCTGCAGGAGGACCGAACCGGTGAGCCGACTTGGCGGCAGGGCGTACTCGAATCTCCCTGATCTCGTCGTGTTCCTCACTAGCGTCTCAGAGGGCATCATTGGCGGCATCTTGCATTATCTCGATCCTCTCGAACGGCTCCTCCCGGGCAGAGGAATAGATGTCAGGAGCTTCCGCTTCCCTAAGGGGCTTAATCTCATGGAAGCTAGGGGACTGCCAAAACCTGTGCGCATCCCGATCCACGTTGCCTACGCCATATTGTGTCTCATACGGATTCTGCGTCTCCGCCACCAGTACGGGACAATCCTTGTGCACAGCCACGGCGCGTCCTATGTACTCCTTACCGCCTTCCTCGCCAAATTCCTCGGACATCCCGCGGTCCATACGTTCCACTCGCCTTGGACAAAGCACTCCCTGACGCTTCGACTCCTCAGCCCGAGAATCGATGGGCTTGTTTTCGTTTCCAAGAGCCTCGAGGAGATGTTCAAATCGTTCTCGTCTGTTCGCAATGAATTCGTTCGCTATGTCCCCGGCGCGGTCAACGTCGATCTCTATCATCCAATAAGCCCGGTGGAGAAGCAGCGAGCCCGCCAGCAGTTTCTCCAAGAGTATGGGTTACCGAACCGAGGCAAGCTGGTAATTTTCGTTGGACGCGTGACGCCTGTGAAGGGCGTGGCGGAACTTGTTGAAGCAGTGGCTCACTTGAAGGCGTTCAAGTCGCCGGTCAGCGTCCTGATTGTCGGCCCCGTTCTCGACTCGGAGGCCGCTCACGCCTATCTGGAGCGACTTGAGAGGATAGTCTCGAAGTTCCAGCTCCAGGACTACGTAGTTCTCACGGGTGCCCTGTCGTACCCCAAGAAAGCCGACTTGATCGCGGCGGCAGATTTGCTCGTATCTCCATCTCTATGGGAGGCCTCGTCAATCACCGTGGTCGAAGCCTTCGCCACGGGAATCCCCGTTGTCGCCTCACGCGCGGGAGGTCTGACAGAGCGTGTGCAACCGGGCGAGAATGGGTTGCTCGTTGATCCGGGAGATCCTCGTCAGCTGGCGGACGCGATCGACAGACTCGTGCGCGACGACTCAGTACGGCTCGAGATGGGCAGGAAGGCGCGGGAAACCGCTGTTCGCGTGTACAGCGAAGAAGAGCTTGTCAACAAGCACTTGAAGCTCTATGCTGCTGTGCTATCTCGGGTTAGAGCCAGCCGCTCAGAGGTGGAGATGTCATCTGCGACTTCGCCCTAGCCTCGCCGTACGCTTTTAGATATTGTTCGGTCATCACATCGAGACTGAAACGCTCTTGAATCCGTGCTCGTGCCGCTGCGCCGAACGAACGAGCTAGCGAAGGGTTCTCGACAAAACGTGCAAGCGCTTCGGACAGGGCATGACGATTGCCGGGTTCGATCACGATACCGTCGATCCCGTCTCGGATCACTTCCGGGTTTCCGCCCACATTTGTGGCTACGACGGGGAGCCCGCATGCCATCGCTTCGATCAGGGCGCTGGAAATGCCCTCAAGATACGAGGGCAAGACGAACAGGTCGGCTGCACAATAATAATCAAGGACATCGAGTTTGCCAACCGGACCGATGAGCTTCACGGTGTCCTTGAGACCGAGCTTCCCTATCCATTGGGGAATGTCATCGACCTCGAGGGAACCTACGAGGAGACAAGAAAACCGACCGGCGCGCCGACGCAGATGCCCCAGCGCCTCGAGAAATAGGTATATCCCCTTGAGTCGGTCCATTCGACCCAGGAACAAGAGGACGAACTCGTCCTCGGGGACTCCTAAGGTCTGTCTCATCCTCTCTCGGACTTCGGGTCGAGGACAGAAGTACTCAGTATCGATCCCGTTGAGGATTACGCGTCCTTTGACCGGGGCAAACTCTCGCATCGTGTTCACAGACTCGTAGGCCAAGACATCCGCCTCTCTGAGGACGATTTCCTGGGCCCTCGCGTTTGCCCATCGGAGGAGCGGCTTCGGACTTCTGGGATACTTGGCGTATATGGTTGCGACGGACGGAACCCCATATTTGTGCCCGGCCCGAATCGCCGCTGCCGCCATCGGCATCGGGTTCAAGACGTGGAGCGCATCGATGTTCCGCCGGTTATTCCGCACCCAAGAGGAGGTCTGACGGTTTACCGAAAAGGTCCGAAGACCTCCGACGTCCCGAGGGCGAAGTTCGACCAGATGGGCAGCATTTCGTAACTCCCCACTAATCCGAAATTCCGGCCGTTCGTATCGATACACTGCCGTAACTTCGTGACCGCGACGATGAAGCGCGATGGAAAGGTCGTGCACGAACTGCCCGATTCCCCCGACAGCGAGCGGCGAGTAGGTCGACACCAAGACGACGTGCACGCGAAGCGATTAGGGGCGGGGTATCTATTCATTTCGACTGCCAAGTCTCATATGCGGGTGATAACTTCCCGATCTGGAGAATGCAGCCGCTCACGTATCGAAGGGCTATGAACCGTGCTCTTGCCGTTCTTCCGAAGCCCCTGCGAACCCGATTGCGCGAGATGGCACACGGATTGTTACATCCATCAATCGGTGCTCTGCCCGAACTGAGAACCTTCGACGGCGCGCGCCTGGAGCCTTGGAAATTCGGAGCTCGTGCGGCGACCTGCATCAGCGCCGACTTCGAGCTCGCGTGGGCATCGCAATATGTAAACCTCGGGCTCGCGAGGGATGAAGGACGACGCACGCGTAAGTTCTTTCCCGAACTACTCGCGGCGCTCAACCGGAATGCTATACCCGTCACATGGGCCGTTGTCGGCCACCTTTTCCTGGGAGAGTGCCGGCGTGATCCGATGGGTCGCGCGCATCCCGAACTGCCTCACCCGAGACCGTATCGCAATTGGCGGTGGAGCTTCGAACGCGGGGACTGGTACCAGTATGACCCGTGTTCTTCGGTGGACGCCGCGCCGGAATGGTATGCATCGGACCTGGTCGACCGGATTCTTGCATCGGAGGTGCGGCACGAAATCGGTTCTCACTCTTTCAGCCACACGGATCTGTCGGACGCGAACTGTCCTCCTGAGGTCGCACAAGAAGAACTTCGAAGGTGTCAGGAGGAGGCGTCTCAGAAAGGAATCGGGCTAAGATCATTTGTCTTTCCCGGGAACTTCGAAGGAAACTTCGCAGCTCTGAGAGAGAATGGGTTCATCGCCTACAGGGGCGGTGACGGAGTTGACCTCTCGTATCCGGAGAAGGCGCACGGCCTTTGGAACATCCGAGAATCTCTCCAGCTGTTCGATCCGGAGGTCGATTACTCGCGACGACTCCCGCTGTATGTTGAGGCGGCAATTCGGGCACAGGTCGCCTGTCACTTGAGCTTTCATCCGTCGGAACCGAGCGCGGCCACGGTGAGCGGTGTTCTGCTTCCCGCCTTGGCGTACTTAAAGTCGCTAGAAGCACGCGGAGACATATGGATCGCGACCATGGAGGAACTCGCGTCGTACTGTGAGGCGAGGTCGTCTGCCCTGGTTCGAGAGGTCTCCCCGTTGGACTGGATCGTGAAGTGGGGACATGATCCCGATAGGTATCCCCGGGCCGCGATCACTTTCAGTGTCCCGTGGGCCGGCTCGAGTCCAACATGCGAAGTGGATGACGAGGAAGCGGCGGAACGCGGACAATCCTGCTTCGTTCGGTCTGGGAGACTGTACATGACGATTACACATCCCCACTCAGCGCTGCGGGTCAGACGGGTGTGAAGAAAGCCGGAAACAAATCCTGCTACCTGGCTTGATAATAGTCCCCTCGCGCTTAAATAGCGTTATCCTCAGTCGTCGCACGGGACCGTTTGTCATGAGCGACGCGAAACGATCTCCGATTCCCCCGACCAGGATTTTCTTTCCGGATGAGGACATCGACGCGTTGCAGGGCGTTTTCCGGGACATCTTGAAAACAGGGCAACTTACTCTGGGGAAGCGGACCGGGGAATTTGAGAACAGGTTCGCGGCTGAGATTCGGGGGAGTCACGCGATTGCCGTCAACAGTGGCACAAGCGCGCTCGAGATCATTCTTCGAGCTCTGCGTCTGAGCGACTCCGAAGTCATCGTCCCGACCAATACGTTCGCGGCAACCGCTTTCGCAGTCGTCCACTCCGGAAACCGACCTGCCCTTGCCGACATCGGCGAGGACCTCTGCCTTTCAATGGCGTCCGTTGAATCCGCGCTGACGCGGCGCACGAAGGCCATCATCCTCGTCCACATCGGCGGACTCGTCGCGCGGGATACGATTAAGATCGCGGACTTCTGCCGCGACAAGGGGATCGCCCTGGTCGAAGACGCCGCCCATGCTCACGGCAGCACGCTGAACGACAAGCCCGCGGGTTCGTTCGGCATCGGATCTGCTTTCTCGTTTTACCCAACGAAGGTGATGACCTCCGGTGAAGGCGGGATGATCGTTACGAACGATGGGGAGCTCGCAAAAACCGCCAAGATCCTGCGGGATCAGGGGAAGGCAGGCTTCACGACGAACCTGCACGTCGAGATGGGCTACAATTGGAGGCTTTCCGAACTTCATGCCGCGATTGGGCTCTCGCAGCTGGGCCGCCTTCGGGAGTTTATTGAACGTCGGCGACAGGTTGCGAAGACCTACGACTTTCGGCTTCGAACGGTCGGCTGGCTCGAGCCTCTTGTTCCCAGTCAGGGCGTCCGTTCCAATTACTACAAGTACATCGCGTTTCTCGATCACTCCGTCAGCCGTACCGCGCTGAAGTCGAAGCTGAAAGAACGCCTCGGAATTTCCCTCGCGGGCGAGGTTTACGACGTTCCGCTCCACCGCCAGCCTATCTTCCAGAAATTCGGCCTGGGGAACGGCCAGAAATTCCGCCTTGCAGACGACCTTTGCGAGCGTCACATTTGCCTCCCCATGTCAGCTGTCATGACGGAGGCGGAGGCACTGCGCGTCGTGGAGGGTCTCGAAGAGGTGAAGACGTGGTTGCAGTCGTAAGTGGCGGGAGCGGGTTCATCGGCTCCCACCTCGTCGACCGGCTCCTTGAGGACGGATTCGAGGTGCGCGTCTTGGACACGCTCCCCCCGCATCGTCCCGAGGTTGAGTTTGCGAAGGTTGACATCAACAGCAAGAACGAAGTCCTAGACGCTTGCAGGGATGCGGAACAGATCTTCCACCTCGCAGCCGTCTCAAACGTCGACGAAGCGTATCAGAAGCCCGTGGAAACGGTCAGAGCGAACACGCTCGGAACGCTCCATCTCCTGGAAGCGGCGAGGCGTTCCCGCACGGAGCGCTTCGTCTTCGCAAGCACCGTATGGGTCTACGGGGGCGCGCGGGGGACGGACGTCCACGAAGACAGCCCGTTCTACATGCCCGGCGCGGGACACATTTACACGTCGACGAAGATTGCTTCGGAGCTCTATATCCATGACTATTCGCGGCTCTACGGTGTGCCCTTCACGATTCTGCGATACGGCATCCCTTATGGCCCCCGCGCTCGCGCAGGAACGCTCGTCCCGATCTTCATTCGAAAAGCGCTCCTCGGCGAACCCCTCACGATTTTCGGTGACGGGATGCAGTACAGGAATTTCCTGTATGTCGAGGATCTCGCTCGAGGGAATGTACTCGCCCTCGCGAACATCGCAGAGAACCAGATCTACAACCTCGAAGGGCCGAGGCCGATATCAGTAAAGGAGGTCGCTGAGACAATCCAGAAAATTCTCGGCGAAGTGAAGATCGAGTACAAGCCGCCCCGGCCCGGAGACTATCGTGGAAAGGACGTTTCTTCAAAGAAGGCGAAGCGCGATCTGAAATGGGAACCGGTCGTCGAATTCGAGGAAGGGATGAGACGGTACATTGAGTGGTACCGCGAGGCCGAGCTGCCGAAGCTACAGGCAGCTCTCCGTCGGGTCGAATAGAGTGCACAAATTCATAGGAGTTGCGACGCGCACCGGCCGGAATCCGACGCGACGGGCAACGGTAGTCACGGCTATGCAAACAGCGTCGCAACCTTCATCGGGGGATGCCGTCCATCCGCGCGCCGTGCGCTTGCTGTTCCTCGCGCTGGACCTGAAGCCCGAAGAGGACCACGCCGAATGCATCCATGTCAAGGAGGTTGTTCGCAACATGGCAGCCCTGGGCCATGACATTCTCCTGTTGACCTCACGGGAGTCGGCATGGTCTTCAAACGGAATGGGTCCTCGCACCTCGGTTCGGCCAACGGGAGGTGGCCCAACGGTCGAGGAACTCATGAACGTTCTCCGCGAGACGAAGCGCTTCCGGCCGGACGTCATCTATGAACGTCGGTTTCTCCCGAAGATTTCGGCGGCGGTTTCGATGATGACCGGAGTGCCTGCGGTGGTCGAAATCAACGGCCTTGTGGAGGACGAAATGAAAATGCTGGGTAAGGAGCGTAGGTCCGCCCTCCCGCCCCCACTAAGAGAGTACGCGTTCTCCTTGATCTTCCGTCAGATGCAGCGAGTTGTGACCGTGACGGAGGGCCTGGCCGGAGAAATGCGCCGGCTCTATGACCTCCCCTTACAACGTCTGGTGGTCATCGAAAACGCAGCCAACATGATGCTGTTCAGAGCGTTAGACAAGGATGCCTGCCGACGCCGACTCGGGTTGGATCCCGAGAGCCGCTGGATTTGTTTCGTTGGCGGACTGTATCCCTGGCACGGCGTCGAGACTGCGATTCGCGCAATGAAACTCCTCGCCGCGGGACCTTCCACCGTGAGACTACTCATCGTCGGGGACGGCCCTCGAAGAGCCGCACTCGAAGCGCTCGCCCGACAACTCGCGGTAGATGACCGGGTTCGATTCGCGGGGAAAGTACCCTATGAGGAGGTCGCCCTTTACATCAGCGCCTGCGACCTCGGCATCGCTCCGCTCACGCGGGAGCGCAACACGCGAATCGGAAGCTCTCCGATGAAAGTCTACGAGTACGTTGCCTGCGGTCGCCCGGTCGTCGTAAGCGCCGTGGCGGGAATCGGAGATTGGGTCGAGCGGGAAGGTGTCGGTTCCCTCGCCGAACCAGATAACCCTCAGGACTTCGCGGACAAGATGACAAAGGTCCTCAGCGACACCCGCCTCTTGGAGGAGATGCCATTGAAGGGTCCCGCCGCCGTTGCCCGTGACCACAGCTGGGCAGGTGTCGCTCAAAGGATACTTACCATTTGCGAGACGGTCGCTCGAGAAACCTGATGACCAGGAAAACGTGTGAGAGCGCTCCAGGTTCCGAAGTCATGAGTCACAGCCTACTGTTTTGATGGTACTTCCCTTGCGGGCACTCCCGCAACGACCCCACCATCAGGGACATCCTTTGTTACAACGGATCCCGCGCCCACGATGGCCTCACGGCCGACCGTAACGCCTGGCAAAACCACGCAGTGGACTCCGACGAACGCTCCCTCCTTGATTCGCGTCGTCGCCACCCGAGCCTCCTCCCCCTTCGTGTACGCACGCGCTTCATCGTGGGCGAGAACCGTCGATCGAGCGGCTATCGTCGCCCCATTTTCAACCACAACGTGTTCGGGATAAAGGTTGTCGAGAATCACAAAGTAGCCGATTTCCACATCGCGTCCGATTCGTGCGCCGCGGGCTCGATGAAAGGCAGCACGCAGTGCAGAACTTGGGCTGAACCAAGCCGGTAGCAGGAAAACCGAGGAACGAAATCGGACTCGAAGCGGGCGGGTCGCCCGTTGGGGCATAGGGGCGCGAGCGACAAGGCCACTATTAAAGGCCACGACGCGGTTTTCTTTTCGACGACTCAATCGCACCGATCTGGCGAGTCGCCCTCAAGCGGAGATTACCGCAACGAATGCCTTTGATCACATTGACGTGTGGTTCGCTGCTACACTAGCTCCTGTCTCGGAGAATCACGGGGTTGCGCTTAAAGACCGGGAGTGGATAACTCCGGCCAGTGACGGGCCCCCGAGTCCTCTTCATCTATCCGATGGACTCATCGTTTGTGAAGACAGACCTGGCTCTCCTGAAGTCATTTTCCGACGTGATCCCGCTCAAGTTTCGGGGGAAAGCGAGTTACCCGCTGTTACTCGCGAATGTCGCACGGGCCGACGTGATTGTGTCTTGGTTCGCCCTAGGATTCGCGGCGATGGCAAACCTTGCCGGGAGGGCGCTTCGGAGACGATCGATTGTTATCGCTGGCGGGTGGGATATCTCTGTTATGCCCGAGATAGGCTACGGAATTCTCCAAAATGAATGGGCGGCGCTTCGAGCAAGACTCGCCCTCTCATCAGCCGACCTCATCCTCGCTTTCTCGGAGTGGAGCGCAAGGTCGATCAGGACACTCGCACCGAGAGCACACGTGAGGACGGCGTACCTCGGCGTCGACGTCACTCAGTTCCATCCGAGATCGAAGGAGGACCTTGTCGTCACGGTCGGAATTGTAAGTCGGGAGAATCTCCGCAGAAAGGGACTGCTGGACTTCGCGATTGCATCACGAGAGGTCCCCGAGGTCCCGTTTGTCTTGGTGGGCCAACACATCGACGACGCTGCGGAAGAACTCCGCAAGATTGGAGGCGAGAACCTGACGCTCACGGGCTGGCTACGAGACGAGGAACTCCGTGCGCTGCTGGGCCGAGCGAAGGTGTACGTCCAGCCATCGTATACAGAGGGTTTTGGCGTCGCCGTCGCGGAGGCGATGTCAAGCGGGTGTGTTCCCGTTGCGACGAATCGCGGGGCTTTGCCAGAAGTTGTCGGAGACGCAGGATTCTGTGTCGAGTACGGTGATGTGGACGGTTTGACGGCCGCAGTTCGACAGGCCCTTCGTAGCGACCGCGGGGCGGATGCCCGCCGACGAGTCGAAGAACGGTTCGCGCTTAGCCACCGCCTGGAATCGCTCCGTTCCGCTGTGAACGAAGTGAGGGGGAGAGCAAGTTGACAAGCCTTAGCATCTGCGCTACCAACTATGATTGCGCGCACGCCCTCGACCGGCATCTCCAATCCGTATACGACAACCTTGGTAAATTCGACTTCGAGTACATTGTTACCGACAACCATTCCAAGGATGCGAGTCAAGCGATTCTGCGAGAATGGGCATCTCGGCATGGAAACTTCAAGGTGCTGACGCGGAGGTGCACGATGGGCGAGGGGCGCCAGATCTCGTTCGATCACTCTCGCGGCGCGCATATCATGGTCCTCGACACGGATGTTGTGTACAGCCCGCTTTTGAAGCAGTTCCTGGAGAGGTATCTCGAGCGGTACGAGGATTTCTCTGTTCAGGCACTCTTCTGTGGGATCTTTCCCCGCAACCAGTGGCTCCAGGTCGGGGGACGCCGGAGCTTGAACACGAACGAGGACGTCGACATGTGGCTCCGGCTCGTCCGGCTCGGAACGATGCGGTGGTACACGGTCGCTATGGGCGAGAACCTGAAGGAACCTGCCGCGCTCGGGAGCTCGGACCACCTGTCGAGCCGCTACACGAAAGGCGAGCGTGTCACACGTCTGTTCCGGCGCGAATGGGACCTCCTCAAGACGCGACGGGTTCAGTTTGTGGATCTCGACCGGTTGATCAGGGAGTCCACAATCGATTTCGGACTCGGGGTTCCCATCGGTCCATGGCCGCAGCGAAGGCTGAGGATCGGCCGCTCACGACGCATGGCGGCTTTCGTCCGCGACCTCCGCCAGGTGTTGCGTTCTTCCTGAGCACCAGGCGGTTACGGGAACAGTGAGCCCCGCACCATCAAGCCAGATCGATCGGTCGGAAGGTCGTCTAGCACTCGTCACTTGGCTCCGACCGTGACAGTCCAGTGATTCATCAAGTTCAGCCCGAAAAGTGTCCCAAGGACGTTCCTCGGCTCCATCCTAATGCGTTCGACACTTGGAACTCGGATGACGCGAATTCCGAGAGAACGGAGCTGTCGATCAATCTCGGCGGGTGGCACCCGGGCTCGATCAGCATTCGGATTGCCGAATCGAACCAAACTCATCAGCCTCACCCACCGCTCATTGGCGGTGAGCAACACGATGCGTCCTCTAGGGCGAAGCATTCGCTTGAACTCGACGAGGACACGCAGTCTCTGAGCGGCGGAATAGTACAACGGCGAGAGGTCGATTGCCAGGACCAGTTCGAATGAGGAATCCCTGAAGGGAAGATGCTCGGCATCGCCCTGCACGGTGACTAACCCCTTTTCCTTCTGAACTAGGCACATACTGGCTGACCGATCCATGCAAATCCGATGACCCGGAAGGCGACTCTCGTTATCCCCCGTTCCAGCACCTACGCTGAGAGTTCGGGAGCTTGGGCCGATCTTACCGGCTTCAACGATGAGCCGCAGCTTAGCCGCAAAGCGAATTCGATCACTCGGCGTCAGGCTTTCATAACGGCGAACCCAATCCCTCACGACATCGGGAGACTCATAGTAGAATGGCGCAGAGTCCTGCAACTTCGAAACCGCCAATGGCCAGTCGCCGTTCCGATACTTAACTTCCGTCCATGCAATTGCCTTCTGTGAGAAGGTTTTGCGGGGGTGCCGCAGGGCCGGAACTGCTATGGGAACGACGGGGCCGAGGTCCTTCAGAGGGATGCCGGAAGCCCCGAGGCCTCTCCCACCTTCATCCGCCGATGGCATCGCGGGCACTGCTCGACCGTCGCGGCGCAGGCGACGTGGTAGAACTTCCCGCACTCGCATCGGTACCCGGGCAGGGCAGGAGTCAAGACATCCCCGCAGATCCCGCAGAGGACCCCGCGCTTCCGGGGCTCGGGCTTCGGCGCGGGTCCCGGACGCCGAACGAAGAAACGGAACACGATCGCCCAGAACAGCGTGATCCATCCGAGGAAGATGATCCACCCGAGGTTCGAGTGGGCGACGAGCATGTTCTGCAAGCTCGCCTCGGGCGTCGCGCTGTAGACGCCGAAGAGCACGATCATCACCATCCGGAGGATGTTCGCGACGTACGAGGTGAGGAACCCGAGGCCGAGGAGCACGAACACCCGCGGCTCGAACCGCTCATACTCCGTGAGGACGAACGCAACGAACGCGCTCGCGAAGATCCCGAAGCTGTAGATCCCCGAGCACGACGTCGTGATGATGACGGTGAGCTGGGTGCCGCCCTGCGTGACGAACGCGACCGCGGGCGCCGTCGTCCACGGGAACGCACGGACCTCCGCGGGGACTCCGAGGAGGTTCAGGGTCCACGCGGTTTGCGGCGCGAGGGCCGTCCAGGAGTAGATGTCGACGCTCCTCTCGAAGTCCTGGTAGTACAGCCGCGCGAGGAGGAGAGGGAGAACAAGGATCGCGATGAGGACGCCGATGAAGAGGAGGACGAAGTCCCGCTCCCGCTCGTAGCCCGCGGGCACGAGGGGGTACGCGAACATCGCGACCGCGAACAGGAGGACGGCGGTGTCCTCCGTGCCGATCGAGATCTCCCCGAACACGGCGAGGTTATACGCGAGGTCCAGCGCGATGATCGCGATCGCCATTGCGGGCAGGTACCGGACGAGCCAGCCGCGGAGCGTGAGGCGCTCGATCAGGCGGGACCCGAGGGTCTGGCGGGGCTCGCCCGCCCCGAAAGTCCCTGTCCGCCGGAACACGAGGGCGAGGACCGAGAGCCCCGCCACGAGGAACGGGATCCCGAAGAGCTCGATGAACTGGCCCTTCGGCGGGTTGAACAGGAGGTCGACGCCCGCGAAGACGAGGAGGAGGCCCGCGAGGACGGACGCGGTCCGGTGGCGGCGGAGGAGCGCTTCGATCTCGGGGAAACGCATCGACGGTCCTCGCCACGCGAGGGCGGCGTATAAAAACGCTCTCCTCCGAATATCCGGAGGGACAACGGACCGCGCGAGGTCTCCGGGAATTCACATCTTGACCGGGAGACGGTCCCGGAACTCAGTCAAGGAGGACGGGCGGATCGTGTACGGAGGCACACCCGCACGTCCGCTCGACGTACAGGGTCTCGAGGCTGCGATCGTGGAACACAACGCGGAGTCGCCCCCCGCACTCGGGACAGCACGACTCGAGCACGCCCATCGGGGAGCCGTTGACTGGGGTCGGGAAAAGGATTTGGAACGAACTCTACGTTCGATGGAGGTTGCGGGCTGAGTCCGCGCAGGTTCACTTCCACCGCTTGAGGAGCTTGTCCGCGCTCGTGATCTCGGTCTGGTACATCGTCTTCACGTACTCGAGGCCGTCCCGATGGGCCTTCTCGCTGAGCGCCTCGACGCCGTCCTCGGGAACGATCGGATTGTACCCGCGGAAGAATGCGTCCGCGGCGGTATGGATGCCGCAGATGTTCGTGAGGAGACCCGTGATCACAACGTCCTCAACGCCGTGGGCGCGAAGGATGGAATCGAGCCCCGTATCGAAGAAGGCACTATACGTCCGCTTTTCGAGGATGAAATCCCCCTTCGCCGGCTTGAGCTGTGGGATGATCTCGGCGCCTTTCGTGCCCTTCATGCTGTGAGGCCCCCAAATCTTGAGCTCGAAGTCCGTGGGCAGATGCGCGTCGTTGCACCAGATCACCGGGATGTGGGCCGTGTGGGCCGCGGCGACGAGCCGCGCCACGTTCGGAATGATCCGATTTGCGCGAGGGTTCGCGAGCTTCCCCGTCACGAAGTCGTTCACCAAGTCCGCAATGAGAAGGGCCTTCGTCATTCGTCGTCCCAAGCTGCTCACAGACGACAAGCGAATAAAGATTTGGTTGTGCGGATTCCGACGCGGAATCCGACGACCGAAAGGACGGTTTATATCGGTCTCGCCCATCTGGCCGACGGTGACGCGGTGAAGGTCGTCTCAGGATCCGCGAGCGTCGCGTTGGCCCGTGGGCTCGCGACCGCAGGCGGTGGAACGTTCGTCGAGACGACCTACGAGAAGCACCCCGGCGGGTTTCCGGACGCCGAGCGGTACGTGCGCGTGCTCGGGGCGCTGGCGGGAGACGAAGTCGTCCTCGTGCAGTCTACGCATCCAGACCCGAAGGTCGTCGAACTCCTTCTCCTCATTGATGCTGTGCGGGACCTGAGGCCTCGGAAGGTCTCCCTCGTCATCCCATACTTTGGATACGGTCGCCAGGACAAACGGTTCGAGTCCGGCGAGGCGCTCTCTGCGAAGGTCCTCGCGAAGCACGTTCAGGTGGGCGTGGACGAAGTCCTCACGATGGGCCTCCACAATCCGGAGGTGCTGAAGTTCTTCGACATCCCCGCGCGGGAAGTGAGCGGGATGCCCGCCGTGGGCCGGTACCTCAAGGACCGGGACATCGACTTCGTTCTCGCCCCGGACGACGGGGCCGTCCGCCACGCGAAGGAGGTCGCGGAGACCGCGGGGAAGCCATGGGACGCGCTCCGGAAGACGCGGCTCGACTCGTACACGGTGAAATTCGAGCCGAAACGCCTTAACGTGCGCGGGAAGCGTGTCGCGATCGTCGACGATGTGATCTCGACGGGAGGGACCATCGCCCTGGCGGCGAAGGAACTGAAAGCGCAAGGGGCCCGGCACGTGCTCGCCGCTGCCGTCCACGGGCTGTTCACGGCGAACGCGTGGGACAAGCTCGCGGTGTGCGACGAGGTCGCGGCGTCCGACACGATCCCGTCGCGGGCGACGAAGTTCTCCGTCGCGCCGGAGTTTGCCGCCGCGATTCGGGCCACGAGATAGGGTTGTAGGACGCCGAAAGGGATATGGCGTCCCCAGGACGTTCCGGCACCGTGGAGCCGGGGTTGGCGCCCTGATGTCTTGACTGTACATACTGGTCAGGACGATAAGCACGGCACCGTAACTTCAGCGAGGTGACTGCAATGCCGAAGGGAATCCGAATGAGAGCGCCTTTCGCAACGACAATCCGAAAGATGGAGCCGTCGCTCGCGACGCTGCTGATCCTCACGGTCGGCGCCGTCGCGGTCGTCGGCTTGCTGCTGGCAGTTACCGCCCCGACGGGACTCCTCGTCGGCGACACGCAGTGGCACTACATTTCCGCGTTCCACGGCCTCGGCGCCACGATGTTCCTGCTCGGAGCGACCATCGCCGTCTACCTGTCGTGGAGACTGTTCATCGGGGAAATCAAAGCGTTTGACGACCTGAAGTGGCTCACCACGTTCTCGGCCGTCATGGCGGCGGTGACGATCGCCTTCGGGAACTGGATCTACATCGCATACCGTGCGCCGGGCGGCCCGAGGAGCTACTTCCTGGAGACCCTGCCCGAGATCCACGCGGTCTTCTTCGAGTTCAAGGAGTTCATCGCCCTCTTCACGCTGCCGATGTTCATCGTCTCCGCATTCATCCTGTGGCGGTACGGAAAGGACATTGTCCGCCATCCGGAGGCGAGGGCGGCCGCGAGCATTCCCGTGCTCCTCGGCTGGGTCTTCCTCCTCATCGCCTACGTGCTCGGAGCGGCGATCACGAAGCTTCGGGGGGTGTGATCCGATGGACACGGAACACGTTGAGGAGCCGGTCCCGGAGGAGGGAACCGAACTGCGGTTCCCCACGGGCGTGATTGTCGCTGCGCTCTTCGCGGCGTGGATCGGGTTGATGGCCCTCGCGATCACGAACATCGCCGCGGACGTCAACGGCGGGTTCAGGACCTGGATCACCCTGCACAGCGGGATCGGGCCGTACAGCGGGAAGGAGGTGTTCCTGTTCGCCTCGTGGTTCGTCAGCTGGCCGTTCCTCCATTTCACCCTGCGAAAGCGCGAGCTCGACCTCCGGCGGTGGTTCGGGGTCTTCCTGGTCGGGATGCTGATCGCGACGATCCTGATGTGGCCCCCCATCTTCGAGGCGATCGCGGACGCCCTGAAGGGGTAGGCCTCGACGCGAGTGCCCTCAGGCTACGCCTCGCGATGTTGTCGGTAGGTCGCCGTGGCGCTTG
>Ga0209324_10001371_pt1 | contig 16689 bp, 11 predicted proteins | sample Rifsed19ft3_FD_184015 | JGI IMG/M metagenome (GOLD analysis project Ga0209324, IMG submission 184015) | Soil microbial communities from Rifle, Colorado, USA - sediment 19ft 3 (version 2) | ecosystem: Environmental > Terrestrial > Deep subsurface > Rock core/Sediment | place: Rifle, Colorado...
CAGGCTATCCAAATTATATGCAGTATGAAAGTTATCTATCCAATGTTGGTTGGCAGATTCTCCATAATACCACGCACCATCAGACAGTTGCCTTGAGCAACTATAAATCATTGCTTCTTTAGCAATATTAAGGGCTTCATTATCCAGACTGAACTTCGCAGTTCTAACCAGCATGGCAGCACCAAGCATGTTGGAATTATGTATCGAGCTCTGCCGGAAAGCATAATAACTAATACATGTGCCAGAATGTGTCACTTCTCTGGGTAATTCTTTAATCCACTCACAAATGCTGAGCGCAACTTTAAGATATTTCTGATCAGAGATTAACTCATAAGCATCAAGAAATGCCTGCCCGATAAGACTACTCCAGACAATTATAGGTTCTGACTTTGGAAGCTGTCCTGAACGACTTGAAAAGTCGAAATAATTACCCCAGCTATAATTCGAATACTTTGACGACTTGTTTTGTATCAACCATTCAAGACAGTTGATTGCTTTTTCCTTATACCGATGATTCCCAGTAAGCTTGAACATTTTCAGATAGCCCCATGCCATAAATCCTCTGCCCTTTGTTGACTCCAATACCTTAACACCCATAAGAGGTCTTAGATTAATTGGACTTTGTCTAACAATTTGCTGTAAGATTCTCTCAGCAAATAAATTCCCAAAAGTCAACGGACGAATATATGAGGACAAACCATCAAAGGGCTCATAACCTCTGTATTTATTGTTTTCGACCCATTTTTCAACTTTTTGTATGCTATTTTCTAAAGTCTTTTTTATATCTCTCACTTAAGCAAATCCTCCTCACCAGCAAATTCCATAATAATTTGCATTTATTTTGTCCTGCTCACCTATTATTCTTACCAAGTCTATAACTACTTGAGTTTCTTTTGTTTCCAAGAGTAAAGCCTCTTTAAATTCATCGCTGAAATTCCCCACTATTATAACTTCAGAATTGTCTATCAATTCTACTACGGATGAAGACATTAAAGATGATAAATGCGGAATTTCTTTTTCGATATACTCTTTATTAGAACCCATTAGTCTCGCGATAGAAACATATTTGTCATAAATTCTCACCCTGAATCCCTTTCCAATCATGTTCTCGATTACTTCAACTATAGGACTTTCACGCAAATCATCTGTACCACCCTTAAAACTTAAACCAAGAAATCCTAACGACCGTCCCTTATATTCACCCAACTTTTTTACCACTTTAAGAACTTGTTTCTTATTGCTTTCTATTACTGCATTCAAAACAGGAAGATCTATATCAAGCATTTTTGATTCATATGTTATGGCTCTTAGATCTTTTGGGAGACATGACCCGCCAAATGCAAAGCCAGGCTTTAGATAATATGGCGATAAGTTTAACTTCTTGTCCATGCAAAAGATATTCATAACTTTATGGCTATCAAACTCTAACTCTTTACATAGATTGCCAATTTCATTGGCAAAGGCAACTTTTAACGCATGAAAAGAATTGTCTGCGTATTTCACCATTTCTGCGACCCTTATCTCTGCTCTTACTAATGGTGCCTCTAACGTCTTGAACAAGTCCGCAACTATCTCGCCCGACTTCTTATCATATTCTCCAATAACAGTCTTTGGAGGATTAAAGAAATCATGTACCGAACTTCCCTCTCGTAAGAATTCTGGAATCATACAAACTCCAAAATCTCTTCCTGCAACCTTTCCTGAATGCTCCATAATAATTGGAATGACAAGTCCCTCAACAGTGCCAGGAAAGACAGTACTGCGTATACCCACAACAAAATAATCCTTTTTACTTCTTAATGCCTCTCCTATATGTTCGCATACACGCTTGATAAATTTCAGGTCAATGCTTCCATTACTTCTACTAGGAGTTCCAACACAAACCAAAGCCATATCTGTTTCTGAGATTGCCATTTTCCAGTCTGTTGTTGCAAAGAAGCTCTTATTCTTTACAGTATTTTCCAAATATTCCTGAAATCCATCCTCAATAACAGGAGTTTTACCATGATTTATCATCTCAACTTTTACGATATTAGGATCAACACCAATGACATGATGACCCAATTCTGCTAAACAAGCACCAGACACACATCCAACATATCCAAGACCAAAAACTGATATTTTCATCGTTACCTCAAATGATTAAAGAACCGTTATTTATATTGACAGTAAATCAACACTCTGCTTAAAACCTTCAAACATATTCTCTACAGATGCATGTTCTAAGATATCATTTCTAGCATTTATCGAGAACTCTTGCCTCTTATCGTCGTTTTCCAGTAAATACAGTATTTTGTTTCTGAGTTCTGTGATGTCATTCCGTGGAACAATAAATCCATTGCGTCCATTAACAAGATAGTGAATCTCCGGAGGTTGTAAACAATTTTCAGTAACAACGGGTAATCCCCAAAAAAATGCTTGATTTAATCCAAGTCCAACATGACCAGGTATAGAAAAAAGGTCAGACATTTTGAATAGTTTGCTTATCTGCACTTGCAGAGGGTCATGTACTTCCCCAAGGTAAATTATGTTATTTTTATCTATCTTTTTCACCAATTCACGATTCATAGATCCGACAATAACTAGCCCCAATTCTTTATTTGTTATAGTATTAAATATTTCAATTAAGTGGTGAACATTTTTCCTTTGCCCTCCTGCATCCATTCTGCCAACTGACAGAACTATCTTATTGAAAGGTATACCCAGTTCCTTTTTTATCTGTTCCCGTGTTTCCAGTATTTTAGGAAAATCCTCAAAATTTATCGTGTTATTGGCGACTGACACCTTATACCGATTTTTTTCTTTTATATACTTAATTTCATGTTTTGAATAAAGAATAATCCCATCAAATTTATTGTGCAGATGCTTATATAATAAAGAACTTAATATATTATCAGGATTATCGAGGTTTTGACCCTTAGTCCAGAATATTATCGGAATTCCTTTGAATTTTAACCAATAGATCAGAGGCCAGATTACAAAATCCTTTATATGTAAAAAGATTATTACAGCATCGGGTTTTAACTCTTCTATCTCCTTTTTGTATGCTCCGAATGTAAAGCCAATACTTTTATAATCAAATTCTATATGGTGTCGGTTCGCTTTTTGAAGTTCGTCACTTCTAACAATGAAATCCCACCCATATTCCTTGAATCTTCTATAAAAATAATTATATACAGACACTCTATAATGCATTACTTTATTAGATATGAGCAACAGTTTCTTCATGATTATCGTTTTATGTTTAAATATTTCTGTTTCTGACTGTCACTATCCCTGACAGTGCTAGAAATCGGCTAAGGTGATGCAGGTTTTTTATCAAATACTTCATAAAGGTGTGCATTCCTAGGAAACACGAAACGGGAAGAATGCATGAATAAAGTAATAATGCAGTAAGGGATTTTACAAGAATCCTGGCTCTCAGTTTATTATTCATTGTGTTTTTGTAATATCGTAATGATATATTCCCTTGAAGAAAAGCACGTCGCAATAAATAGCTTTTTGTACACCGGCTTTGGGGAACAATTTCATAGACTTTAGCATCATTACTCCAGATAAACACACATCCCCTTTCTTGCATTTCTTTAAAAAACCTAACATCTTCACCTCCTGCTCCAAAATCATGATCAAAAGGATATTCAAGTCCGTCAAATATTTTTCTTCTTAGTAAAACGTTCCCAGTACGTGTATTACTCCAATGCATTCGCGTTCCAGTATCATAAGTCGGTCGTTCAAAGAATTGCCCCTTAAGTAACCATTCAGGAGGACTAACTTCATAATGAGGAAGAACCGGGCCAAGAACACCATCAGCATTATACTCATCACATGACTTGTATAAGTTCAAAAGCCAATCATTCACAGGAAATTCATCGTCATCAATAAAAGCTATGAAATCACCTACTGCCTTCTGTACCGCTTTATTCCTGGCACATGCAATATTTTTCTCCGTTTCACAATAATAATCTATAATCTTGAATGATCCCCCCATAACATCCATCACTGTGGCTTTTGCAGACTGCTCATAATCATTATCCACTACAACTATTGAGTATGAAAATAATCCGTCCGTTTGTTGCCGTTGAAGATGCTCTAAAAGTATCTTCAGAAACCCAGGTCTCTTATAAGTGCAAATACATACACTAATATGACTAATACTCATAATGAATACACGTTAAATAAATTATTATACATTACCACTCCTACAGATTTGGGGCTGAAATGTACGAGGTGCACTCACCACAACGAGAAGAAAAATAAACCACAAATTATGTGTCCCCCTGAGAAAACTGGACTCAGTTATGTTGTGAAATAAAATCATAGTTAAGAATATAATCCTAAGTCTAAAGACATCAAAATCAATAAGATTTCCTTTCATAATATTCTTAAATGCACAAATGATTACCCCGGCAAGGATAAAGATACCAACAAGTCCAAGCTCAACATATACATCTATGTAACCATTGTGTCCCTGTTCCGGTTTCCATGGATGCTTTTCCCATAAGTTGTTGGACACGTCTCCAATCCAAAAACTTCCATACCCTACACCTAATACAGGGTTTTCTGATGCAATATTAAGCATATCAGTCCATAGCTCCGTTCTGCCGGTAAACGTCATGTCTCGCCCAGATGCTTCAACTGATGCCGACAATAATGTTTTATTAGTAAATGCCGCAAGAGTAAGTTGAGATATTATAACGAGGAAGCCACATATGAATACAAAGATAATAATATTTCTTCGAAGATGTTCAATACTTGATCTCATAAAATAAAATGAAACTAGCATTAGAACGCCAATCAGAAATACAAATATTGATGTGCTGCTGTGAGAAGTATTTGAACCATTTAGTAACCATAACGACATCGATATAAATATCAGATTTACAAATATATTTTTCCAGCTTCGGTCTCTGGTCATATTCCAAATCAAGAAAATTGCACTAATCATACATACTTCTCCAAGAACATTTTTGTGTGTAGATACACCTACCCACATTTCTTCCATGCCATCTCTGCTCCAGGCTACTCCAATTGTTCTGAAATATTTAATCATTATAATGGAGAGAGGAAGATAAACATAAAAACATCTTTTCAGCAGTGTCGAAACAGAGTGCAGTGCATTAATCTCGGTAAGTACTACCAAAACCATAATGAGATCTCCAGCAGCCTTTATTAAACGCTTAAAGGATACATCTCTGAACTCAGACCAGAAAATACTCAGCCCCATGTAAATAAATAATAATAATATCCATGCGTTGGCTCTAATCAAATTAGACCAATCAATTTTTCTTTTGAAAAGTATTAACAATCCGGCAGCAATGAGGGCACTGTATACTGCCCTATCAAGTGGATTACCTTCAATATAGCCGCTGTTAACAAGTGAATTCCCCTCCGGATACAACCAGCGGTAGAGACTTCGTGATGATGCTAAGGCATACCAGGTCAGAGGTACCCATAAAGCCACAGAAACTTTGACCAATTCTTTGCTATTCATATTAAGCTAATGATTTATTGTTCCAATAATATAATAGCCTTGATGATGCAAATAATAAAAGAGCCAATTCACCTACAATAAGTGATACAATGGTTCCATAAGCGCCGAATAAATGAGTCAGGACTAAACATGAGACAACAGTAATTATAGCGCTTATAACATCATATGTTGCCATATTTCTAAATTCAGCACACGCAACAAGGGCAGTTGTAATCGAGTATCTTAATGAATAAATAAGGAAGAAACCACCCCATAACATGATAAGATAATGAATATTCCCATATTTACTTCCGAGAAAAGAGATAAGATAATCCACCATGACCAGAAGCCCCATAGTATAGCTTAGCCATACAAGTACAAGAAATATTGTTATGGAAAAAACAAACATTCTAAACTTGCCACTGCCGGCAGTATTCAGTATATCAGAACCTTTTGCGAGAATAATCTTACCACTGCTGGCAACGAAAAGACCAACTGGCATTAGAAACAATCTTGCAGCTGATATTTCTGCTATTTTATCGAGACCTAATATTGCAGAAACCACGTAAATATACCCCTGATTCTTAAATATATCGCTGGTAACTCCCACTAATGCCCAACTGCTGTAGTTCCACGTCTCCCTGAAGGCATTCTTTATCGACTCACTGTTAATCCGGTATTTGTCATTAGACAAATAAATTCCTACGACCGCAGCAAATACATATCCCGCTCCAAGTATTGTCATAGAAAGACTACTTGTTACCATATTGGAAAAGACAAGAACAAGAATCCCAAGTGCGATAAAAACAAGAAAAAAGGTATCCATTTTCAACAACAAGTTAGTCCTCATTTTACTATAGTTGACTGTACGAATAAATTCCCGGAATAAATATGATAATGTAGCAAGTATTACTACCAACGAATATTTAAGAGTTGTAATATCCTTATATAAATATGAGTAAAACGATATGATTATTATGGATATGACGCTGATAGGAATGAATACTATCCATTGTCCGAATGCCAGCCCGGATATAAATTGAATCTTTTCATGAGATTCTTTTTTGGGAGCAATAACTGTTAGCGGGGAATTAATCAATGCATTTTGATAATTACCAACTATACCCATGATTGAGAAGAGAACAACATATATTCCATATTCACTCTTCGTTGCATGTTTTGCAACAGCAAATCCGACAACAAAATTACTTAAACTCAGCATACCCTGAGTAAACATTGCTGTGGATATTTTCTGTACTGTTGGTTTTCGCAATGTAAGAGGAATAGATTTTATTGCAGTCTTAACGGAAAACTGAGGTAGGGCTTTTAACATTTTGATGTTGATAATTTATGACCTTCTAATGATGACTTTAAATCAGGAATAGAGTCTGTCACTAATGCTTACTATGAATTACACTTTAAACAAGATTGTCCACGAGTTTTAATAAGCGCTCGCGTTCGTTATCCCATGTATGCCTACGATATACCCGGATTCCCTTCATAATAACCTCTTGTCTTTTTTTCTCATTGCTGTACACATCAAGAATTACGCTGCAAAGATTCTCAGGGTTGTCTGACTCAAAGTAATAAATTTCTTCTTCATTGAAATAATCAAGAATTCCTTTTGTACGTGGTACAATGACTGGCTTTCCAAGGCATAAGTATTCAAAGATACGGGTAGGTAAATTCAAATCAGTGAATGGACTTAACTTGTTAGGGATTAACCCAACATCTATCTTTGAAATAACTGTAACAATTTCCTCGATAGGTACATGACCATAATAATGTATAACTTCTGTCAGATCGTGTTTCTCTCTAAGTTTCAGGAATGTGTCTACAAAATCCCCCTCTCCAAAAACCAGAAATGCAACGTTGGGTATATGTTTTTTCAAATGTACCATTGCCTCCACAGCAGTATCAAGCCCATGACGCTCTACGATAGTACCATGAAACATAACAATAAAATGCCTGCCATCAAATAAGTCCTGCCTTAAGACACATTTAGCATCCATTTTCTTATCCTTAAAAAATATGCTTTCCTGAGGTGAGTTCATTATTATATGTATTTTGTCTTTAGGACAACCCCTTGATACAAACAAGTTTTGAAATGCAATATTGGGAGTCAACACAATGTCCGCTAATTTAATACATAACCGTTCAAGAAACTTTAGTGTCTTGATTATAATGTGGTCAGAGCTCAGTGAATACTTAGTCATATACACTTCAGGCATTGGATCATGTAAATCAAGTACAAGCTTTGCTCCCTTCATTTTCTGGACTATTCCACTAAGAATTAGAATATCCGGCATATTGTGAATATGGACTATACTATATTTTTTCCTCAGATCTAACAGATTAACCATTAAGAAAGATCGTATGATAAACATAAAATACTGCCACAAATACGTCAATTTTCCTTTTCGTTGCCTTTTCATATCAAAGCGATAAACATAAACCCCATTAATAACTTGTTCTTTTAATTCACCATTATTCTTTAGACAAATAATATCTACTGAATATCCTTTTTCTGCAAGTGCCTCCGCCTCTTTCCGAACGCGAACATCATTAGGATAATAAGAATACACTATCATACAGATATTTAACATTTTATGCCCAGTTTGTTACTTAGATAGCGAATGGCTGTTACTAAGGTTCAGTAAATTAAGATAGATTTCTACTCAATAATACAATCAAATAGAACTTACTATCAATTACATGTTAAGATAATTAACATACACTCTTCATTTGAGTTACAAACAATAGGAATATTCCACGAATAAAATTGTAAATCTACATTTCCCCAGCTTTCAGAATTCCCATTAATAATGAATTTCTCAAATTTGCAATTTGCTGGAGTGTAAAACAGTGAATTTAAAGTTGAATAATCCGTTTCTGTAATGCCAACCTGGCCGCCTTCACTATAAGCTACCGGAGGTATTGGATCGGCTACAACATAACTAACTCTTTGAGATATTTGTATGTTATTATCCGGACCACTTCCATAGGCGGTCCAGTAATAATCATATGTTCCTGGTTGTATATCAGAAAACATTACGCCATAAGTATCACCGCTTATCTTTGCTGCTATATAATCTATTCCATTATAAGTAAGTACTACAACTCCATTTGTAGATGAAACATCAATGCTGAACAGATAGTCCGCACTATTAGAGTATGGTGTATTGCTTACTGGCCTTACAGTCTCTCCGGAGAAAGATGGATAAACCCCGTCAATTACAATATACTGCATAGTATTAGAAACACCTTCATTATTCTTAGGCCCATCAGCATAAGACTTCCAATAATAATTATATATTCCCGGCTGTATGTCATCCAAAGTGACGCTGTATGTATCACCGCCTATATTCAATGCCGTATAATCAGCCCCCTCAAATGTAAGAGTAACAACACCGTTAGTGGAAGTAACATTAACTCTGAACTCGTAGCTCGCTCCTGCCACATAATCGGAACTGCTTACCGGATTTACGACTAATTCAGAAAACACTGGATAGACTCCATCAATTAACGTAAAACTTTTTGTCTCTGAAATGCCCATATTCTGACTTGTTCCATTTCCATAAGATGTCCAAAAATAATTATATGTTCCAGGTTGCATATCCTGCAATACAACACTATATGTATCGCCACCTACATTTAATGCCGGATAATCAGACCCATCAAAGGTAAAAACAACAACACCATTAGTTGAAGCAACATTAACTCTGAATTCGTAGCTTGCTCCTGCCATATAATAAGAACCACTTGTCGGATTCTCCATCAATCCGGAAAAGACAGGGTAAATAGTGTCTGTATTCCGGACTTCTATTACAATATCATCCGGATACAATACAGGACTCCATGCGTAATAAGCATCAGCAAGTAACAAAAAGCTCAGATTAAGTTCCTGAGCCGTTGGTAATATACTAAACTCCTGAGGGATTCCATCATCCATTACCTTATAATCAGTCCAACCTGATCCGTCATTAATGCTAATCATTATTGATGCATTGTCCTGATTGGCTGTATTAACAGATATCCCGGCCCTGTTATTACCGGGAGTTATCGGCCTAAAAAGAGTAACACTCCCGTCAGGCAAAAACCGTGGTTGTTGAAAGTTGTATAGTCTGTTTATTTCATATTCACTAAGTCCCCTGTTAAATATCATAACCTCATCTATCTTTCCATCCCACGCCCTCTCAATGTTACCGTCATCCATCGCACCTATAAACGCATCTTCCGGAGAATTTTGCCATGCATTTTTATCAATACTTATCGTACAGCTTTTTGATGTTGAAGAAATATTACCTGACGTATCTCCCATATATACCCTGATGCTGCTACCATCATAAACGCCTGCAACAAACATCCACTTTCCGGTCACAGCCCCATTGCCAATAATCCCCCCGCAATATGCGCTTGTATTTCCTCCCTGAAATAAATCAAACTGGAAAAAAGCATAATTAAAAGGTGAATGCACATTAAAGAACCTGTTATTAGGCCAGTAATCCATTTTTGCAATTATGCTTCTATCTCCCGTACCATTCTCAGTGTACACCCAGGAGGTGAATGTACATCCATTGTCACAGACGGTGCCATAATCCGCTTCTTTACCTATTTTTACAGCAGTCTTGTTTCCGGTTCCCGAGAACGATTTACCCCGTATCCCTGTATTATCAATAGCAGCACTTCCGACGAGTTCTCCTTCAGGCGCACCATTGACCCAGTTGTATACGTTTATTGAGTCACCTCCATCGTCGAAAGGATAGTAGGCTATTAAACTTAAATCTGTAAAATCAAGGTGACAGAAACTGCCTTCACATACCACTCCGGAAATTGAACCCGGTGGAGGATTATATTGTTCGACTAAAATTCCATCAGAACTGGTAACATTGCTGAATAATCCCGCAACGTTTTCTGCCTTCACATTAAAATAATATGTTTGATTCAGGGCTAACAATAATCCAGTTACAGATACACTTGTATTTATTCCATTATCAGTCCAGCCAATAAATGAGGTTGTCCCAGGAGCCGTTCCAATTGAATACCAGTACCTGAGTATTCCACTCTCCGGATCACTTGAGGCATCCCAGTTTGCGGATAATTCAACTTTTGACATAGTTGAATCTACATCCACTCCAATACCATCTCTGATCTCTGCCATATCTGCCGGAGGAGTAACATCTATTGTCTGATTAGAAGCACTTTCATATAAAATATGAACAGTTTTTGAAAAACCGGCAGGTATAGTAATCGGTTCAATATTTAAGAACCCGCTGTTGACAGTATAGTTCATATCAATTCCATCTACTGTCACACTGGTAATGGGGACATTGAGGGTTTCTACTTTCTTTACATAATAAGTCCTATCCGTTACGCCTGAGTTTACTATCTCTAACTTTCCGTTCGAAAACATCCAGACTTCAATGTTTCCATCATCAGTTACTTTTTCCCAATAAAGATGCTCTAAGATGTAACCAATTCCTTTCCATTCAATTCCGCCATTTATATTATTAATGTCATCTGCTATAGGATTAAAGGCCTGGTGGGTTCCAGGATATCGCGTTGTATCATAAAAGTAATTAGCATGTGAGTACAACAGGATCGGAATGTCAATAAAACTGTCAAATTCTCTTGTATACGGATTCTCAGATGGTCTATCCTTACTGCCGGAAACGGATAATCTCTTTATACTTGGAAAGCTTTCCCAGTTCATATCAGAGGGAAGCATGGCAAAATCAATATCATTTGGCTTAGATGCCTCAAGTGGTCTCCGTATTGCACCCTGCAAATTATGTTTCTTAAGTAATCCAAACGTTAAAATATTTTGTATCCCTGATCCTGGAGGTATAAACAATTTCTCAGATATAATGCCGGTCTGAGCTTCATGCAGGTCCATCCATTCTACCCCTTGCCTGATTAATTCATCCTGACACTCATACGTCCTGCATTCATAATCGGTACCGGGATACATGCCATATTCACAAAATTCCTGGTAATTTGGACCGATGTGGGTAGTACCATGCATCGTAATTGAATACCTTGATGGATTAGCCAGGAAAAGATTAACCACTTCCGGCTGTGATGGATTCAAGACCATGAGTCTTTGAGGGATGGTTCCAATAGTTGTGTGGAACTGATGTTGTTCCATTTCAGGCAAGAGTTCATAATAGCTGAAGTATCTGCCGCCAGATGATAGTTCTGCCGGTTCTCTCAAGGAGGGGTCATCAATCTGAAAATTGGCGTAATTGTGGTCATTATGCCAAACCTCCTCAGCACCAGCATATTTCAAGAACATCATCATTGGTATTGCGGTCATAAATTTGTCGTAATTTGAATAATCCCCGAAATAAAAGAAATCTAAGCTTCTGGTATCATAACCATAGAATTCGAATCCCAGAACAAGGATATCCCCTGCACCACGCTTATATCGTGCAAATACAGGGACACTACCGGAAGGCGTCTGCATATTAACCAATACATCAACATTACCCCCCCCTGTTATGTTTAATCCTCCATCCTTCATATAAAGCCATGCAACTCCACCTGAGTAATCATATGATTGTCCGGCAAATTCTTTAGTTATTTCATTAGCCTCAGCTGTAACAACGTGTTTTTGCTTTTCAGGGTTACCAATAAGACTAGCACCAGTAATTGCTCCGCTGGTTAATTCAGCCACATTAGAATAGTTAGTAGTATCAGTAGCACCAACAATCAGCAGTTTCAAACCAGCTTCAACTGCATTATTGAGAATTGAGATTTCAGTACTGCTTAATCTTGACTCAAGGGTATCAATATGAATGTAAACTCCATTAAGATAGTTTCCGCTTTCATCTTTCAGGAGGGAATCTGTCAATTCTGTTGTTCCAAGATCTATGTTTGAATATTTCAAACCATGGTAACCTGACAGGTCTTCAAACATCTTTTGCATTCTGGTAACATAGCTATCATTATTTGCAGAATCTAAGAGAACCCTGATGTCCGTAATAGGATCTTCATAAGCATTCACTAATCCTACATTAAACAAAAACATAAGAAGAACCGTGAGTAATTTTATAATGTTCTTTACATTCACAACTAACCTGCCAATCCTTTCCCTTATAGGTAATTATCAGCCTTATACCAACTTAGACTATCTAATATTGTATGCAATATCCAGACCTGCAAAGCCCACACATTCCTTTCTTATTAATAATTATGTCATTATATTTTCATTTATATTAATTCAGTTTAACCTATAATGCTTCAGAAGTTAAAATAATATAATAGATTCCATACATTCATTGACGCTTAAAATTATCTTCCATTTGAACCAGACCAACTTTCACGCCAGTAAAATGCCATTTCTTTTGGTAAGATATGCCAATATTGATCTCTGTAAGTTGTTTTTATGTGTTGGAGAAAATCAATGTATTTGGCTATACTGTATTCATCTGCGCTTTTCTTTCCATTACCGAAATGCATGTAGTCAGGATGTGTATTGATAAGCACCATACCTCCAGCTTGAACTATCCATTCCAGTTTTTCCTTCCATATTAACAGGTTATCGTCCCTAAGAATAATTAATGTTGTAAAGTCTTGCGGAAGTGTATATGGCAGTTCAATGTATCCATGCTGGTCTTTAAACATTTTAACAAAAAAAGGAAATATTGTGCCAACTCCATCAGGTTGAGGTTCAAAAGGGTCGGTGTCAAATGTAGATGCATCATATTCAATATTTAAATCATGCAGCCACTCAAGATTGTGATACATAGATGGGGAGCGAAAACCAACTGAATTCCATTCCTTCAGGTATCTATTTATCTGTTTTGCCTGCTCATTAAATGTTCCTCTGGATGAATAGAGACTACCGTCATGAGTCAAACCATGCACTCCGACTTCAAAACCTTCACTGGTTAAGTAATGTCGTAGTTCCTGTGAGACGTTATAATCCCTGGGAACAAAGTTAAATGATGATCTGAAATTCAGATTCTTTTCTAATTTCATCAGCTCTTTACATCTATTATGTCCTTTTTCTGATTCAACATCATGTGTTAAAACCAGGGCAAACCGCTTCTGTCCCGGCCATCCTGTCCATCCAACTGGTGGATTGCATGCATTCTTGTCTATAGGCCAGCAATCTTTATATTGAGTTTTCTTAATAAGAGCAAGCCTTCTCCTGATAAGAATCTGAATCCCTCTTGGTATTAGAGGTTTTAAAAAGTAGTAAAATCTATTCCTGTTGTTAAGCATTGTTACCCAATATGTCTGTATAAAAAGGACCCAGCAAACTTTAATAAAGGGAGCGGCATTTCCTGAAAGATCCTATTATATATACCTGATACCTTAAAGGAATTTTGAATGTATGACTCTCTTCTTAGATCATATATATAGTATTTTATTGTTTCTTTTTTTGCCCTCCAGCCATCCTTAAACTGGGTTAATCCTATATTCTCTGGCTCTGTTCTACCAAAGCAAAAACTCCTGCATCCCATTTTAGAGTAGAACTTTATTGCCTCCCACATGATAAGATTATTGGGCCTGAGATGGTTATAATTTGTATCAGATGCCCCATATTTAAAAATTACTTTTTCACCAAAATGAAAGTAAACAGCGCCTGCAATGATATTCTCGTGAAATGATGCAAGTACTACTATTCCCATATTCTTTGATATTATATTTTCATAAACTTTTTTAAAAAAGTAATACGATTGTGGAGGTAACCCATGTTTTTTTCTTGTTATACAATTCAACCTGTAGAATTCATTTATTGACTCTAATGAACTTACGATTTTAACTTCTACGCATTTTCGCTCAGCCTTTTTAATATTCCTCTTTGTACTATCTCGAAAACTGGAAAGTATTTGTTCCGCATTTTTTGAAATTTCAAGTGTATGATTAATATAGTCTGAAGAAGCATGTAACTCCGCCGGGAAAATATTACCATCTCTGAATTCTAACGATTTCCATCTATGCTCTTTTCCATATTTCTTTAAGAGATTAATGACATTCTGAAAATCATCCTTGTCTATACCTATTGTTTCACAGTAATCAGAAAAAGGGAGAGAGACCCCTCTCTTCCCGGTTAAGATACTTCCAACCTCCATAAATGGTATCAGTGCTAATAACTGATTATCTTTAATCAATGTAAAGTAAATTGGCTTGTATCTGTAAGTTTCATATAGAACCTTCGCCCAGGCTGACGAATGGAAAAATGAATAGTCCCTGGTTGAAAGCACAAGTTTATCCCATTCAGGATAATCCAGAGGATTTATTACTTTTAACTGGGTTACATCTGACATTCGGTGTGATATTCAGGACTTATGGAGTTGAGTTGCCACATACTTTTGCTGGTCATCCAAAAGACCGGGGAACATTGGGAGGGAAAGTATCTCTGATGCCACCTTTTCTGAGACAGGGAAATCTCCATCTTTATATCCCAGATATTCGTATGCCTTTTGAAGGTGAAGTGGTAATGGATAATGAAGACCGGTACCTATCTGTTTTTCAGTAAGGTGTTTCTGCAACTTATCTCTGTCATTGGTGCGTATTACATAGAGGTGGTAGACAGCCCTGCTCCAGTCTGGCTCATATGGGGTTATGATACCATCTATCTGACTGAGGAGTTGATTATACAGTTTGGCACTCTGACGGCGTTTTTCATTTCCTTCAGAGAGGTGTTTGAGCTTTTTGTGAAGGATACCTGCCTGTAATGCATCAAGTCTTCCGTTGTAGCCTTCTATATCGTGGTAGTATTTTTGAGACTGGCCGTGGTCGCGAATCATGCGAATTTTTCTGGCGATTTCGGCGTCATTGGTTGTGACGGCTCCTGCTTCGCCGAAGGCTCCCAGGTTTTTGCCGGGGTAGAAGCTGAAGGCTGCGGCTGCACCAAGGGAACCGGCTTTGCGCCATGCACCCTCCCCCTTCTTGCCCTCCCCCTTGCCCCCTCCCGTAAAGGGAGGGGGAATTTTATTAGAAAGGTATTCGGCGCCGTGTGCCTGACAGGCATCTTCTATGACTATTAAGTTGTATTGTTTAGCGAGTTCTGTTATTGGGTCCATGTCTGCCATCTGGCCGTATAAGTGGACCGGGATGATGGCTGAAACGATGCTTTTGGTTTTTTTGTTAATGGGCCTTCCTGTCTTATCATCTTTGACACAATGCGTCTCCAGATATTCTCTGAGTTTCTCTGTGTCAATATTGTAGGTGCGCTCGTCAATGTCCACAAAGGCGATATGTGCGCCTGCCTGGGATATGGCCTCGGTTGTTGCAATGAAGGTGTTGGGGACTGTTATTACTGTCTCTCCTTGCTTGACCCCGCTTGCTATCAGGGCGAATCTTAGGGCATCTGTGCCGCTTGCGACGCCGATGCAATGTTGGGCATCGCAGAAGGCGGCGAAGTCTTTTTCGAAGCCTTCTACTGCTGGGCCGCCGATGAATCTGCCGGTGTTTAAGGCTTCCCTGAAGACTGTTACTAGTTCTTCTTCTATTTCTTTGTGGGGAGTTATTAGATCTAGAAAAGGGATATTAGTCATGCAAGTTCCCCCTCACCCTATCCCTCTCCCGCAAGGGGAGAGGGGAAGTATTTGCTTGTTTCGTATCTATGCTCCTTATAAACTTAGCGGGATTTCCTGCAACAATAGTATTAGGCTGGACATCTTTGGTAACTACACTGCCGGCGCCGATTATGGCATTTTCACCAATTGTCACATTACTGAGAATTGTGGCTCCTGAACCTATGGAAGCCCCTTTTTTTACCAATATTGGTTCGACCTTCCAGTCTGCTTCTGTCTGTAATGCTCCATCGGGATTTGTGGCACGTGGGTATGTGTCGTTGATGAATGTAACGCCGTGCCCGATGAAGACGTTGTCTTCTATGGTCACTCCTTCACAGATGAAGGTATGGCTTGATATTTTGCAGCTTTTGCCGATGGTTGCGTTTTTCTGGACTTCTACGAATGTGCCTATTTTTGTGTTGTCGCCTATTGTGCAGCCGTAGAGGTTGATGAATTTGGCGAGTTTTACGTTTTCACCGAGCTTGACGTCGTCAGATATGGATACGTATTCCACCTTAAATCCCACCCTCACCCTTACCCTCTCCCTGAGGGAGAGGGAATTTCATCGTCATAGACTTACCAGTTCCCCTTTTTTCTTCAATGACTTGTCGCATGCCTCGAGCATTTTTACTATTCTGAGGCCTGCATGGCCATCGTTAAAAGGGCTGTCGCCATTTTGTATGCACT
>Ga0209324_10001373_pt1 | contig 16685 bp, 18 predicted proteins | sample Rifsed19ft3_FD_184015 | JGI IMG/M metagenome (GOLD analysis project Ga0209324, IMG submission 184015) | Soil microbial communities from Rifle, Colorado, USA - sediment 19ft 3 (version 2) | ecosystem: Environmental > Terrestrial > Deep subsurface > Rock core/Sediment | place: Rifle, Colorado...
ATGGTTAACTGACTTTCCATCGCCAGAGATGGCCCAAGATGGAATTATTATGCCGCTTACCTTAGTGTTATGTAAAAATTGCGAATTTGTTCAATTACGACATACTGTGGATCAAAATTCTATTTATGGAAGACCTGTATATTGGTATAAAAGCGGCATCAACAACACTATGAGGTTGGCCCTTCAAGATGTGGTTATGAAGGCCCAAGAAGTTGTTAAATTGAAGGAAGGCGATAAGATCATCGATATTGGATCTAATGATGGAACGTTAGCATCTTTTTATCCAGATTTTGTAAAGAAAATTGGATTTGAACCATCAGCCAATGTATATATGCAATCTGGCGGAGTAAAATGGTATCGTAGCTATAATGACTATTTTACATATAAAGGTGATACTGCTAAAATTATTACTAGTTGTGCAATGTTTTATGACTTAGATGATCCATCTCAATTTTTACAAGATATTAGAGCTTCGCTGGACGTAGATGGGATATGGATAGATCAGCAAAATTATTTGACTACAATGCTGGAGAATCTTACATTTGATAATATTTCACATGAACATCTTGGATATTATTCATTTAAGGCATTTGAATCTCTCCTTAATAAACATGAATTAGAGATTATTGATGTGGAGATAAATGGTGTAAATGGTGGAAGCTTCCGCTCATACATCAGACGCAAACCGTCTACAATTCAGCCACTTCCTGGAGCTGAAGAGAGAATTGCAGCTGTTCGCGCCAGAGAAGCTGCTATGGAATTAAATACAAGAAAGCCATACGATCTTTTCTATAATCACGCAACCAATATTAGATCAAAGTTGAATCTTTTCGTTACTGGTGAAAAGGCTCGTGGAAAATCAATTTGGGTGTATGGAGCATCCACTCGTGGTCAAGTTATCCTCCAATACTGTGGATTGGATAAAACCCTTATTGATGGATGCGCAGAGAGAAATCCTGATAAATACGGAAAAGTCACTATTGGTACTGGTATTCCTATCACTGATGAAGAGACTGCTCGTAAGGCTAAGCCTGATTACTTCTTGGTGCTTCCCTATAGCTTCAAAGAAGAATTTTTGGTGAGAGAGGCTGCATTCTTAGAATCAGGTGGAACTTTTATCTTCCCACTCCCAGAGGTGGAGATTGTTAGCAGTAATAGAAGACTTACACTTTAGATGAAAAAACTCTTATTCTTTTCAGCCGACAATAGTTTTCCACAATGCTCATTTTTTCAATTAGGTCTAAGTTTAAATGAGTTTTTACAAGAATGTAAAAGTATTGAAACCACTTTTTTTAATTCGGCATCAGGTGGACGAATATACCCTCCTTACGACATAAATAAAGAATTTGATTTAATTCTCTTTAATTATCACTTTCAAGTAATGGCCTATCTCCCATTAGAATTTTTTCAATCCATCACCATTCCCAAACTAATGGTTAATTACGAGACTCGTTCTCAGCCTTGGAATAGCCCTTGCCATATAGGAAGTTCTGCCCATTATGGCGTTCAGGGTGAACCCCAGCGGCAGTTATTCGATTATATGATCATACCTGACACTTCTATGGATGCTGGTGGAGATAGAACTGTTTTACTTCTACCCAGGATTATTCCCAAACGAGATTTTGTTCCAAGACCAGTTAATATGAAAAGACCTGTTATCTCTACATATGGTTTACCATCTGGATATAAAGATATTCCAGGCATGTACAACGCCGTAGCTGGTGAATTTGATAGAGCCATTTTTAGAATCCACTTTCCGCCTGATTCTCGAAGCAATTCCAATGCTGTTATGAGTTCTATGCTTGGATCTTGTAATAGACCTAATGTGGAAATTCAATTTACTGATAATTTTATGGATCATGATTACATCCCTGAATGGCTGAATCAAAGTGATTTGAATATCTTCTTTTATCATGCTGGGAGAGATCAAGTCACTGAAGGGACTTTTCCAGGATCAATAGATTTTGCTATCACAGCACAAAGACCTATAGCTGTTTCTGATAATATTTGCACTCGCTATCTCCATAAATATATTGATCCATATCCCAAAAAATCTTTGAGACAAATTATGGAGCTTGGATGCTTACCTATTGAAAAGGCATATGAAGATGGAACATCTGGAGAAGCTGTTAAGGTATTTGATGAATGGATAGGAACGACATTTAATTGAAGATTGCATTAATTGGGAATATTAGTGATACGTGTGGAATTGCTACATATGGCGAAGATTTAATCAAATATGCGCCAGATGATATTCAATATGTTCCAATTAATCCAAATTCAAAACTGGATTTGGCAGTAAAAATGGCTCAAAATTGTGATTTAATACACTTAAATTACTATTATGGGATACAAGCATCTTTCTCTTATCTTGAATTCCTGAATAAAACCAAAAAGCCATCTATTTTGACTAATCACGCTACTAATAAGCCTGAAAATTGGTTTAATTTAGTTGATATTTTGGTTACACATGAAGTTCCAGATGCAATTTATCATAAGCGTATGGTTAAAATTTTCCATGGTATACCAGAAAAAGATTTCAAATACGAATCTCACCCAGAGTTTGTTATATCACAAGCTGGCTTCCCATTCCCTTGGAAGAATTTTTGGAAAACTTGTATGGCAGCCAATGAAATATCTGATTTGGGATATGAAATTAGAGTCAAGTTGTTTATGCCATCTACTTACAGGCAAGATGTCCGTCCTGAGATAGAAAAATGTGTTCAAGTTATTAAGTCTAACATATCTATGTACATAGATACTCAGTGGTTGGAAGAGGACGAGCTGATATATTCACTTCATAGAGATGCAAGTGTGATATCATGCTACACAGGCGGGAGTTATTATGGAAATGGAGCTGAAGGACCAAGCGGATCGGCCAGATTAGCTGTTGCTTCCAAGCGCCCGATTATTGTTAATGGGAATGCTCCACAATATGCTGGACTTATTGGGCATTCTGGCATTTATCCTGTTTATAAAGACAACGATTTAGCTTCTTCATTTATTATGGCACACAAAACTGGTGGATATGCATCAGATTTGCTTATGGAACAATCGTATCACCAAATAATGCGAAAATATCAAGAATTATATTGCGAGTTACTCAAATGAATATTTTAGTAACGGGCGGTAGTGGATTTGTAGGTAGTGTTTTAGTTCCATTATTGATTTCAGATGGTCATCATGTAAAAATTTTGGATAAATACAATAAGCCACTCTCAGTAGCTGAGAGTGATTTTATCCAAGCAGATATAAATAATGGAACTGTAAGGAACTTAATTAGTGGGACTGATTTAATTATTCATTTAGCGGCTATTGTGGGCTATCCAGCATGTAATAAAACTCCTGAATTAGCTTGGCAAGTTAATTATCATTCAACTGAGTATATAAATATTTGTAGAACATTGAATCAACCTATCATTTTTGCATCCAGCGGAACTGTATATGGACCAGTAGATGGAATTTGTACAGAAGATTTGGAGCCCAATCCAAAAACTATTTATGCTAAAACAAAGGCATTATCAGAAAAAGCTTTGCTGAATAAAGGAAATGCAATAGTCCTTCGGTTTTCTACAGGATTTGGTGTGTCTCCCAAAATGCGATTTGATGTTATTCCTAATAATTTCACCCGTTTAGCCTTGCTGGGAAAATTAAAAGTATATCAGCCAGATGCTCTACGTTCATTTGTTCATGTTCAAGATATGGCGATGGCATTCCGTTTTGCTGTAAATAATATAGATAAAATGAGAAATCAGATATACAACGTGGGTAATGATAGTATGAACATTACCAAGCGTGATCTATCAGTTTTTCTGAAATCAAAGATAGAAGGATTTGATCTTTCCTTTGTGGAAGGAGAAGTTGATCCTGAAGAGCGTGATTATTTTGTAAGTTTTGAAAAATTACAATCTCTGGGTTTTTATACTAATTGGGATTTAGATAGCGGAATTGATCAGCTCATAGAATGGTATCAAACTAACGAGAATTGGCCTCAGGAATGAAAGTTACTTTTATAACAAATTGGCAAGATAGCTGTGGAATAGCAATATATGGAGAAAATCTCCTTAATCATCTTTCTGAAAATATTGAAATAAACTTGGTTCCACCGTCTAATTGGGAATTTGCTTGTTCTCAGCTTGTTGGATCTGATCTTGTACATATAAATTTTCATGAAGGGCTGAGATTTGGGTTTGATTTGGAAAAATTTGTGGAAGAAGCTAAGAAATTTGGATTTCCAGTTATTCTGACCAATCATACCACCTTGTATAAAGCTCCGTGGTTCCAAAAATTGGATAAAATAGTCACACATATACCAAATTTGGAATTTGGAGATAAAAATATTGTCATTCCACAGCCTATTTGGAAATTAGAACTTGAAGAGGCCCCAAGGCATGATTATATTGGAATAACCCAAGCAGGTTTTCCATTTGCTTGGAAGTGGTATGATAAAATATGTGAATCTGCTGTTAAATTGTCCAAATCACATACAATGCTAGTATATTTGTTTATGCCGGATACCTATCACGGCCATGCTCAAATGGAAATAAATCGATGTAAGAGCATTCTTCGTGGAAAGATTAACTATGATTTCTACACTGAATGGTTTGATGACAAAGAAATAATTCATAGGATGCATCAAAATGCTAATGTGGCATGCTACTATACTGGGGAGAAACGTGAAGGCCCATCAGCAAGCGTCAGAATGGCCATTGCAGCCCAATTACCGACCATTGTAAATGGGAACGCCTATCAATATCAAGATATTTTGAATGAAGAAGGGGTTTATCCTTGCTACCAAGACGAAGATTTGCCTGATATAATCCAAAAAGCATATTCGGAGAATAAAAGGCCGCTCCAGCTTATTGAAAAGCAATCTTATGAAGTGGTAGCAAAAAAGTATGAAGAACTGTGGATAAATACAGCAACTAAAAGGAATTGATGTTAACATATATATAGCAAGGAGTGTTAATTGCTATGGGACTCAAATTAATCTTTCACAGCAATAGCGCATGGAGTGCTAGTGGATACGGTGTGCAAGCCCGTATCAACGTTAAACGTATGCAAAAAATGCCTGAAGTTGAACAGGCAGTTGTTAGCTCATATTGGGGCCTTCACGGTGGTGTTATTGAATATGATGGAATCGTTCATCTGCCCCAGCGCGGAAATGATTTTGGGAATAACGATCTTCAACCACATGTCTATCATACCAATTCTGATGTAGTGATAGCTCTTATGGATTCATGGATTCTACGAGATGATATTGGTCAGCTGGGGTTCCTTTTTTGCTGCTGGGCACCAGTAGATCATGATCCTATTCCACCACAAGTAGTTCAAAAACTTTCCAATATTTATATGCCAATAGCCATGAGTAAACATGGCTATGAACAGATGATAAATGCCGGTCTTAAAAATGTTCGTTACGTTCCACATGCTGTAGAAACGAAGGTCTATAGGCCCCATAGTGCCAAAGTTAATAGAGAAACACGTAAACGGCTGGGAATCCCTGAAGATGCGTTTCTCATTGGTACAGTGGCCGCTAATAAGGGATATCCAGCGCGTAAGTCCTGGCCCCAGATGCTAGAAGCTGTAGGAAGGTTCATCCAGAATCACCCTAACGCATATTTTTATGCCCATACGCTCGCAACGACTGAACATGAAGGTGTAGATATTTCAGGGGTGGCTAAGGTTTTGGGAGTGGGTGATAGGCTTATACTTCCCAATCCATATCTTTATCTCCAAGGCTTCCCTGATAAAGAAATGAGTAAAATCTATTCATGTTTTGATGTATTTCTTCTGCCTTCAATGGGAGAAGGTTTCGGAGTCCCTCAAATTGAAGCTCAAGCTTGTGGAGTTCCAGTTATCGTAACAGATTTTGCTGCTAGTTCTGAACTTATTGGTGCTGGACAAAAAGTTTCTGTTGGATATAGGTGGTTTACTCCGTTGTATAGTTATCAGGCTTTGCCTGATATAGCTTCTATTGTTCAATGTTTAGAAAATAATTACAATCTGTCGAGAAAAGAGCGCAAGGAACAAGGTCGTCAAGCACGTGAATTTTCTCTTCAATATGATGTGGATTTAATCTTTGATACATATTGGAAGCCAATTATACAAGAACTTGAAATGGATACTAGACGTCAGATAATTGCGTAAGAAAGAAGCTGCGTTTCTTTGAAGTGCCGTTCTTTGGAACGGCATTTCCATTTATAACATATAATTGAATAAAACTGAAGTAGGTGATGCTGAGTTGTTCTCTACTAGCAACTGAAGAAGGACATGGAGTTCTACTAGATGCCCATTGTCACCTCTCTCGATGACCTCAAGACAGTTATAGACCGCATCGACGCAGGCTTGTCCTCACTCGGTATAACCAGTAGCCCGCAAGTTGTCGAGAACTTTGTCGTTGGTATTGAGATGGGATACCGCATCGTCGTGCTGGGCACGGGTAGTAGCGGAGTTGTCGCAGCGAACTACGATGCGCCTGCAGGAGTCTGGTGGGTGTCGCACGTCTTTGGGTTGACACAGACCGCATGGCGGGCAATGCTAAAGGAACTGAACGACGAGTTCATCCGGCGTGGCTACGGCGATACCCCGGTGCGTTGGACTGATGCAGGCCCAGTTGCAGCAGCGATGAGTAGGCGGTTCAAGATCACTGTGCTTGACGGCTACTATGAGTTCACGCCAAACCAGGCTGCAGGGTTGCTCTAATGGCGTGGCAGCACTCCCTCATGGCGACGGGCCTGACCGGCGACGGGACGCTTGAAGCCAACGGTGTGCTGCTACCTGACATCACGTTGTCCAGCGGGAAGATCCAGTTTCCCACAGGTACGAACAACAAAAAGTGCCTTGTGAAGATGCCCGGCCACGCCAACTGGGGCAGCGGGATAATTGCCGTCATCAGCGCATGGATCACGACGCCAGCATCAGCTCCGTCCTCTGCAATCGGCTTGGTGACAGACGGCACGCAGGGAGCGACGCAACGCTGGGTGCGGCTCGATACCGACATGAAGGTTAAGTTCTACGACAAGAACGGAAACCTGCTCGCATCGTCAACTACGGCTCTCTCCACCAGCACCGAGTACGAGCTGGTGATGACGTTCGATTCCTTCACCCTCAGCACGGTTTGGATTAGCCTGTGGCTGGGTACTGCTGGCGGCACGATGACCGAAGAAATCGCTGCGAATACGGGTCTGAGTGCTGCTAACTTCGCCGGAGTGAGTGATCTCGAATACTTCGGCGACTGGACGCCTTCTGGCTCCAATTACGGACAAGCATTCCAAGCGCGTTACATCATCCGGCGAGATACAGGTACAGCGGGGGACTCTCCTCATCTCACTGCCTACCCGCGCCTCGTGGGCTACGGTGGTGATCCAGTTACAGGAAGTGGGGCCCTTGTTGAGTATGCGAATGGTGACACGCCGGGAGCCAACTCTTATCAGGATGTAGACGAAACTGGTACATTCGATACAGCGAGGTGGGCGACGATAGGGCAGGAAGCTGGGCCTTATCGTCAGCTTGCCACCCACTCGACAACCAACACACTATCCAGCAGCTCAGTGATTGTGAATGCACAATGGCGCTGGTTGGCGAAACTCGATGCCGTTGGAAAACAGCAAGGCACGGGGCTCCTGCGCTTGAGCGGGACGAACTATGCGGCAGGTGTTAGTGCCGGCAACGGCAGCGACACTACGAACTACTCCGCGCGTGGTAGCCGCCTCAACCAAAACCCGGCAACGGCAGCAGCTTGGGTCTACACCGACTGGGATTTGTCTGGTGGCGTCTCCAAGTGGTCGTTTGGTGTGACGTGCAACGGCGACGCGACCAGCAAGAGCGGCGACGAAATTGCATTGATCAAGGGACTGGAAGCGATCTACAGCACAGCTAACTTGTCGCTGGCGACGACCCCATCGGCTGGCATTTCCAAGCTTATCACAGAAACTATAAATATTTCCAAATTGCCTATTAAACTTTTTGCTCGATCCATTTTAGAAGCCGGTCAAATAATTGAGAAACCTACAAAACTTTTTATTCGCCCCATATCTGAAATTGTAAATATAACGAAATCGATTAATCGTTTCTTCGGCATCTCTCAACCAGAAGTGACTAATATTTCAGAATCTCCCTCCAAATTTTGGATTCGTCATTATGCTGAGACTATGAATTTATTTGAGTTTAATTCCAAACTTTTTTCTCTCAGCACTTCTGAAGTAGAACAAATTTCAGATTTTTCCTCTAAATTCTTTAGGCATTTGGTAACTGAAATTATTCAGATTTCAGAACTATATAACAACTCATTTTTACATTTATTTGGTGAATCTGAGCAAATAGTTGAATCATCCGTAAAAAAGGTTACTTCAATTGGCCAGCAGATAATCAAATTATCTGCTGAAACTATGGATATTCTGGAGAGAATAACCAAACTATTTGTTAGCAGGATAAGCGAGCAGGAAAATATATCTGAGCTGAGAAATGGAATTTTCAAGTTATCTCGAAGTGTTTCAGAAATTGAACAAATAATTGAGTCTTTATCACCCAAAGTTTTATTAACACGGTTATTAGGCGAAATTGAACAATTAGCTGAATTAACTAGTCGACCTATTGGCTATATACGTCATATAGCTGAAATTGAACCAATTACTGACAATATTGTTAAAACAATTGGTGGCCAATTTATTAAAGTGGTCTCTGAAGTTGTAAATATAGCTGAATTTATTGGAAAACTATTCATTCGGCGTGTTAGTGAAACTGAGCAAATAAAAGAATATACAATTTATCCATTTATATTATTTGTTTGGCTTATAAGTGATATTGAATCGATAGCTGAAAATATATTAGCAAGATCATCAGTTTTGAAACTTATGTCAGAAATAGTTCAAATTTCTGAATCTACGAGAAAATTATTTTCACGTTCGTTTATTGAAGCTGAACAAATTGCAGAGATAATTAGCAGAGCATTAAAACTTATTCGTCTGCTAAGTGAATCTGAACAGATAATTGAATTTATCCGCAGAATATTTAGTCGTGGTATAAGCGAAACAGAACAGATAACTGAAAATCACACCAAACTTTGGGCCAAAGTTTTTCTCGAATTAGAGCAGATACAAGAGTCATCTACTAAACTTTTTGCCAAGTTATTCACTGAAGTTCTCCAAATTGGAGAGAACACTGCTAAGTCATTCAATCGAATGGTTGGAGAAACTGAGAATATCTCTGAATTTGGTGCTAGGACTCTGAGCTACGTTCGCTCCATCTTAGAGACTGAGCGGATTACTGAGTTTTCTCTGCGTATTATTAGTTCAGTTGGAAGTATTGTGAAAGTATGGGTTGAGACTGTAGATATTGCTGAAAATATTAAGAGAGCCATTAGGTTTGTACGCCCTATTTCAGAGGCTGTGGATGTAACAGAATTAAGTTGGAAGCTCTTTACAAGATTACAAACTGAAATTGAGCAAATCATAGAGACACCAACTAAATTATTTAGTCGTTCTAATTTGGAATCTATTCAAATTACAGAATTATCAACCAAACTCTTTTCCAGGCTTATTAGAGAAGCTGTAAATATTTCAGAATCAGGTTCAAGGGCCATTAGGTTTGTACGTTCCATTGTGGATATAGAGCAGATTATCGAATCGCCATTACAAGTGATCGTATCTGCTGGTCAAATTATAAAAGTCTGGATTGAAACAATTAATATTGCTGAACTTGCTAGAAGAAATATCAGCTATATTCGCTCACTTTCTGAAGTGGTTGATGTATTGGAAACTCTACGTAAACCTCTTGCCCTGCAAAGATATATCAATGAAAACGAACAAATTTCAGTCAATCTGTCCAAACTTTTTATTCACCTTCAATTGGAAATTGAACAAATAGTTGAATCAATTTCTAAACTGTTTGCCAAATTATCCTCAGAAAATGAATCCATTGTGGAAATTATTGTGCGTCCACTCACTATCAAAATCATTACCAGTGAAATTGTAAATATTATTGAAGGATTGGTTAAAAGTGGGGTTGTTCTTCCTGTTAAAATTATCAATGAAGTTGTTAGAATTGTAGAAATAAGTAATATTGCTATGAGGCCATTTATTCTTCAGAATTTATCATTGCTAGTTGGATCAATTAGATCAATTAGTATTATTCATTTTACATCTATATCAATACAGCTCCCCAAATATCTTACGATACACTATTACAAAACAATAGCTGATATTAAGAATGTAGTTCGCAATTTATTGGTAGAGAAATAATGGCTACCAGATTTTATTTTTCCTCCACTGCTACTCCTTCTATAACACCAAACTTTAGCGGTTCATGGACTCGTAATTCAGACGCCACAAGGCGTATTATGTCTGTATCCAAAGACAATAGCGCCATGACAACTGCATCTACTTGGGGTGGTACTAGTCCAACGGCTGATCAATCTGCTCTCCAACGCCAATATATTTCTAACACTCTTAAAACTGGGACAGTATTCTCCACGAGTGATACTTTTAAATGTGTGGTAAGATGCCAAGAAAGCGGTTCTAACGACAATATTAACCGCCAACCAATTGGTATATTTATATATAGCTCAGACGGTCTAACGCTCAGATCGACACTTTTTGACGTAGCCCATACTGGGCCAAATACAACTGAATGGGTTAACTCCCCGACTGGATTAACAAATAAACAATTTGCCGCTGTAGCTGGCACAAATTTAACTTCCAGCTATACCACTGTATCTGGTGATGTTCTAGTAGTTGAACTTGGAAGTCAAGTCAGTGCTGCTGGTGGAACAGGTGTAACTGGGAATATGTCATTCGGGGCTGATAGCGTGTCTGATTGTGCATATGATGAGTCTGGTACTAGCGCAAATAATCCATGGATTGAATTTAGCAATAATTTTGGTTTTGTATATATCAGTCCCAATACAGAAACTATTCAGTTAACTGAAAATATGCGGAGGGTTATACGTGTAAAGAGAGCAGTCACAGAAACTATTCAGTTAACTGAAAATATTAGGAAGAAATTTAGTCGTTTTATTTCAGAATCTGAGAATATTTTCAAAAACATTATACCAAGAATTTTTATTCGCAGATTTAAGAATGAAATTGTTAATGCTGGTAGATCATATGCTGGTGAAATTTTAAAAGACAACCCTGGCGCATATTATCGAATGGATGAATCATCAGGGCTTATTCTGGATTCATCTGGAAATAATAATAATTCTTATTCATTTGGCGGAAGTCCCAGTTACAGAAGAATAGGTGCGCTTGGTGAGGGTCCAAATAGGGCCATAGCATTTACTGTAGCTGGATGGCCTTCATATTTCGGAGTTAATAATTCTGATACACTTGATTTTGGTGATAGACTAACGTTGGAATTATGGCTTAAACGTGAATATATTGGAATTCTTCAAACTATATTGGATAAAGGTGCTGGTGCTTATCAGCTCATATTGGATTCATCTGATCATATATGTCTTACTGTTGGAAATGGCGGAGCTACTATAGCATCATCCACAGCAACTATTTCTGATACTACTATGTTTCATCACGTTTTGGTCACTAAAAATGGTTCAGCAGTTTACATATATATAGACGGGGTAGATGTAACTGGTTCAATAAGCAATCAGACTTTAACCAATAATAGCATTGATCTAAATATTGGATCTCAAAGTCCTCCAGCTTCTTATCTTTATGGACTTGTTGCTGATGAAATTGCATTGTATTCCACAGACCTTTCATATGATCGGGTTATTAATCATTTTAATGCACGTTTCTATTCTGAAACTTCTAAGGCATTCATTCGACCATTAAACGAGATGATTCAGACACTAGAGATCATAACAAAAATAACTATTTCACTTGGAGAAGCACTCAAGAGACTAATAAGTGAAGCTGAGCAGATATCTGAAGCAGTTAAGAGAAATCTAACTATTCTTCGCAGACTGGGTGAAAATCAGTCAATTGGGGAAATAGTAAGTTCATCGATATTTTTACGGCGTGTCTTCAATGAGACTTTACAAATTAATGAATATATGAATAAGTTATTTGTTAAGAGAATTCAAGAAATTATAGACATATCTGAGATCATAAATAGGTTTCCATTTGGCAGCAATATAATTAAACTTATTTCAGAAATATCTAATATCAACGAACTGATAGAACATAATCAACTATTTCATACAATTTCATCTATGATACGAAAAATTATTGCTTCAAATATAAGTCCATTCCAATAGGACATTTTTAGGCACAAGATTGTTATTATAGTTAGGGGTGAAATTTGATCTATCGAATTGCAGCGTTAGTAATTGTTGTCTCTATCATTTTAGTTCCATTAGTTGTTATTGCATGGGCAGGTATAAACTTATCTTGGATAGCTTGGGGTTTTATTCCTGTACATATTTGGAGCCTAAGAGCCCTTTTTAATTGGATTAAAGATATAGATCAATCTTTTCAATCTCAATCCACCAGTGGAAGCAGCGATAAAGTGGGCGCAGATGAGGATGTAATAGCTGTGATTCGTAGAAAAAAGACAAAGAAGATATAATCAATTCATCAAGTGAGAAATATAAACTATGGATAATGTAAAAGTTCCAGTTCCAGAACAGGTCATTGTGGTTATCAGGAAGACCGCAAATAAGAAAGAGGTTGAATATGTCCCAACGAACAAGGATTAACAACTTTAAGGATATCCAGCTTAAGACTGGTGGAAATATTGTCGCTGTTCTAAATAGAGGGGATGGAAGCAAGGAGTATTGGTACGCCAATAACATTGTCACCAACCAAGGTGACAGATATTATTCAGCTACTATTGTAGGAACGGCCTTCCCTGCTGCTACATCTACGGCTGATTTTAAGGCCAGCAACTGGATGCATCTTGGTACATCAACTACAGCTGCTGCTAAGACAGATACTGGTCCAGGTTCATCTATTGTAAGTGGCTCTATTGCTTTGACTTCTGGTTATCCAGCCGTTAATGCAAGTGATGTGGATTCAGATAATACTGGTGGAAATGCATACAATATTGTTTCTTGGGGATATTCGTTTGGAACTGGTGTAGCTAACGTTAACTCAATCAACGAAGGCGCAGTTTTGGCTGGATCGCTGGTTGGAAACGGTACTTGCCTTACACACTTCCTATTTGGAGCGTCGTTCAATAAGACTAGTTCTGATACGTTAAAGATATTTGTCAATCACACTTTTTCCGGGGTATAAAGTATAGATTACAAATAAGGAAACGACTAAGTGCCCTCCACAGATATAACGGTTCGTGTTACTTCAACTGCACCTATAAATATGCAGCTGCTAAATGATATAGATGGAGATGGTGTAGCAGAAACTCCAATTAACCTTTCAGGAGCGAACCATCTTGAGTTATATCTGATTAATGGTGATACAGGTGGAACGACTATTTATAAAACAACAGATTCTAGCCCCAAAGTTGCTATTGCTGCTGGAACTGCTGGAAGCGTCAGTTTTACGCCAAATGGGACGGCTGATTTAAATATTCGCTCAAATGGTCAGCTAAATATTTACAGCGGATATTGGTGGGTATATACAACTGCCAACAGTAAATACGCTGTTCCTGATGGATTTGAATTTGCCATTAAGGTCAAGCCATGATTCCTTATGATGCATTTGAAACCCAGGAGGGGGCCTGCCTAGATCAAGTCGAATATTTGTGTCATCATTTAACCAATAGTGGACAATTTACAGGGCAGCATGGTGTAGAGCAACCTGATGTGGAATCTATGATCTCGTCAACATACTACCAAATGGTAGTTATGATGGCTAATTATGGATATTCAGCTGCCCAAACTGATTCAACTATCCTTGGAATTCTCCAATTTTATAATGCATTAGGCACTTCAGCTAAAGTTGAATTAGCTTTTTCCACGAATGGATTTAACGAGAGAGAAAATACTCGTCATTCGTTTATTTGGAATAGATTTATGACTGAATTTGATAAACTTTTGGCTGGGCGCGGGTTGTGTGCTCTGGGTGCTGTTATGTTAGCAGATGGTTTTACTGGTCTTAGTGACGGCCTATCTGCTGGCGGCATCAGTCTTTCTGATAAAGAAACAATTTCTAAGGATACTGATGCGACGAAGTATGCATTCACTCGCAAACTAATGGACAATCCACAATCACCAGTGATTATATCTGACGAGACGACAGTTACTGAGCTTCCATGAGTTACCAAAATGTGGTTGATGGTCTGATACGAGTCCTTAAAACCATCACAGATTTTTCTGATGGAAATATAACAGCTAACGATTATCGTGTGTTAAATAGCGGAAGAAGTCAATGTATTGTACTTTGCCCAGGTGGCTTCAAAAGTGAACCATCTACCATTGGTGGATTAGATTCGGAATATTGGGTTGATTGGGACGTAAATATTGAATTGTATGTCCGTTATGATGTCACAGATGATATTGTTGCTCAGAGAATAGCCACCTATCGCGAATCCATTTTAGAAGCTGTGGCAAAATATCCATTCTTAAACGCCACACCAAGCATTCATTTTGCTAGAATAACTCGTGGAGATAAACCAGTTCCAGTGTTCAGACCAAATGGTGAGGGGCCAATTTTTTGGATGCAATTAATGCTTCTCACTGCCAGAGAAGAATGGGCACCTGTTACTGCGCTGGAATAGACTTCCTTCGTTTCTCCCATTGAAAATTTTTGCTGCGTGCTTCTGGATGTTCTGAATAGCGCGTCCTTCCTTCAGTTCTTGCTAAATATCGATCTTTGCCACATTGTTTACATAGTCTTTTGCCGCCATTAGTGTGGTAGGTATTTTCTTCTGTATATTTATGACCATGTATACAAGAATCCTTTTTTACATATCTTCCAGGTTTGATACTTCGTTTGATATTTTCCGAATGGGAAATAGGTTCTATATGATATGGATTGCAGCAGGCTTTTATCTCACAAATATGATCTGGGTCCATACCATCTGGAAATGGCTTATCGGTTCGCAATTCATATGTGAATCTATGTGATTGCATTTGGCCGAAGTTAGTTAGAATGTGACCATAGAGATTTCTACCATTAATGCCTTTGGGCCATATCCAGCATGGAGATTCAACTTTAGAAGATACTTTCATAACTACACAAAAATTTCTTACTTGCTCTAAATTTTCCAATTTTTGCTCTATTATTTGTTTTTTTCCTTGATTTTTAGAGCCGCCATAAATAATTCCAAAAAGTTCTCGGCTGGCTATGATTTTTTCCATTTCTTCCTCCTTGAAAGGATAATAACTGGTACTCTGACGAAAGTATAGAGTATAATGATAAATTTATGATTAAAGGTCAAAACAAAAATATAGTCCGCCTATTTGTATTTTGTATAATTATCAGTATACTAGTGAACGAAACATTATGGATCTTGAGTATGGATGCTATAGTTATCAAGTCTTAACTATGAGGTGTCTTTTATGACGAAGTATCACGGTAAAGGTATTGTCCTATGGGTGGAAGATGGTCCATCAGGTGGTTCAAACGGAACGTATAACATTTCGGCTTCTGTGAACAGTGTTGATGTTCCAAGAACTGCCGACGAAGTGGATGTGACTACCTTTGGTGCTGGTGACTTCCGAAGTTACTTGGCTGGATTCCAAAACGCTACCATGCGTATTGCTGGATTCTTCGATGACACAGGTGCTGCTGCTCCTGGTACAGCTAATACTGCTGGTACAGCATCTGGTGCTGACGCAGTTCTTGCTGCGTGGATTGCATTCGGTACACAAACCAGAAAGGTTATTTTCTACCCATCCGGTACAGCTACTGGGAAGATTCGTTACGAAGGAACTTGTATTCCATTGGGTTACTCGTTGAACGGTGCTGTGGCGAACGCTGTAAGCTTTACCAGCGACCTTCGTGTGACTGGTGCTCTTACGCGGTACACCAACGCCTAAAATTAGTGTAATGTGGTCAGGGCAAGGAAGGCATATATCTACCACAAAAAATGGAGGAATAGGGACATATGGCGAAGAAAGAGAAGGATGCTCGTAAGGGTAAGCCACCAATCAAAGCTGAGCGAATTTCGCTAGATGACTTTGAGGTGGAAGTAGATGGAGAGACCTATCACCCACATTTAGGCGAGTGGATTGAAATCATTCCAATTCGTCGTCTAAGTGAATTAAAGAACCTGATGGAACTTGCTTCATATCAGCCGTTGGAAGGTGAGACGCCTAGTTTCACTGACCCTCGGCTGATGAAGCAATATGATGGTATCTGTAATTATCTTTGCGCCACAATTTATCGCTGGAACATGACTGATGAGGAGGGAACTGAGTACCCCCAGCCTTATCATCAGCAACGGGCCATCGAGCTTCTTCCACTGGAAGAGATCAACTATATCACAGCAAAGATTATTGGTGGCCGAACAGACAATTCCAAAAGTGAAACTGGTGAGGCTGGCGAGGTATCTGGAACGGGGTGAGGGATTGCCGCCGTTCGAGTACATTCTAGGGAAATTATGTAGAGCATTTGAAACGGTTCCTGGACAAATTTGGACGAAAGCCAGGAATCCGGATGGAGAAGATGTTAAAGTCCTATATGATGTCTTAGAGATGATATCATATAGTGATGCGTGGGATAAGTTCGTTAATGATCCTGAAAACATGGAGTACAGTCAGGAAGAACTTATCGGGCAAATAAGGACATTGATGCTCGAACAAGATGATTAAGGGGCTTCAA
>Ga0209324_10001375_pt1 | contig 16681 bp, 11 predicted proteins | sample Rifsed19ft3_FD_184015 | JGI IMG/M metagenome (GOLD analysis project Ga0209324, IMG submission 184015) | Soil microbial communities from Rifle, Colorado, USA - sediment 19ft 3 (version 2) | ecosystem: Environmental > Terrestrial > Deep subsurface > Rock core/Sediment | place: Rifle, Colorado...
AAGCGTCTTTTACGGGTTCTGGCGGATTAACCCCCTTGAGCAGTACCGTCTGGATGTCAATGCCGCATTTATAACCGTCCAAAATCCTCTGAAGATCTTCTTTGGACTTTTGCTCGATCTCCGTCCTGCCAACTGTCAAGACCTCATCAATAGAGCGATCCCCGACCAGTGTGCGCATGGCGGCCTGTGAAACGTCACGAATGGTTTCTCTGACGTTTCTTACATTGAAAAAATACTCTTCTAATGCCTTTATTTTGTACCGAATGACCCAGTGCACCTCGGCGCTGTTAATGTCACCGGTAAGCATCAATCTTTCTTCTCTTGCATGTGGATATTCATAACCAATCATACTGGAAGAGCCTCGCTGCTCTGTCCTGAATCCAAACTCTTCGTTGTAAATACGCTTGACCTCTCCTTTCAGTATCTTATCAATACCGTAAGGAAGCTTGGTATGGAGTCCGGGACCTACCGTCTCTTTATAGCTGCCGAATCTCAGAATAACGGCCTCTTCGTTTGCCCTTACCGTGTAAAAGGCAGTATAGCCCGTGATAATAACGAAGATGATAATCAATATGGGCGGTATAAATTTCTTTACCGACCCCCATGGAATATCCTCGAAACGTATGTCTTGTGGTCTTTTGTACTGTCCGTAATCGGGCATGTCATTCCCTCCTTATAAAACTTTCGTGATCTCGTCTACCTTGAATGTCGGCATTTTAACGAGTTTACCTTTTGTAAAAAGTTTTAGTCCCTCACTTTTTTTGGTAAGTCTTCCTATCGGATTACATACTATACCATTCTTTGCGAGGATGGCAATAACTTCTTTTGTGTCTTTCGGGTCGAGGGCAATCAATAAAGCTCCTGATGCGATGAGGCCGAGCAGCTGGATATTAAATAGTTTGCAAATCTGTTCGGTCTCTTCATAACACGGAATTTTTTCGGCATCAATGATAACTCCAGTTCCTGATGCCTTTGCAAGTTCCATTATACCCGTAGCCAACCCACCTTCTGTCGGATCATGCATGGCGTGGATTTTGGCTGCTTTATTGGCTAACAAGGCGTCTGCGACGACACTCAGTCCTGGTTTGTCTATGAATGCCTGTGCCCCTTTGAGGAATCGCACACCAAACTCTTTTTTTATTACTGCGGCCTTTTCCCGTGCAATAATAGCCGTTCCTTCTATGGCGATACCCTTTGTGAGTAAAAGGTCGTCGCCCGGTTTCGCATGGGCGTTTACCACAAGTTTATCCTTTTCGACCTCACCCAGCATGTGGCCAATGACAATGGGACGATCGATTTTATGTGAAATTTCCGTATGGCCGCCGCAGAGGGTGATATTGAGTTTTTGGGTTGATTTAATAATATCTCTAAAAATTTGCGTTGCCAGTTTTGCATTTGTCTTTCCTTCAGGTAGCAGTAACGTTGCCATGAACCATTTTGGAGTTGCCCCCATCGTGGCGATGTCATTGGCATTTATGTTGACGGCGTACCAGCCGATGCGGTGTGTGGTAAAGGTAATGGGGTCTGTCTTGGCAACGAGGTACTTCTTTCCAAAGTCAATGACGGCGGCATCCTCGCCAATCCTTGGGCCTACAATAATTCTGGGGTCTTTGATTGGATTTAAGTTCAGGAGTTTCTCGAGCAGCCGATAATCAAGTTTTCCTACGGGAAAGTAGTTCATAACTAACTATAACAAGATTGAACACAATTTAAACCAACATTTACAAGATATGCCGTTTAAGTCCCCCTTAGCAAAGGGGGATTCAGGGGGTTGTGTTTTTTCCGAGCTATCCCCGTTTTCACGAGGACAAGTTTACAACCCCCTAGCCCCCTTTTCGTTCGACTGAGCTCACGACGAAGTCTAAGGGGGACTCTCTATGCCATACATCGTATAACCCGCATAATTAAAATGAAAATTCCTATACAATCAAATCCTACCGCGTTTACCCTCGGCAACGATTGCCATAAGCCGTGCGTTCATTCGACCGGCCTTACCCTCTTGCCTAATGTGGTCATATGTGATCGGCACATCTGACATCAGACAGCGGAAGGCACTCCGCTTGCCAGCTGTAGTACCCAGCGTAACCGACGCTATGTCCTTCGGCTTACCCACCTTTACAGTAAAGCGGTAGCTACCGCCCCTCAATCACTGGCTCGACGTAGGCTTCCTTCCCCTCTTTGGTGGAAAGCATGAAGGTGGAGGCGAGCGGCACATCCATCTGCGAAAAGGCCGGATTCGGGCTTTTCACCGTGCGTGCCCAAAGCCAGGCAATAACAGTGAGTTTCTTGCCGACAAGTAGTTTCAGGTCAGGCCGATTTTTGGCCATCTCTTTGGTTATCTCTATTTGCGGGTATAAGTTCCCGATGCGTTTATACGCCTCCTCACGCATCCATGCGCCATAACGTCGCACATCTTCAGCCAATCCTTTGGCACCTGTCCAATTCTCATGCAGTAAAGATTGCTCTTCACCAGCCACTTTTGGCCCTACCGGGGGACGGTTCGCAAATTTTGGTGGTATCTCAATCATCGCTTTATTGATAGTGACAGCCACCGGGTTAAGGTCAGATGCGTATGCTTCCAAGCCAAGCCGCTGTGCTTCAAGTGGAATTGTCCCGCCGCCCGCGAATGGATCATGAAATGCCGGAAGTTTCTCAGGATTAAATAATTCAGCGGCCTGCGGATGATTCTTATTAAGAGCGCATGTTTCCCGCCAGCTTTTCCAGATTTCTTCACGCGCAAGCTTTAGAACTTTTTCGTTATTGGTGTTTTCCCATTTAACGAGTTCGCGGATAATGCCAAAGAGCCGCTCGCGCCCACCATAAATGTAAAGTGCTCGGATGCCCATGCCGGATAGACTTCTCCCTCGCCGATGCAACATTGATATCATCCAGCGGGAGTGCGACTTCTATAAGCTTTTTAGGTGCCTTGATGGTATTCACGTATCCTCTCCGGCTTCTCTTTGGCGCCTTTGTGGCGGCTTTGTCCCCTTTATGTCCCCTTTGCCATACGTACCGCGGAATGTCTCCTTTGTCCCCTTTATGTCCCCTTTATTTACCAACCCATAAAAAGTACCGCGGCCAGTACTGCCGAACTTAGCGAAAACACCTTTTCTGACAAGCTCATCAAGATCACGCGAGGCTGTTTTTTTAATACACCCGGTTACTCTTTGATACTCTAGGTTAGCAATACGCCTATTTTCTTTAACATAAACGAGCGCCTTTCTCTGGCGATCGTTGAGTTCCATGCCAATCATTACTTCATACGTCAACCAGTTTCGCCAAATCGTAATCACAAACTGGCCATCACGCTGTTCAAAATCAGGTTCCGGAAGACCGGATTTTTTACACAGCGCGATCATATCCATAGTGCCTGTCCCGGCGCGCTCAATATAATGCGCAAGAAACAACGGTTCGCTTATGAGAGGGTTGTGAGGGACAGATGAATGCGGCACACGCAATGTTTCCGGCGTCATGCCAACAGGCAATGCACCCGGATTCCACACCTCAAAACGGTCCGCAAACAGCATAACCTGAACAGCCGCATTGGATGTGTAATCTCTGTGCGCTACCGCATTGACAACAGCCTCACGGATAACCGGCTTTGGTATTTCATAGGCAACCTCACTTGCGGCACCTGTTTTTCCGGGAGCTACCGAACGGTCCAGTTTTGACAAGACAAAATCGACCGCTTGATCCACCTGTTCAAATAATATCCCTTTGTAAATCTGATACGACGGTATGGGTTTACAGACTTCAGTACCATGAAAATGCAGGCATTTTACTTCCGCGGAGATAAGCGAACGGAATTTTTGAGGTTTTTTGCCAAATAGCAAAAGCGCGGCATGCGCAAGCTTGCCGTCATTGAATAAGTCAAGGTGCGCGAATAGTTTTTCGGCAGAGGTATTTTTATCAAGCGCAAATTTTCGTTCCGCGCGGGCTGTTTCTAAAAACCATTGCACCGCTTTTTCGTCAATATCCTCGAGTGATGCCCCCCTGCATGCTGCAGCGTCAAACGGAACCGTCTGCAATATGCCGTTATCCTCAAGATACTGCACAAGTCCGGCGTAAAGCTGGGTGGTCAACTCCGGAATGCTTGAAAAGCGGCGGCGGATAAGTTGTCCTCCGGCTTTGCGTATGAGTTTGGCCATCTTAGGATGACGCAAGGCATCGGGACCATCCTTGATAAAAAGCAGCCTGGTTTTAGCATTTTTTGTAGCAACGTGAAACTCCCGCTCAGTAGGAGAAAGGCCCTTATCGTCTTCAGCGCCGTACTCATTGCCCAATAAACATACATACATATCGCTGTTTTTAACTTCTTCCGTATACACAGCGTCCGGATTACGGTCATGTACAGGCATATCTTCAAAAAGAAATACTTCAAAGTAACGGCGGCATAATGGATCTGCTGTTATAAAATCTCTCAGCGCTAAACGTTCGGCTTTAAATTCTTTTTGAACGCTGCTGATAAATATCTTAAGTTTTTTCATTGTGCCTTTTTCAACAATTGGTTGATATCAAAATTAACGCTCGTCACTGCCCAGTCCGGCTCCAGCGTAAAGGGCTTATGGACATAGCGAGGGCCATCAACCCGGTCTCCATCTACAGTCATGAACGCCAGGATAAACTTATCCGCCTGATTGAGCGCGTACATGATCTCATTGCGGGTGACCGTAATGGTGGAGGCGTCTTTCGCCCGGCCTTTCACTTCAATATGGCGCACCACTTCCGGTTTAACGCCGGTTTTGGAGCGAGAAGTTATATCCCAGCCGCATTTTTGTGCCGATACATCATCGGTGATAAAACCTTTGCCCTGTTCCGCCGCAATAACGGCCTTCATCGCGGCTTCTTCGATGCGCTTACGCGCCTCGGGATCATCGCAAAAATCAGGTTTTCCAGATCGCAGAAGCATGAGTCCTTGCGGGATAACTAATGCGGCGCCGATTATAACGGGTGTCGCTGAAACGACCTGCAGCATTCCTTCAAGTTCTTTTTTTCGTGAATCAAGACGCACGGTCAAATCATCGATTGTACGCCGGACATTTTCAAGGTTAAGACGGACGTCCTTCCCTGCGGCCTTGTCTTCCTGCAATTTGATATGCCGGTCAGACCAAAAACTTATTTCCTTAACCAGCCGCTCCTGAACAGAACGGAGCGTCTTGTCAACCATCGCCAGCCGCCGCTCTTTAACCTCTTTGTAATGTTCAGGCACAAGAACGGATGACGCATATCCAAGTGCGGCATGCTCAAGCTCCTGACCAAAGTTTGGCGATTGTATGACATCATCCACAAAACGCATTTCTTCGGCTGACAAAGGGCGCAAATCCAGATGTGGTGCCCACCCGGCATTGGTAACGCGGCGCTCTGCATCAATATAAACAAATTGCATTCTGCGCGAAACAACCATGCTCTGATTAACACCTTCCTTTACCACATGGTCTAGAGCAAGCAATATTTTTGGCGCTGTGCCGCAATCGGTAGTATCAACCAGCACCGCGTCTGAGTTTATCCCGATGCTGTTCAATAATAATGTCCGTCACCGCCTGCATAATCGGATGCCCCGGATGAATCAGGGTAGCCATCGGCTTTGAATCATGATGCACATACTGTTTCTCAAAACATATCCGTTCGTAGCGAGCCGTTACGGGATTGATATTGCGCCGATCCCGGCCGGTTATTCTTCGATCGCGTTCGCGAATTATGGCGGGCACATGGGATATCTCAAATCGTCCTGTTTCCCGAGGCTTCGATTCCCCGCCGAGCGCCTCAAAAGATTTATTGAAAAACGCTTTTATGAAATACGGCTGAAGCTTGCGGGCTTGCGCTTTTTCCATTTCTTCTTTGACGGCAAAAAGCCGCTTTTCATCCATAATCTCTTCACAAAGGGCATTGCGTCGTAAAAGTTCCTGTAAATGCGTATGGTCAAGAACGCCTTCCACCTGCTCCTGCAGGCGTGCCTTAACGATAGGATCGTCACCGTAACGGATCGCTTCAATAAGAAACTCTTTCAGGCTCTTGTCTTCAAAGGCAGCGCCGAGGACATTAAACACCCGTCCGTTAAGCGCTTTACTCTCGACTTCCAGCTTATCGCACAGTTTCTCAAATACTGCTGATTCCCGAGTACCGATAGCAACCAAGTTCCATAAATGGCAAACTTCGTTCTGACCAATACGATGGATTCGGCCAAAACGCTGTTCAATACGGTTAGGATTCCACGGCAGGTCATAATTGACCATAAGATTAGCATTCTGTAGATTAACACCCTCACCGGCGGCGTCAGTGGCAATAAGAATCCTAACACCCTTGTCATTACGGAATAACTCTTGAAGCTTACGCCGTTCCTCCCGCGGCGTCCCTCCATGAATTATGATGGCGGCATTCGGATCTCCCAAAACACCTCGAATGCGATCGGCAAGGTAATTCAAGGTATCTCGATGTTCGGTGAAGATAATCAGTTTGCGGTGATGCCCGGTAAGATTTCTCATCTCCGGATCATTTTGAAGAAGCCTGGAAAGCTCTTCCCACTTTTTATCCTGCCCGGAATGACGAACAATCTGCGCTTTTTCTATCAGCACTTTCAGGATCGCTATTTCGGCTTCAAGCTCCTGAACGGTCTTTGCGGCTGTTGCCTGACAAACAACTTCTTCAACGGTCTCCTCATCGTCTCTGCTTGGAAATTCTTCATCATCATCCGATAACTGACTTACGGAAACGGATTCTGGACTAAAGACACCTTGTCTCTGTTTAACCTTTTCCTCTTCGAGACGTAGCTGAAGGCGTTTACATCTACGCACCAGAGATTGATATATCGCTTCGGGGCTTGAAGCAAGACGCCGCTGCAGACAGGTCAGTGCAAAACCAACCGTGCCTTTGCGATTAGCATCATCAAGCCGGTCGGCTCGGTTCATTTCATTTTTAACATACTCGGTGACAGCATTATATAAATCGTACTCCAAATCGGAAAGCCGGTATTTTACCGTATACGCGCGCCGCTCAGGAAAGAGCCGTGTGCCGTCAAACTTAAGCAACTCTTCCTTAACCATGCGGCGCATAATGTCGCTAACATCCACTTTGTGGACGCCATCACGGAATTTACCATAAAATCTATCAGAGTCCAGAAGCGACAAGAAAAGCTGAAAATCCTCCTCTTTGCCGTTATGAGGAGTAACAGTCATAAGCAGAAAATGACGAGTGAGAGAACCAAGTAACTGCCCAAGTTTAAAACGCTTTGTTGTATCCAGTTTGGAACCGTACCACGAAGCGGACATTTTGTGCGCTTCATCAACAATGATCAAATCCCACTTTTGTGCAGATTGCAATTTCTGCTGAAGCTCTTCGTCGCGCGACAACTGATCGAGCCGAATTATCAACAAATCGTGATCGTCAAACGGATTTCCAATACGGGACTGTTCTTCCATTTCACGACTGAAGATATCAAGATGCAAACCAAATTTTTCATACATTTCATCTTGCCACTGATCAACAAGTCCGCCGGGAGCAACAACGAGAATTCTGCGGGCATCGGCACGCATGATCAGTTCGCGCATAAAAAGCCCCGCCATAATCGTTTTGCCAGCGCCGGGATCGTCAGCCAGCACATAACGAAGCGGTTGACGTGGAAGCATTGACTCATACACGGCTGAAATCTGATGCGGTAAGGGTTCTACGTTGGACGTATGAACCGCCATCATAGGATCGAACAGATGTGCGACATTGATACGCAATGCCTCAACTGCAAGTTTAAAATCTTCAGCAGGAGCATCGAACGCCCACGGCCGCCCCGGAGCTTCCAGCAACAACGATGCCTCGTCGCTACGAAACAGCATCCGCTCAAGCAGCTTGCCGCCGCTGGTCTTGTAATAAACCGTTACAGCATCGGGACCCGCTGCATCAACGGAAACAATGCGCACCGGTTCAGCAGGGTCTATCCCTCTTATAACCGCACCTGATTTAATTTCTTCAAGTTTCATAATATTTATGCTTTTTGAATATCCTCAACACACAAGGGTTTTACCGAATATGTTACAATAGTCTCAATTTTTTCAAAAAGCTAAACGGTTACAGGCTATACTATATCCCGTATATCCTTTAAACCAACCTGTTCCCGGCTCATAAAGGGTTCGCCGTAATCAACGCGTATCAGATTGCCATAATATTGGTTCTTTGCCGTTAGGGAGTTGCTAATATATTTCCAACGTGCATCATCGTAAGCAAACTGGGATTGGTAGACCATTGCGATCTGGAGTTTCTTTTCGAATTCCTTACTGATATCCAGGATAAACGATGGTGTAACATGTACTTTAAAATGTGAACAGAGGTAATAGAAGATGTGAGAAGGATAGTATGGTTCGCCGGGAATATCTGATTTCGTCAGTTTAGCGTAGAATCGGCCTGCCTCACCAATCTGTGTGGTTTGAATGTGGTCGGGGTGGGCATCGATCCAGTAAGGAAGGAAAATAATCTGAGGGCGTATCTTTCGAATTACCGCAGCGACCTTTTTACGAGCTTCTATGCCGTCCATAAGATAACGATTCGGCAGGTCGAGCACCGTTCGGCTCTTTACGCCTAACAGTGTGGTTGATTGTTCCCATTCCTTTCTTCGGATTTCCGGACTGCCGTGGGGAGTGGGTTCGCCATTCGTCAGGTCGAGGATATGGACATCATATCCCAGAGCGACCAATTTCAGAATACTCCCACCCATGCCTCCTTCCACATCATCAGGGTGGGGGCCTATAGCAAGAATAGTTGTCATAATAACCGTGTAATCAGTGTAATCCGTAGTTTAGATTGTTTTTGCATTTATTCCGTCTCAAACTGGCCTGCCTTGTGGAGATATTTTGGCTGGTTGAGTTCCGATATTCTCAGGATATATTCGGCATCGTTAATTTTCGTGTACCAGTGTCCGGTAGCACGTGCCGTGTTTGTTACGGCAACATAAAGGCCAACGAGCATAATGGCATAAAGACCGTAATGGATTTTCTTGCGGTCTCCAACCAGCTTCATATCCAGCGCTCCATTAACAGGGCAGGCATTGACGCAGTCGTAGCAGGCCACGCATTCGTGGGTCAGAACATGTTTCTTCTTTTCAACGAGGATATGCATTGCACATGCCCTGGTGCATTTCCCGCAATCAATGCACTTTCCTGTATCTCGTGTAATTCTCATGGGGCTTGCGTATGCTATAATACCGAGCAATGCGCCATACGGACAAAAGAAACGGCACCAAAAGTTTTTATTAACAAGCGAAATAATCAAGATGGAAAGGATTACCGATAGCGCCATTCCTGACATGTTTGTGAAAAACTTCAGCATCTTTACGTCTGCCACGCGAATAAAAGGCACGCGGGTGTACATGACCTCCAATTGTGCAATAGGCATTTTATTCGCGTGGACCTGAATAAAAAAGGCAAGGATTGCATATTTCCATGAGCGGGCAATCGTATCATTAACCCTGTCCGACCAGATTTTCCGGGGCACAACAAAGGGAAGTGCCATAGCCAGGATATAAGCCGGCGTCAGATACACAAAAATTGGGGATTTAAAAGATTCCATGGTTAATGCCTCTATGATCAGCAAGGCGATGATAGGGGTAAAAACAAGGCCGAAGCCCGCAGTAATTCGCGTGGGGATGTTTCGTATTAAGTAGGTAGCTCGTTGCGGCAGTTTTTTCAGAAACCAATCTCCCATACGCCACTCCCACTCAGAAACAGTACCCACAGGGCAAATCCAGCCGCAAAAGCCCCTCCTGAAAAACAGAGCCGTCAGAAGCAGTGTTCCAAAGATAACAAAACCCGCAGGATGAATAGTACTGATTCGACCTGTACCGAAAAAATATTTTGTGCCCATGAGTGCGCTGATCGGCAGGAAGGATTCAACTCCGGGCGGTCTTGGCATGTAAAACCCCTTTCCGCCTGCCTCACAGTATTTCACAAAGGTATAAAATTGCCAGCCGATGACGAGCACAACAATGCAGAATGCTATTTGTATTGACCAGCGCAGTTTCTGTGAATTAAGCCATGTTCTTTTGTTTTTGCCTGACTTTTTGGTTTTTGGTTGTTTATTTTCAACATAAACTTCCTGAACGGAAGGAAATGATGAATTTTGTTTTATTTCTCCCAATTGGCGTATCTCCATGATAGTTGCATCTGATTGTACTTTGCAGTAATTTCTAAAACACTTGATTCAATTCGCATTAAAGTTTAGAATATCGCAAAGTATTGCAATATCCGTCCAAACATTAAAATAGTATAATAATCGAAATTAACCTTTGTATGCAAGCAATTTTGGTGTAGACATTTTATGGAACCGAACAAAAAAACCTTTAAGTCCGGCTTTGTAGCTATAGTAGGTAAGCCGAACGTGGGTAAATCAACCCTGATCAATGATTTTTTGGGATGCAAATTATCCATCGTTACTCCTAAGCCCCAGACTACACGGAAAAAAATCATGGGCGTATTGACCAAAGAGGGGTATCAAATCGTTTTTTACGACACGCCGGGTATTATGGAACCAAAATATGAGTTACAAAAATACATGGTGAAAGAAGCCTACGAAGCCATAGAAGATGCGGATGTAATCTTGATGATGGCAGAACCTTTTGAACCGCCTGCCGAAAAAGATAAGGATTTTTTTGAAAAGTTATCGCACCTTAATATCCCGGTGATTTTGGCGATTAATAAAATAGATTTGGTAGAAAAAGACAGCCTGATACCGATTCTTTCTGCGTATAATCAGCGGTTCAATTTTGCCGAGATTGTGCCAATTTCTGCCTTAAAGGGAATCAGTCTCGATTTAATGCTCAATCTTGTTGTAAAATATTTACCTGAAGGAGATCCTTTCTATCCTGAGGATTACATGACGGATTACAACGAAAGGTTTCTTGCATCTGAAATCATTCGAGAAAAGGTTTTCGAATTTTACGGAGAAGAAATCCCTTATTCCACAACAGTCGAAATTGAAGAGTTTAAGGAACGGGAAGCAGGGAAGGATTTCATCAAGGCCATTATCTTTGTAGAACGTGACTCGCAAAAGGGCATTATTATTGGTGAAAATGGCAAGGCTATCAAGCGAGTCGGCGTCATTGCCAGAGAAGAAATAGAGAAGCAAACAGGCAGAAAGGTGTACCTGGAACTTTGGGTCAAGGTTATGGAGAAATGGCGGAAAGATAAAAATAAAATGTATAAGCTGGGATATAAATAGATTCCTGCTTTCGCGGAATGACACGGGATGTGTTATTCATCCTATAACATACCCCCCCTCTTTTGGGAGGCTGCCTATGAGGATATGGATATACCCTGTTCGAGTACAATCGCCCTTTGCGCTTTAAATGAACGTTGCTCGTGAAGAAATCTTTTAAACCAGGCAAATTCATAAAGTTTACAAAGAACGGATACAAACCGCTTCAAGCTGAGATACATCGTGCCTGTTTGCACTGGTCACGACTATTGACAACGGGGTGCCACGCTCGTCCACCAACAGATGACGCTTGCTTCCATTTTTTCCCCCTATCTGTCGGATTCGGTCCCACAGCCCCTCTTGCCAATGGAGCCTTTATCATTGACCCATCAATTTCCGTCCCTCTGTGCCTCTTTGGTTCGCTTATTCATTTTTATCTGTGGTTTCTGTTATTGACTATCCGCTATCAGCCCCACTGCCCTTTTGCATGTCTTTTCCTCTGAGGCTTGTTTTACCAATCCCAATTTTTGGCTTGAGTATCTACCTTGACACCATACTATTATTTTGCTAGTATCCTCTCATTAAATTAGGCGGCCTTCGGCAGGAGCATATTACCCACAAAACACACAAAAAGAAACGAAAGGAATTTCGCTATTCCCCGTTCCCCGTTTACACGAGGACAAGTTTCACGGGGATAAGTTTCGCGTCTTTCGTGGGCAACCTGTCCTCGTGAAAACGGGGATTGAAATTTTTACTATAAATCTATGTATACCAGCCTCACAAATCAGATTCCAACGTCCATTGCCCCACGCCCAAATGAGATTGTACCAGAACAGCAAACCATGCAATCAAATCAGCCACCCCAAAAATTATATGCAGAAGTGGTCGTCAATATTCCCTTAAATAAGATATTCCATTACAGCATTCCCACACACCTGAGAGATAACCTTACAGCAGGTATGCGGGTAAAAATACCTTTTGGTAATAAAATAACCACAGGATTTTGTGTCGGATTTACGGATACCCCTTCCCCGTATCAAATAAAAGATATTATCAATGTCATTGACAAGACACCGCTGGCCGACGATGTCATGCTCAAAATTACGAAGTGGCTGTCATCCCATTATTACTGCGGATGGGGAGAGGCGATCAATGCCGTGATCCCACCGGTTGCGCGCAGAAGCGTAAAGGAAAAGGAGGCGCTTTTTGTTACGCCTTGCGATGCCCTGACAAAACTTGACCAGCAAACCCTCTCGCAATTAAAAACACGTGCGCCAAAACAGGCGAAGGTACTTGAATTTTTCAGTGAAAATTTCCAGGAAATAAGCGCCAAAGAACTCATACATATCAGTGATTGCCAGATGCCCGGACTTCGTCAACTCGAAAAAAAGGGCTTTCTTGCCATACAAAATAAACCCCAGCACATTGTCGATACGACTTGCGATTTCGGCCCATTGCAACAACATTTAACTTTTACCGAAGAGCAGCAAAACGCCTTTGATATTATCAACAGAAAGCTCGAACAACCCAAACCAGGCGTTATCTTGCTTCATGGTATTACCAGCAGTGGAAAAACAGAGGTCTACCTTCAATCAATTGCAAAAGCGCTTGAGCATGGCCGTAAGGCTATTTTCCTTGTTCCAGAAATATCTCTTACCTCACAAACAATTCAACGAATAAAGGCAAGATTTAATAACGTGGCCATATTGCATAGTCACCTTCTGGGTACTTTCCATTATTCGCAGTGGAATGATATTAAAGAAGACAAGGTAGACATCGTCATCGGCGCGCGCTCTTCCATATTCGCACCTTTGAAAAATGTAGGATTGGTTATTATCGATGAGGAACATGAAAACACCTATAAACAGGAAAATAGCCCACGGTATAACGCACGAGATGTCGCAATCCTGAGGGCAACCTATGAAAACGCTATGGTTATATTGGGGACGGCTACCCCTTCCCTCGAAACATATTACAACACAATAACCGGTCACTATGAAAAGATCGTCCTTTCAAAAAGAATCGGTAATCAACAACTTCCTCCAATCGAGATCGTAGACATGAGCGAAGAGGTTCGCAAACGGAGAGGACATCATATTATTTCTCAACGGCTGTCATATTACATGAACCAGGCACTTTCCCGAAATGAACAGGTTATCCTGTTTTTGAATCGTAGGGGATTTGCACCGTATCTTAACTGCAAACGGTGCGGATTCGTGTTAAAATGCCGGAAATGTGACATTCCAATGACTTTTCATAAAAAATTAAATACAGCCTTGTGCCATTATTGCCACGCAGAAGCCCCTCCCCCGGAATCATGTCCGGACTGCATGGCAGGCAATATTAACTATCGCGGGTTTGGCACTGAAAAAATCGAGGACGAAATTATAGCCAAGTTTCCTCAATACAAAATTCTCCGGATGGACAGTGATACCATGAGGGCACGCAACGCCCACGAAAAGGCGCTGACCTCATTCGAACGCGGAGATGTTCAGATATTGCTCGGCACACAAATGATTGCAAAAGGGCTGGATTTCCCCAACGTTACCCTGGTGGGCGTAATTTCTGCCGATACAATACTGAACCTACCCGATTTCCGGGCAAGTGAACGCACATTTCAACTCATCTCACAGGTTGCGGGACGTACGGGCAGAGGGACAAAGGGAGGCAGAGTCATTGTACAGTCGTTTAACCCCAGGCATTACAGCATCACGTATGCTACAGCCCATGATTATGATGGGTTTGCAAAAAAGGAACTGGAGTACAGAAAACAATTGAATTACCCTCCTTTTGGTAAATTAGCCCGGATCGTCTTCCGCAGCCAAAAGGAAGATAAAGTAAAGGAAAAATCTTTCGTCGTTGCCGAGAAACTAAAAGAAATAACAAAAACAAATGGAAACCAACTGGAAATACTCGGACCGTCACCTGCACCCGTAACGAAGATTAATGATATGTTCAGGTGGCATCTCCTGTTAAAGGCACAGAGCCACAACCACATTCATAATGCCCTTCAAGGCATTTCAGATATGCTAAAACCGTCAAAAAGTGTACAAGCAATAGTTGATGTTGATCCTTATATGATGTTATAATTATTTTAAAATTAGGCCTTTGGCGACCTTATTTATTGCAATTTGCAGGGGCACAAGATTTTGTGCCCCTCCTTTGAATTGCCAGGGCTGGTTCAATCTTGCAGACTTCGTCGTGAGCGCTCAGTCGAACGATTGAACCAGCAAAAAATATAGGATCCTGTTTAGATTTCTAGATAAAGAAACGGTTATCTATCACGACATTGGGACACATGAAATTTACAAATGATTGGAGGTAATAAAAAAGTTATGTCACCCAACGGACTGGATGCGAAGACATTTTTTGAAGGTCAAGGGGGTATCACCTATAATGATTTTATCCTGCTGCCAGGCCACATCGATTTTACGCTTGATGCAATCACTCTTGAAACCAACCTTACCCGTAATATAAAGATCAAAAGGCCTCTTGTTAGTTCTCCTATGGATACGGTGACCGAATCAAAGATGGCGATCTGCATGGCACTGCTGGGAGGTATTGGCATCATCCATTACAATAACACCATTGATGAACAGGTAAAAGAGGTACGCCGTGTCAAGAGATTCGAAAATGGATTTATTACCGACCCCGTCGTGCTCAGCCCAAACCACACTATTCGGGATGTGGATATGCTTAAAGAAACGCACGGTTTTTCAGGTATCCCCATTACCGAAGATGGTACATTAAACACAAAACTTGTAGGAATTGTAACAAAGAGGGATATTGATTTTGAGGGAGACCGAACCAAATTATTAAAAGAGGTGATGACCACCCAGTTGATTACCGCACCAGCCGGAATTTCTCTGTCAGAAGGGAATAAGATACTCAAGGAAAGCAAAAAGGGGAAACTGCCGCTTGTCGATAAACAGGGCCGTCTCGTATCTCTCCTGAGTCGTACGGATTTACTGAAAAATGAGGACTTCCCGTTTGCTTCTAAAAACAAGGATAAACAACTGCTCGTAGGAGCAGCGCTTTCTACACGAGAAGAAGATAAAGAACGTCTGGCAGAACTGGCCAAGGCAGACGTGGATGTTATCGTAATCGATGCATCTCAGGGTGATTCTATCTTCCAAATCAATACGATCAAATACATCAAAAAGACATACCCGCACCTTGAAGTAATAGGAGGAAACGTTGTTACCGCAAAACAGTGCAAATCATTGATCGATGCCGGCGTTGATGCCCTCCGAATCGGCATGGGAAGCGGTTCGATTTGTATTACACAAGATACCCTTTCTGTTGGAAGGGCGCAAGGTTCTGCAATTTATCACACGGCAAAGTTCTCTAAAGAATACGCGAATATCCCTGTTGTAGCGGATGGTGGTATAGCCCATATAGGACATGTTGTCAAGGCGATATCCCTCGGCGCCAGCGCCGTTATGATGGGCGGTTTGCTTGCCGGCACCAGTGAGTCCCCAGGCGAATATTTTTATGAAGGCGGCGTACGCGTTAAAAAATACCGAGGTATGGCATCTCATGAAGCCATGGAAAAAGGGGGAGGAAAGAGATACCTCGCCGTTGAAGACCGGATAAAAGTTGCGCAGGGCGTTACCGGTACGGTTGTGGATAAGGGATCAGTCATCCATCTTGTTCAATATCTGATGCAAAGCTTGCTCCATTCATTGCAGGAGCTTGGATGCAAAAGCATTCAGGAAGTTCATAAGGGAATATACGAAGGCACACTCCGCTTCGAAATGCGCTCACCCTCTGCCCAGGCGGAAGGCACCGTCCACAGCCTCTATTCCTTCAAAGAACCGCACCTGGGCTTGCTGCGGGGTAGATAAGTAAGGACATATGCGCCAATTCCTGTGGTTTTGGCGGGCAATTCCCCTTTGACGACCGCTGTGCTATCCGATAATATGCTGAGAATTGTAGAATAAAGATAAAAATAAATGTTATAACAAAAATAAAAAAAGAGGAGGCGGGAAAATGTATGCTTTAGATAAGAAAAAGATTATTGACAGTTTACGTGACTTACCAGAAAAAACTACCGTTGAAGAGGCGATGGAAAGATTATATTTACTTGTAAAAATTGAAAAAGGCATTAAACAGGCAGATGAAGGCCGATGTATTTCTCATAAGGAAGCAAAAGAGAAAATGGACTCTTCAATCTTTAGAAGATATTGAAGCCATAGCAAATTTTATTACAAGGGATTCAGGCTATTATGCACGGATGTTTACAAAAAAAGTTTTTGAGGCAGTAGACCGGTTAGAATTATTTCCTGAATCTGGACGAGTTGTGCCAGAATTAAATCGTAAAGAAATCAGAGAAGTAATTATTGGTAATTACAGGATAATTTATAGAATAAGAGGTGAATTAGGCGGAGTTAATAAATAAAGGTAGCAACTCGGAGAAGTATTGGCTATGATGTCATGGTATGAAAATCATTGCTCCGCTACAGCAGAAATTTGCAACCGTCTGGCCTCTTCTGGATGAACGTACCCG
>Ga0209324_10001376_pt1 | contig 16678 bp, 15 predicted proteins | sample Rifsed19ft3_FD_184015 | JGI IMG/M metagenome (GOLD analysis project Ga0209324, IMG submission 184015) | Soil microbial communities from Rifle, Colorado, USA - sediment 19ft 3 (version 2) | ecosystem: Environmental > Terrestrial > Deep subsurface > Rock core/Sediment | place: Rifle, Colorado...
TCATGGCTTCTGTTATCACGCCTTCGCGTGCGAGTTCTAACTGAGTTTTCATGAATTTCACTCCAAAATTAAACTTACTTTTTCAAAACATAACCACAGAAAGCAGAAAGAATTTCTTGCTTATTCATAAACTTCCTTTGAGAACGAATTACTTATTACACTTTGGGTACTACTTATATATATCGTGTGTTCCTATATCGTAATAAAGCACCTCATTGTTTTTAAGAAAACGAAACAAAATTCGGTATTTTTGGTTGATGGAGTATGACCAATAACCTTCCAATTCACCTTTAAGTTTATGAGTATGGAGGCGATGATCAAAAGTATCTTGCCGAAACCATTTATCCTTTTTCTCAGCTAAATATTGAATATGCGCAGGAAGCTTGTGGAACGATTTTTCAAATTCTGATGTAACATGAACTTTTGAAATAGGATATCCCATACTCCTATGAGCGAAGATCGGCTAATGATTTAATTACACGTGTCCTGCCTTCTCTTAATTCCTTTTCTCCTTTCCTAATTTTAGTTAAAGCATCCTTAACTTCAGTAAGACGTTTTAGTAACTGCTCATATTCCTGGCGGCGAAGCACTATCAACTCTTCTCCTTCAGTGATACGCTTTGGAATAGTAATTTTAGATATTGACTTCATTTTTTGATTTCCTCTTTTTTTATATCAGTAATTGATTAAATTCTCCACAGGACAAAATCACATTATAATATCTTTGTCTATATTATCACTAAAAATTTTTATCAATACTTCCTTGTTATAGCATTTTGTATCTAGTCTTTTATCAAAAGGTATTGTGCCTAATATCGGAAGACTTGTGAGCCTTTTAATTTCACCGGTGTTCGTCTTTTTAAGAGTAGCATCACAATTTTCGGTTGATTCATTTACAATGATTCCTTTGACGTCCAGTCCATGTTGGCGGGCATAGGACACGGTTAGTAAGGTGTGGTTTATGGTGCCAGGGGTAGGACGGCAGACAACTATTAAGGGCAGTTCCATTTCTTCGGCCATATCCACGACAAAATAATATTCGTCTATAGGAACCAGTAACCCTCCGATACCCTCGACAATCATGTATTCGTGTCTTTCGCATAATGTGTCGTAGGCCGTATTTATTTTGTCCGTGTCTATCTTTGTATTGCTCAATTGTGCCGCTACTGTTGGGGCAAGGGGCTGTTCAAGACTGACGGGGTTGATGAGTTCGTATTCGTCCTCCACTTCTGCCGAAAGTTTTAAAAAAACTGCATCATCAGAGACCAAACGGTTATTTACCCGTTTACAGCCCGTAGCTACCGGTTTCATAACTCCCACGTCCAGCCCTTTATTTTTGTAGAGGGCTGCCAATCCGCCCGCCACAAGGGTCTTTCCCACGCCTGTGTCTGTGCCTGTTATAAAGTATCCCTTTTCCATAACAATTCCTCCTTTTTAAAAAATAAAACTCCTCAAAGGAAAACATGAAAATCAGAAATATTATTCTGTAACCATTCGTATCGATTCGTAAATGATACTAAGCATCCTGTCTAACTCTCCGGTTTTGATGATCAATGGCGGCATGATAACAATAATATGTCCAAGCGGTCTTATGAGTAAACCACGCTTCCTGGCCTCAAGGCATACCTGAATCCCCACCCGTTCTTCCCAGGGATATGGTTCCCTTGTGGTTTTGTCCCTTACCAGTTCAATGGCGGCGATAAGTCCACATTGTCTGACATCTCCAACGTGATTTAGAGATTCAAAGGGCTTGAGTTTAGTCCGTAAGTGGTTAATCTTAGGTTCTAAACTTTCCAGGATACGTTCCTTCTCAAATAGCGCCAGACTTGCCAGCGCAGCCGCACAGCCTAAAGGGTTTCCTGTGTAGGTGTGTCCGTGGAAGAAGGTTTTTAACTCAGCATATTCCCCTAAAAAGACATTGTAGATTTCTTCTGTGGCGAGTGTGGCGGCTAATGGCATATAGCCACCATTAATACCTTTTGACAGGGACATGATATCAGGAACGATGTTTTCATGTAAACAGGCGAACATTCTGCCCGTGCGCCCGAACCCCGTAAGCACCTCGTCCAAAATAAGCAGGACGTTATATTTTTTGCACAAGGCGTGTACACCTGATAAATAGCCTGATGGATGGATGATCATCCCTCCTGCCCCTTGCACCAGGGGTTCCATAATCATTGCAGCAATACGGCCATGATTTTCCTTTAGAATATCTTCCAATTTATCAAGACACGCCAGAGAGCAATTTTGGGGCTGTTTTCCCAGTGGACAGCGATAGCAATACGGTGCGGGTGCGAAGTGTGTCTTGAAATAAAGAGGACGAAAGGCGCCGTGAAATATTTCTGTTCCACCGACACTCATCGTCCCTATGGTGTCTCCGTGGTAACCGTATTGCAAGGCTACAAATTCTGTCTTATCTTTAAATCCCTTGTGCTGACAGTATTGGAAGGCCATTTTCAGGGCAACTTCATTCGCCGTAGAGCCGTTATCTGAATAAAAGACCTTATGCAATCCTTCCGGCGCAATCTCAACGAGTTTCCTGGCTAGTTCGATGGCGGGTATATTGGATGGGCCAAGGAGTGTCGTGTGTGCAATCTTATCGAGTTGCCTTTTTATTGCATCGTCGATTTCCTTCTTGCGGTGGCCATGCAGATTGCACCACATGGATGAAACCCCATCGATGTATTCTTTGCCATTGACGTCCTTAAGGAAGATACCGCTTCCTTCTTCAATAATCAGGGGCGTTTCTTTCACATAATCCTGCATCTGGGTGAATGGATGCCAAAGGTATGTCTTATCCCATTTTTCTAATTGTTCTTTGTAAGTTTTGTTTAACATTTTAGTGATTATTCTGCCACTAAGACTCAAAGACACAAAGATAAATAATTACATAATGATCCTTTTTTAGTTCGCATAGGATGTAAGCGAACTGAAGTTCGCGCTACATTGAAAAAGTTGCTAAAGGTCTAACTTGATGTTCAGGAATTTCAAACTTTGGTTCCTCCCCCTTGATGGGGGAGGTTAGGTGGGGGTGAAGTAAAAAGTTAATCACCCTCCCCTTGCCCCTCCCATCAAGGGAGGGGAATATTTAGTTGCCAAAGGCCTAACTTGATATCTAAATATAATTTTGTCTTAAAACGGACTTTGACCAATTTCGATAATTATTTTACTACCCTTATCTGCCTTGAAATATCTTTGGGCATTTCCCTGATTTATGGAGACCTCCAGGAAACCAGCGCTTCCAATGAGGACAAGCGGCTCTCCTGCGTTTACATCCGTATAGTTCTTGCTCAGCGCAATTATTTTCTTTTTTTCAATAGTCGTTTCCATTGTATCACGTTGAGAAAGTATCTTTTCTTTAGAAGCCTTCTTACATGTGTCTGTCTTCTGACTTCCTACTTCTGACTTCTGACCTCCAACCCATTTTACCAGATATTCCTTCTTGATATTGGTAATAAGATTTCCAAATCGGTCAATATAGATAATCTGACCTTCCACCTGCCCTGTTTTTTTATGGACTGGCTTGGGCATATCGAGTTGCTTCAGTTGATTAATCTTAATGCCCATTTTCTGTGATCTTACACCTAACGACAGATGCGCTGCGACGGGCGCAAAGACGTCCCGACCGTGAAAAGTACTCGATAGTGATGGTAAGAAATATTTGCTATTTGTTACCCGAATGATACTTTTCAGTCTTTCTTCCTGAACGATAAAACTGAGAATACCATTATCAGGTGCAAGGAAAAAATAATTTTTTGTTTCAACACAGATGATGTTTCTCCTGCTTCCCACTCCGGGGTCAACAACTACTACATGGATAGTTTTCCTGGGAAAGTATTTGTAAGACGTGTACAGAAGATAGGCGCCGCTGAATATGTCTTGCGGCGAAATACTGTGACAGATGTCGACGATATTTGCAAAAGGATTAATTCCAGCGATTACTCCCTTCATGATACCCACGTATGCGTCCTGGTTGCCAAAGTCTGTCAGGAGTGTAATTACACGTGGTTGACGGACGGTCATGAGGTCTCCCGCAAGAATTATTTTCTATAACTATTTATATAGAAACTATGGAGTAAAGCTGGATATTTACTTTTTTTCATTCTCTTCCGGGTTGAGAGAGGCTCGCTCTCCGAAGAAGAATGGACAGTACGGCCAGCAATTTATATTCACGATTCGATGCTGGCCGCAACACTCAGGACAGAGCCAGTCTCCAAGCTCTATGCACAAACGTTCACCTTCCTGGCGAAGACATATCTTACAACGTACCATCTTTCAAAGATAAAATAATGGTTGTTATTTTTAATCTGAAAATCCAAGATTATAGTAATGACAAAATATTTTAAATTCAAGGACTTTTTCAGGGGATTATGGTTATTCGAAAAAGGACTTTATTCCTTAATCGTCAGGGAGCGGGTATACTCCCTCATGTGGTTGATTCTTGAAGAGATTGTTGTAAAAGAGCCAAATCTTAGCAAACCAAAAACTCCCTCCTGTATCAATTGATTGAGGTGTCGTTCCAAAAAGTCTGACAGTCCATTGGGATTAAATCCTGCCTTATGTGCATAGAGAACACCTGTAGTATCTGCTTCCTGCTCAAATTCTTCGAGATGACAGTTGAAGAGCGATAATGTCGCAGCAGAATCGGCGCCTTTGTCCCGTTGTGAAAGGATTTCCATAAACTCCCGATACAATTTTGATACATGCCTCAGGGATGCGTGTGCAACCTCATGACCGATAATGCCTGCCACTTCGTCTTCCGTTTCTGCGAATTTTAGTAACCCTTCCGTTACATAGATATGCCCGCCCGGCGCAGAAAATGCATTGATGGAATGCGATTGAATAATATCGCAGGTAAATGGAAGCGTCTTTCTTTCAGATACGGAGGTGAGTCTTTGAGTTATATCATTAAGCACTTTGTTGAGTTCCGGATCATTACGCAGATAGAATTGATGCCGTATATATTCATCGACTTTTTTACCCAGGGCAATTTCATCCGCATCACTCATTTCTGCGGAATTATCGTCCAGTTGCCAGGTGTCATCCGCTAAAATAAGACATTCTTGAGTGAAAAAGAGTGATGTTTGGATAGCGATAATAACTAATAACTTTCTTATTAACACCATAACATTACCACCGAAATAACTGTGAATCAATTTTATAATAAATTATACGACAATTCCGATGAGAATTCCACTTGCCCTTTTTAATTTACATTTATATACTCATATCATAGCAAAGACGCAACTAAATTGAATTTAACCACAAAGACACAAAGAGCACAAAAAAGAATTTGGACTTCTTTGTGTCCTTTGTGACTTTGTGGTTTATAAAAACTTACTAAAAAATGAACATCTTATTCGAAGACTACGGAAAATACTGGTTTGATAACATGGATACGGCGCTTAACCATATCCCCAGTAATTCACTTCATTGATTCGGTAAGCACAAATGGAAATTTTGTGGATAATTATTGCGGCTGTCGGTGGAGTTCTGGTTGGAGTAATTCCTGTTTGGCTGATTGGCAGGTCGCAGAGAGTGATGCTCAGAGAGAGACTTGTCGCAGTTCAGCAGGAATTGGTGAATGCGCAAGCAGACCTGAATCAGAAGAATGAAAAAATCTCTGAACTTAACCAGTCAATAGTACGACTGGAAACCACGCTTCAATATGAGCGCAGGGCGGCTGGTGAAAAAGTTGCCATCCTTGATGACGCTACACAGAAGCTGCGCGATGCTTTTAAAGCGCTTTCTGCCGAAGCGCTAAAAAGTAACAATCAATCCTTTTTGGAGTTGGCAAAAGCAACGTTGGAAAAATACCAGGCCGAAGCAAAGGGCGACCTCGAACAGAGACAAAAGGCCGTAGAGAACCTCGTTACACCCATAAAACAGTCACTAGAAAAAGTGGACACCCATGTCCGGGAATTAGAAAAGGCACGCCAGCATGCATATGGAACCTTAACAGAACAGGTCAAGTCCCTCATAACTACACAGGAGAAACTACAGTCAGAAACGGGCAATCTGGTCAAGGCGCTCAGGGCGCCGACGGTACGCGGCAACTGGGGAGAAATACAATTGAAGAGGGTGGTCGAGATCGCCGGTATGCTGGAATACTGTGATTTTTATCAACAGCAAACTGTACTTACGGAAGACGGACGACTGCGTCCCGATGTAATCGTACGGCTTCCTGGAGGGAAAAATATCGTTGTTGATGCGAAGACGCCGCTTAAGGCTTACCTTGAGGCACTGGAATCTCAAGACGATGAACAGCGTTTGTACAAGCTCAAGGAGCACGCCCAACAGATTCGATCACACATGGCGAAACTGAGCGCAAAATCTTACTGGGATCAGTTTCAACCAACGCCCGAATTTGTAATCCTCTTTCTGCCCGGTGAGACGTTTTTCAGCGCCGCACTGGAACAAGACCCATCATTAATTGAAGAGGGCGTTAATCAGCGCGTCATCCTGGCAACCCCAACAACCCTGATTTCGCTCCTGCGTGCAGTGCACTACGGCTGGCGGCAGGAACAGATAGCCGAAAATGCCCAGTTGATCAGTGAACTCGGCCAGGAACTTCATGAGCGTATTGCCACGCTGGTCGAACATCTCACAAAACTTGGAGGGTCTCTTGGAAGGGCTGTAGAGGCGTTTAATGCAGCCGTAGCGTCTTTCGAAGGTCGTGTACTCCCCTCTGCACGAAAGTTTAAGGCTCTGGGGGCGGGAAGTAAAAAAGAAATAGAAGAACTCTCACCACTCGACAAGAACACGAGGATTCTTGGGGAAACGCAAGGCGAACAAGACAAAAAACCTGCATAATCCGACGTTAAGGAATCTCAATATTGCCACAAAGTCTCACAGACACCAGGTATTTTTCTTTGTGACCGCTGTGTCTGGTTTGTGGTTTAAAAGTGGTAGAAGGCATAATTTAATGTATAGGAATTTCAAACAATCAGTTCCTCCCCCTTGACTTCGTCGTGAGCTCAGTCGAACGATGGGGGAGGCTAAGGTGGGGGTGAAGAATAAAGGCTGATCACTCTCCCTTATTCCCTCCCATCAAGGGAGGGATTGTTTTATTCGAGTTGTCACCGAAGGTGACCTAATTTAACAGGAGATTTTTATACATTGAGTTCCACTAACTCAATATTTTTTCTGTCATAAACGCCTAATCCTTTTTTCTCTGCGGTTGCAATATGCCTGGCCTTTTGAAATACCGACGGATGGTTGTTTCCCTTACGTTTCTTGTCTATGATTTCAAGACCTATCCTATCAATTGCTACCGGGTCAATTCCAAAAAAGAGCCGTTCCTCATTCCACATCGTCCATGTTTTCATGCTGGTTGGCCCACCATCAAAACATGCCTGTAATGCGTCAACAATATGCAAACGCACCTTGTCTCTGAGTACGGGATGCGCACAGATCTCTGCCGAGGCAGGATCACAAAAGTAAGGCGTCGGATGGAATCTCTGGGTGTTATTGACGGCGCCGAAGGCAAGGTTTTTGAGGCATAAGGTCACACCTGCGATTCCGTGGTCCTTCATAACCGGCACGTTAATAATTGACGTAACGTGTTGGGTAACAATCTTGCTGAAGAGCGAACGCGCCCCGTCGTCCTCCCGCAAGGTGTAATCGTCATCCAGTGATTCATAATACGTTGCCTTATCATACCCAGCAGTCGGTTCAGTGCCATAGCAGCGAACCCCGCTGCTTCCTTGATTTAGAGGGAAACCGGCAGTAATCAGATGGTAGCTAAAGCGATCCCAGATAATAATATTATTTTCCTTTACCCCCGCAGCTATCAGGCCGAGAACGATTGCGTTAACAACTTCTGGCCGGGTTGAGAGTTTTAGTCCACCGATTGGGTTGACCTTAATCCCAACAACATCTTCGGGGGTAAAGAATGTACGCCATGCCTCTGCGGTCGTTTTTTTCCCTGTGAGAGTAAACATACCCTCGTTCATCATATTCTGGACAATTTTTTGGTCTGGTTTACCATCCTTCATAATCCCACTTCTTTTAACGGCAATTACCCTGCTTGTGTCAAAGGAAGGAAGTGATTCGTCAGCGCCAAAGGCCACTTGCAAATTTCTAAAGACGTTCATACCTACTCCAGCGCCAGCAACACCAAGTGCCGTATGTTTCAAAAAATCCCTGCGAGAAAGACGGTTGTCTTTAGCATTCATAGTATCCACCCTTTTGCATAAAATAATTAACACATCGAAGTTGATTGTAGCCAAATAGAAATCTTTTGTCAAAGAATTTTGAGAATGGACAAAAAATGACACGACGTTAATTATTTTGATGGAATTTGGTAAAAATATTTAATAAAATATGAATCATTAATTTGGGCGCTTGGCTCAGTGGCTAGAGCACTTGCTTCACACGCAAGGGATCAGTGGTTCGAATCCACTAGCGCCCACCATACCTTGCGAAAAAACTCATTGATTATTCAGACTCGCAACGAGAAACTTAAATAAAATAAATTATTGGAAACTTTTGTTTAAAAAGATGTGTTTTAAAATTGAGACTTCCGTATACTCATCGGTTCTTTTAAAGGAGTATAAAAATGTCAGACCATTTTTCAAATAAAGAAATTAGTGAAAAATACAAGGCCGTAATTTCTTCAACCAGATGCCCGAACTGTGAGGGTGAAGCCATTTCCGTGGTGGTAAAAACGATAAAAGGCCCTATGATGGTCAGGTGTTTTAGTTGCGGTTATAGTGATGTGATTATGTGGATTGAAAAACAGGTGATGGATGCATTAAAAAATGCAAAGGTGTTTAATCAGGTCTGGAAGGAAGGCCAATCGATCGAAATAGTTCTGAATTAATAATCGCATCTTCCTTTTTTTATTTTGTGTGATTTTGGGTTTGAGTACGGAAGATAAACCGCTTTTCAATATTTTATAAGCGAATATATATCGTACTTATCCAGTGCTTTCTTGCCATTAAGGAAGGCCAACTCGATCAAAAAGGCACATCCGACAACGTTTCCACCCAGCGATTCAACCATCTTGCAGCAGGCTGCCATGGTCCCACCGGTCGCCAGCAAATCATCTACCATAAGCACTTGTTGTCCTTTCCGGACACCGTCCTTGTGTATTTCAAGGGTATCAGTGCCATATTCAAGGGCATAGCTCATGCTAATCTTTTCATAAGGAAGTTTCCCGGGTTTCCTGATGGGAACAAAGCCTGCACCAAGGTTAAAGGCAATAGTGGGAGCCAGGATAAAACCGCGCGCCTCGGCGCCGACTACAACATCAATTTTCTTGTTTTTATAATGATTCGATATCGCTTCAACAGTATCTCTCAGCCCTTTTGGGTCTTGCAAGAGTGGAGTAATATCTTTAAAGATAATACCCTTTTTGGGAAAGTCTGGTACGTCACGAATCAGCTTTTTTAAGTTGTCCATGCGTTATTTTTCTTTCGTCTGAATATAATGTAATTTTTTAATGGTCTCTTTTTCTATTTGTCGTATGCGTTCACGGCTTAAATGCAGCAGTTTACCGACTTCTTCCAGGGTCTTGGGCTCACCATCCGCCAACCCATATCGCAATTTTATTACTGTGGCTTCTCTTTGATCGATAATATCTAAGAGCTTTTCCAGTGTTTCTCTTTCATAAGTTTCATCGAGCGCATCTTCAGGCGTGGGGGTTTTTTTATCGGGTATAATACTACTCAGCGCCCAAATAAGATCTGAACCAGTGACACCTGTCGAGTTGAGTGATCCTGTCGAGCGTATGGCGCGTTCGATGGATTCCACTTTTTTTGCGGTGATATCCATCTCGTTTGCAATCTCACGCAGGCTGGGCGGCCTTTCGAGTTTATCTAACAGGCCAGTAGATGTGGTTTTCAGTTTGGATATTTTTTCAAGCATGTAAGAGGGTATGTGGATCGTTTTTGCCTTATCGGTCAGTGCCCTGCGGACCGCCTGTTTTATCCACCATGTTGCATACGTGCTGAATTTAAATCCGGTCGTTGGATCAAAACCTTGAACAGCACGAATCAAACCAATATTCCCTTCCTCAATCAAATCTAAGAAGGAAAGCCCTCTATGAACATATTGTTTAGCAATACTAACGACCAGCCGCAAGTTAGAGCGTATCAGTTTTTCTCGCGCCTTTGCATCCCCCTCTACTACCCTTTTTGTTATTTCCTTCTCTTCTTCAGGAGATAACAACGGAATTTTTTTAATTTCTTTCAGATATGTTTGTAATGCAGATTCCGTATGGGTATCTCCTTCCTTTTTGTTATAGCATCATTAACCGTCTGTGGCGCTCGTTTCTTTTTCCAACGTATCTGTGCCTTCATCAGATGGTTGCTGTTGGGATTCTACATTTGAGGAATCGGATAATTTCTTAAGACTGAGACCTATCTTTCTTGCATCAGGTTCGATTCGAATAACCTTGACTTCCAGCTCGTCGTCGATATTGACGACATCGGCAGGATTGGTTACCTTTTCATTGGAGAATTCTGAGATATGTAACAGGCCTTCGATTCCCTTACCGAGTTCCAGAAATGCGCCAAAGTTTGTTAGCTTAGTGACTTTGCCTTTGATTATATCACCTACCTTAAATTTGTCTGGAATCTCTTTTGTCCATGGGTCATCAGAAAGTTGTTTTAGACCCAAAGCAACCCTCTTCTTTTCGCGGTCAACTGAGAGTACAATAGCCTCGATTTTATCCCCCTTCTTAACAATTTCAGAAGGATGACCGACCTTCTTTGCCCATGACATGTCGGAAATATGAAGCAATCCGTCGACACCTTCTTCAATCTCAATAAATGCGCCGTAATTAGTCAGATTGCGGACACGACCCTTGATTTTCGTTCCGGCTGGATATTTTTCTTCGATAACCGTCCAGGGATTAATTTCAGTCTGTTTTATACTGAGGGAGATTTCTTCTTTTTCCTTGTCAATCTTAAGGACAACCACTTCTACCATATCTCCAATAGCTACCATTTCGGATGGATGATTGATACGGCGTGTCCAGGACATCTCGGAGATGTGCACAAGTCCTTCGATCCCTGTTTCAAGTTTTACGAAGGCGCCATAGGACATTATGTTAACAACCTGTCCTTTTACCCTGGAGCCTACAGGATATTTCTCCTCAATGTGCAACCAGGGGTTTTCTGATTTTTGTTTTAGTCCCAGAGCGACCTTTTCTTTTTCTTTGTCGATGCCAAGTATCGTTACCTCGATTTCATCGTCAATTGCCAACAGTTCGGAGGGGTGACTTATTCTTCCCCAACTCATATCGGTAATGTGTAAGAGTCCGTCCAGTCCGCCCAGGTCTATAAATGCACCAAAATCGGCAATGTTTTTTACCACGCCTTTTCTGACCTGCCCTATCTCAATTTCTGACAATAATTCCTGTTTCTTCTTATTGCGTTCTTCTTCGATAAGCTTTCTTCTGGAAACAACAATATTTTGCCGTGTCTCATCTATTTTTAGTATTCTGCATGTGACTTCTTGTCCAATGTATTGAGCAATATCGCCGGGTGGTTTTACATCAATCTGTGAGGCTGGCAAGAATATCGGAACGCCCATATCCACGAGAAGACCGCCCTTAATTTTTCTCGTAACACGTCCCGTTATAATATCGCCCTCCTTATATTTTGCAATAATCCTTTCCCAGCCACGTATGCGATCAGCTTTGCGTTTCGATAATTTAATGAGTCCAGAATCATCTTCTACTGCTTCCAGTAAAACTTCTACCTCTTCGCCAATTTTTATTTCGGAAGGATCGTCAAATTCAAACTTGGGGATCATACCTTCAGATTTATATCCACAGTCTATGACAACATTGTCACCAATGGAGCTTAAAATACGCCCTTTCATAACTGAGCCTATCTCAAAGTTCTGGATAGAATCATAACATGTTGATTCCATCTTCTTTTTGTTATCCTCGCCACCCATAATTGCTTCAACTTCTTTTTCAATGTCGGCTAGATTTACGTTATACTCCTTTAAAATATCACGATACATAATCTGATGAATTCTCCGAAATAAAAATTAAAAAAATGAATAAAATAAAATACGTTCTATGCTTTGCTTCAAAACCCTTATTTATGTTCGATAGACCCGATTTCTTTAAGCATTGCATTAAACACTTCTTCGATGGTTAATTTCGTAGTATTGATGTATATTGCATCACTCCCTTTTATTAAGGGTGAGTTATTTCTCGTTGTATCACGTTTGTCGCGTGTTTCTATATCCTTTATAACATCGGCATAAAATACTTCTTTATTTGACGGCTTAAACTCAACAAACCGCCTCCTGGCGCGTTCTTCGATATCTGCGTCCAGAAAAAACTTTCTTTCTGCATTTGGGAATACAACCGTGCCCATGTCTCTTCCTTCAGCAACGATGTTTCCTTCTGCTGCAAGCGTTTGTTGAAGCTTTACCATACGCTGACGAACGCCGGGTTTATTTGAGATATAATGAATATTATTCGTAATAGATGGTAAACGAATTTCTTTCGTGACATTGTTGCCATCTACAAATATATTTAAACTCTCATCCTTTCCCAGGAATTCAATAGTAGTTTCATCCATAAGCTGGCACAAGGCATTTTCATCTTCCAGGTTTACACCCTTCTGCACTGCCTTCCATGTAAGCGCCCGATACATTGCACCCGTATCGAGATATCGAAAACCCAGCCTTTTTGCCAGCATCTTGGCAACGGTGCTTTTTCCAGAACCTGCAGGACCATCTATCGCTATTATCAAGTGAATCCTCTCCTGTTTATACTCGTTATAATAGCGTCCGATTGAGGTATTTTCGCGAAATAGGAATTAGTAAGTATACTAAATGAAGTATTTTAATGCAAGTGTTTTTTGACTTAACTTAAGCCGCTGCGTTTCCTTATCCACCATTCGATAGAAACAATTGCCAGTATCATCATGAAAACGTAGCCGTTATCCCACAGAGAGATTTGTCGTTTGCCAACGAGTTTAACAATGGATGGATTTTCAATAGACACCTTTTCTTCGATATTTTTTGTGGGAAGGTCGAAGTTCTTTCCACCAGAAACCTCCGATAATTTGGCCAGGATGTCTCTTCGTATGGAGGTATCTTTAAATTCCTTGTTTTCCAGGGCGATGTTAAAGACGGTATAATCCTGTCCAATTTCATCCTTTTCCTTCTTTGCTAATGCTTTAACAATATAGTATCCCTCTCTATTATTTTTTATGGTAAATTTGTACTGGCCGTTACTATCCGTGGTCGCATGTGTAACGAATATGCTTTCCCCGGAAAATTCATTTGTAACATCTACGCCTAATTGCACACCCTCCATGGGCTGATAATTTCTTCCAAGTACTTCTATCTTAATTTGTACTTCTTCATCAGGCAGAAAAGTTTCTTTATTTACCGTTATGCGGATAGGGTTTAAGGTAGGATCTTTGATAAGCCATTTTATGGCGTTTTGCAAAAATTTTATATAATGTCTATTACTTCCGCCTTCCCCAACGGATAAAAAATTCCATTGCCATAAAGAATCGGTGGTAATAACCATACATCGGCCAAGCCCCACATCCCGAACAGAAATAAGGGGCGGATTTCCCTTTGCCGGAAAGATTACTAAAGGCACGGCATCTGATTTTAGCTGAGTAGTTACGTTGCATCCGTCCAATTCCGGAAGGTCTTTCCATATGGCAATGTTCCTGTCTGCATTGTCATCAAGAATGGTTATAGGATGTTTCAGGCCATCATTGGTAATTACTCCCTTTAATCGAGAGGTATCAATACTATCTTTTTCTGTATAGAGATTTACAGGGAGAATATCTTCTATTGCCGTACCATCGTATCCGCCCTGTGAAAACGAAATATCTCCGCCGATCATCATGAAGCCGCCACCCTGTTCTGTCACAAATTTCTGAAGATTGTTTAAATAATGTGAAAACCGAAAGAACGATGTATCATAAGGCCGGTAATCGAAGTTCTGAAAAATAACCAGATCAAAACTGCTAAGCGCTTGCGTAAATAGCTCATCCACCGGGAAAGGAATAAGGCTGAGTTCGTCGTTCCTCGCCTCAGATACGTCAGTTGGCGTTCTCAGGATAAAGAAGGATATGAGGTCAATATTAGGATCGCTTTTTAACACCCGTCGCAGAAAACGTTCGTCCCAGGACGGACGTCCGCATACATGCATAATCCTGATTTTATCCCGCACCACTTTTACCAGAAAACTGGCCTGATTGTTTTCTGTGATTGCCTCATGAGGCTGGACGGGAATGGATATGGTATATAAGTACGTCCCGGTTGTGTAAGGTGTGAACGACAGCTCTATATGAAGCTCACTTTCTTCCCCGGTATTTATTACCTTTGAGGAAATAATGTCATTACCCTGTTTTAGGGTAAGGGGAAGTTTGAGGTCTTTGTACCCCAAGACCTTTATCGTGACGTCCGCCTTCCATGGACTCCTCACGAAGGTAAAGCTGTCGTAAGAAATATTACTGATAGCAATATCCCTGACATTCATATTACCACCCGGCGAGAAGGTAAAGAATGGAGCAGAAAGCTCCTTTGCAAGATTTGAAATGATTTCGAATTTGTTTACACTGGAGGGAAGTTCAACCGTATCCGCACCGTCAGAAAAAACCAAATATCCCTTAACGGATTTGCCCTCATATCGTTTTTTCAGGAGCTTGAGTGTTCGGGCGATGTCGGTATTTGTGCCGTCAAGGACAAGACCATTTTTGATGTCGTCAGAAGAAATCTCTTTGATCGTGTCAGAAAAGGATAGAAAATCGACATCAAAGTTATTTTGTAGTTCTTCAACAAAGGATGCATTATCTTTAAAGAAGTCGGTAACAAGCTGGAATCGGGAGATACCCGTATCGCCTCCTTTGAGAGTCATACTCTGTGAATTATCTATGAGGCATACGACCTTATTTTTTAACTTCAGAACCTCTTTCTGTTCTATTTGTGGTTGAAGAAGAATGGCAACTATGAGCACGACTGCTGCAAACCTGAGTGCAAGAAGCAGCAATCGCTTGGAAGCGGGACTAATGCTTTTTATGCTGAGCCAAGAAAAGTAGAGTGCAGCAATCGCCAGAAAAACCACCAGCGTCCGCAAACCGAGGTTTTCAATGCCAACAAATGTGAGGTTCCACTGCGTAAGGTTTTCCATATCCATTTATACTATTTGAGACAGGATGAACAGGATAAACAAGATTTATAAGATATGGTCTTATTTATTCTGTCTACTTTTTTAGTGTAAACATCCGGTAAAGACGTTATGCACTGCCCATTCCCCACTTCCGTGAGGACAAGTTTGTCATTCCCGAATGCTTTTATCGGGAATCCACCTCCCATCAGCACACGCCTGGATTCCCGCTAAAAACATGCGGGAATGACATGTGTAAGACATGTTTACCGAATAATTACTTTTTTAGTATTGCGTCTTACATCTGTCTTTTCAAGATGAACGGCAGATGTACCTGGTCTTGTTTATAGTCTCCTGTCAGGGAATACATGACAATATTTATGCCCAGACGAAATGCCATGGCCCTTTGCGTCTCTCCGCCTGGGATTGCTTCGTATTCCCAGCTTCCCAGCGGGTCTTTTGCCCAGGCGCCGCCCAGGTCGTTCTGCGAATAAATAATGACGGTGCGGTTTTCCAGCGTTATACCTTCCAGATAAGATTTTTCCATAATCCTGCCGTATGCCTGATTCAGCAGATAAAAAGACTTGAACACGGTATGATCCGTGGGCAGCTTTTCGAGCGCTTTATTTGGAAATAGCCGTTTGATTTCGCGCCGGACAGATTTATCGAACCCAAAATCGCTTTTTCCAATGCTGTCGTCAATCAAAAGCGTGCCGCCAAACTCCAGATAGAGTTTCAGATTGTTGATTTCTTTTTCACTGAGCGGAGGAAATTCCTGATCGCCGGACATATAGACAAAGGGATACTCAAAGAGGCTTGCATCGTCAGTGCGAACGTTCATGGTCTCGATTCGCGCCTCGACACTGGTGCGTTTAATAAGCTCCCACATCAGACGCTTGCCGGCATTGGGTCTGGGATTCCAGTTTCCACCGTCGTATTGAAGATGCACAAAGGTAAACTTCGATGCCTCACCCATGGCAAAACTATTACAGGGAAAACCTTTGAAACCACAGATTACACAGATAACACAGATAAAGAATCTGAGATTTCTGTGGATAATAAACCACGGAGACGTGGAGGCACAGAGATTACGATACAAGGCGATTATTCCCATTAATAAATATACAGTAAAGTTAAGTTTTCCTGACTCCTAATCCTCATAGAGCGATTTGTTGTTCAACTTCTAATTCCTCGATGCGTGAGCTAATGGGTTTTATCCTTTTTATCCTAACACATACTACAGGCTGTCCCTTTTCAACATGTTTCCTGCCCAATTTAAGACTCCATTTATTGAACTCATCGTCACCCTCTAATTGCATAACTACAACAGCATTATTGGGAATTTTATTTGCAAATTCAGGATGTTCCCGAACATATCTATTAAACTCTTTAATTAAATCAGTATTTTTCCTTTCCAGAATATTCATGGTATATCTCCCTTTAAATATTTATTTTTATACGTCTCCCAATGGTCGTCAATATCATCGTCAGCCAGAGTCAAAGCATCTTCAAATTTAAGGTGTAATTCCTCTTTGGTATGCTTACCTCTTTTATTATAAGAATCGCGATGCGCATA
>Ga0209324_10001386_pt1 | contig 16649 bp, 17 predicted proteins | sample Rifsed19ft3_FD_184015 | JGI IMG/M metagenome (GOLD analysis project Ga0209324, IMG submission 184015) | Soil microbial communities from Rifle, Colorado, USA - sediment 19ft 3 (version 2) | ecosystem: Environmental > Terrestrial > Deep subsurface > Rock core/Sediment | place: Rifle, Colorado...
GCTCTTCACCCCGAGCGCTTCCCGAAGGTCCTGATTATTGGGACGCAGGTCCTCGAGGAGCGAGATCGCCTCGATGATGCTGTGCAGATGGATGGTCACCTCACCCCCGACCCAGTTCACGTTGTGGCAACCCTCCATCCGCAGAACCCAGGCCATCGTGGCGAGCGTGCGGGCAGAGACCACCTCGCCGTTGTCCTTGTCGGTGCTGATGTCGCCATTCTGGCAGAACGCGCACCGCATGTTGCAGGAGGTAAAGAAGATCGTCCCCGAGCCGAGCCGCCCCCGGTAGATCAACTCTTCGCCCGGATGGTGAAAATAGCTTGAGACGCGGGAGTCCTCGGCCAGCTTGCAGGTGCCGAATTTCGTGCCCTTTTGCCGGTCCACCCGGCAGTTCCAGCGGCAAAAGTTGCAGTGCGCGAGCATTCGGATGCTCAGCTCGCGGCAGAGGTCGACCAGATTGGGCCGTGGTCTGGGAGAGGCTGGCAGGTCATCGATGCCACGTCGGATCCGATCCCAGAGGTCCAGAAAGACGGGCGTTTTTGCCTCCAGCTCTTCCCAGAGGGCCTCTTCCGAGGCCTCACCCAAAGAAACCTCTACAGGGATGTGCCCGGCAATCCGGAATTTCGCAGGCATCCGGTTGGCGGATACCTGACGATACCACATGAGCTTTCTCCGGAGATCATCCTCGGCCCACACCCACAGGCCGTCCAACCCACCCATCGCTCTTGTGCTCCTCTTTCTCTCCGCAACCCAGGGAGGCCGCCCGGTCTTCCCCTAGCCCCTAGGAGCACGGCCTCCTGCACTTTCCTATCATAATCGGAGGTGTCCTCCCCTGCTAGAAAAAACCACGGCTCGGATCCGCCGCCGCCCCCTACCGGTGATGCAGGTCTAGGGCCTCCGTGCAATCGCTAGCACTGCCGGCATCGGAAGCTCGACGCCATCGCCCTTCTGATAGGGCATCGCCGCCTGGCGAACCGCTTTCCGAATGGCACGAATCGCATCAGCAGACTGAGCTCGCAGCAAGCCTGCTGTTCGTACCGTGCCTTCGAACATGTGTTCGAACAACGCGTCAGGCGAGTCAAGCCGCCATGTCAGAGGGATGGTTTTCACGGTGGGAGCAACGAAACCGGCGCACGATAAAGACCGATGGCATTCCTGCGGATCGCTAAACCGGAAGAAGTGGGGACCTTGCGGAAGTTGTATATCCAACTTTCCGTAGATCTCGACCGCCCGCAGCACCACTTGGAATCCGATTGCCTCCTCCGGCCTCGCCCACACCGTAAACCCGAACCTTCCTTCTGGGCGGAGCACACGGTGCGCCTCCGCAAGCGCCCGTTCAGGTCTGGCCAAATGGAGGAGTCCAAAATTCATGGTCACCGCGTCAAAAGAGGCCTCGGGGAATGGGAGGTCCTCGGCGTCACCTTCCCGAAAGTCGACCGCGGGATGGCGCCGCCGCGCTTCAGCAACCATCGCGGGAGCAAAGTCGACACCAACGACCTTGGCTCCCCGTTTGGCTGCCGCCGCCGCCGCGTACCCGGGGCCGGCCGCAACATCGAGCAACTGCACCCCGCTTCTCACACCGACAGCATCGAGAAGCGGCGTGGTCATTTGACTGGTCAAGGAGGCAAAGGCATTGTGGTATCGCTCCGGGATCCTCTCCCAACCCTCGTGTTCAAACGCGCGAAACGCCTCGGGGTCAATGGGCGGATTGGGCATCTTTTTCCCCATGGGCCTCCGTCTTCTCCTGCCCGCCGCCTTCAACCGGGGGCGAATACTGAGAAGGCCTGCTCACATTGCAGCCTGCGGCCGGTAGAACGCCACGGCATTCTCGTAGAGGATCTTTCTCGCGCTCTCCTCGTCGAACGCGTCCAGGATCACGTTCACATCCTCATCCCGAAACGGCCGGTCGGCTCGTGTGGAGGGCAGGTCGGTGCCGAACATCAGGGCATCGGGATTGATGGAAACAATCGCCTTCATGGCCGGCACGACGTCAAAGTCGACCCGGCCGAATCCGGTGGCCTTCACGTGCATCCCATGTTCGACCAACTTGAGGAGGGTGTCGAAACCGGTTCGGGAGAGGCCGAGATGGTCAATCGAGACGGACGGCAACGCCACGAGAATGCAATACAATTCGGTCAGGTGGCGGGAATCGATATAGAGCTCGACATGCCAGCCGGCGATTTCGTGCACGCGCCGGGCGAGATCGTCCAGCCGCTCGACGCCTTCCGAGCCGCCTCGCTTGAGATTGAAGCGCACGGCCCGGACCCCGGCGGCGTCCAGTCTCATGATCTCTTCATCCGAAACGGAGGCCGGGAGCTGCGTTACCCCGACAAAGGTCGGGCCGAGGTCCTCGATCGCTGCCACGAGGTAGCTCTGATCAAATGCCTGAAAGGAGCCGGAGACAATCGCCCCCCCGGCGATCTTGAGCTTTCTGGCCCGCTCGAGATAATCGGCGCATGTGAAATTGTTAGGAAGATACCCCTGGTTCGCCACGAGGGGGAACCGGTCGTCAATAATGTGAAAATGGCTATCGAAGATCATGATCTCGTTTTTCAGCATACGCATGGTATTGCTGACAAGGCGCGGGGCGGGGAGCCTGTGTTACTGATCGCGTCCCTCGAGCAGCTCTAGGACTACAGATGCGAGGGCGAAGGTCTTCAGGTCAATGTCGGGATCGAGATAGTAATGGTCGAGTCCTATGTCGGTAATGACAATGCCCCCTTCGACCAACTCATCCGCCAACAGGGTCAGCCCGTCATTCGGCCCGAGACTCTTGAGATCATCATACCGCCCTTTCACATACTCGGCAATCTGCCCCGAAAGCGGCGCGCCCACATATTGCAGCGTCAGTATATCCCCCGGAAATTCGAGTTGTGCAAATACCTCCCTCCTCTTCTTGGTGCTCAAGTCTTCAATCACCTCGCCCCGAAGACCTGTGAAGAAAAAGGCCGTTCTGACCAACCAGCTCTTGGGCCATTGTAGCGCCTGGTCTGCCGAGGGGGTTCCTCTCAGCAGGCCACCAATGCTAATCCATGCTTTTACGCCTTGGAGTCGTTCCGGAGGCAATAGTTTTCCGATGGCGAGCGCGACCTCGGTCCCGCCTTTGCTGGTGCTGACCAGAATGATTCTGTCGTGCTCTTCCTTCAGCCGCAGTATCTCACTTGCGATGATTGTCGCATTCTTCTCGATCGTGGCGAGCTCATCGGTCTCGATCAGTACGTTCTTGAACCCCGCGTGATTCATCAGACGTCGCTGCCGGGCGAAGTCAGCACCGGTGGTCGGGTCCCTCTTATACGCGTAACCCGGAACAAAGGCGATAAGGTACGGCGCAAATCTTTTGGCGATTCGAGATATCTCTTTTGCTGCCTTCGCTCTGAGAGTTGCAACATGGGCATGGAATGCATCCTGCGCCTTTTGACTTATTGGATCCTGATACACGCGAGAGACGAAATACAATGTTGCAAAGTCCGGGGAGAGCTCCTGCGTCAGGTCTCTCAAGCTATCGCTATCCAGCGGTCGTCTGTCCCATACGGCGAGTGCCCGATCGATCTCCTGGTCGTACGCAGGATTGATCCGATCATTGCTCAGGTAATGCACGAGGTAATACTTCGATAGCTCCGAGTCGATGGTGGTCGCTACGGCCTGACCGGCCAAAGTGCCCTGCACTGGATATCTCGGAACGGTGGCACAACCGAAGGAAAGGAGAAAGAGAAGAGCGGATAACAGAAAACACAGTATTTCAAATCTTTTGCGGTTCATTCATAAAGCTCAAGAGGCATCGAGCCAGGATCGGAGCCGGCGGGCGGCCAGCCGACCGGGCCAAGGAGTGTCTCGGCCGCCCGCACGAGCAGCTCGACGTACCTCTTTGTATCATAGCGCTCGCCCCGTGTCAGCAGGACCGCGGGCCGCGCCCGTGCCACCATCGCCGCACGGACCAGATAAGGACCACCACGAGCAAACTAAGTAAGATCCACAGTAAGATCCAACACCATAGGTATGGTATCCGGGGAATCTGACCAATCTTCTCACATGCGAATGTATTTAGGTTGCTGGGTATCCGATGATATGCAACCGCATACAGCGCGAGGCAAATCACCTCCGGCGTGTGAATAGTGTTTATATGAACCTCGGTGGGGTTTTGCCCGGGGATCGCGCTCACCTCAATATTCTCCGCGTCCGGGGCGAGGTTTCGTGCCAAGACCCGTCCTTGGCAGTCATTGGACGGGTAATGCCCCCCGACGAAATCCCGAGCCACGTTGTTCACATCACTGTTGGCGTAGAGCGCCACGTACAAAGTTCCAGCTGAGGATGTGCTACTGTTGCTTCGGCTTCCCCGTGCCTCTGTGGGGTACGTACCTGGAGACCAGTTGAGACCTGCCGAGGGCGGCGGCTTGCTGTCCTCGATGGCGTGGCCGTTGAGGTTCTCGATAAAATCCTGGCTCGCCGCCTGATCCAGGATGTAGGGCGAACAGTCATCTCTGTAGCCGTTATTAAGCTGCTTGAGCGCCAGGCTGAAAGCGGTGACTATGCCCGCCCTCAGGCCGTGATTGGGGGGCGCTATCGCGATGAACTCCGTAACGGGATTAAATCCCGGTCGGGGAGCTGGAAGATCGTACTGCTGCTCGTGCAGGCTCTTGAGGTAGAGTCGGGAGCTAATCGTACCTTTACTGTAGCCGATGATAGCGACCTTGACGTTCATCGAGGGGTTTGAGGTGAACGGGACGTGGTTCGGGTCGTGGCGATGCAGGATGTGCTCCACCGCCCAGCCGATCTCGCGGGCGTCCTCCACAATCGATCGATCTTGATCCTGAAAACGAATGTAGTAGGGCTCGATATCGAGCCAGGCGTTTTCGGGCAGCTCCAAGGCCTGCCTGAACGACGGCAACCCGTCGTGCGAGTCCTGCCAGTTCTTGCGAAAGCTGAAGTCAGCGTCGTCCGGACTAATCAGGTTGTGCCCGTGAACGAAAAGCACCGGGATCTTTCCCTGCAGCGCTGGTGTCGCTGCGTTCAGGGTAGTTTCTTCCTTGACGCCGTCGCCGTCGAGATCGACGTACAAATATACCTCGGCCTGCGCCCAAACCGTACTGACCCGGAACGCGACCCAAAACGCGACCAGGAAAATGCCGAGGATTTTCGGGTTCAAAAGAGCACCGGGCGTGTGTCAATTCTCCTTATTCCGTAATCCTCTGAGACAATCCGATCTCCTGACGAACGACGGTAACTCAGATTCCATCTTTGCGGGGTTGGCGGCTGCGAATGTCACAGCGTCGCCGTGAAGAAACATCTGGATCCATACCCCCCGCGAGTCGTACCAGAGCTCTCGATTGTGACCATCTTGATCCTGTACAAGATACCGTTCCGTCTTTTCGGATTTGTTTCCGATCGATAAATGTTCCACTCCCTTATTGGCGATGATCATGGATTTAAGTTCTCCTGTAATTGGGCTGATGACCTGGACGATATGGTCCGACCTTCGAAGGGCAGGGTTCAAGAAGTTCGTTGGGACGGCCTCTGCGGAAATTTGCTGACTCTTCTCTGAGCCAAATGTTTTGAAGAGCGCCTTGTCTTTCCGAACAACCGAGACCGTGATCGGATCGCCGAATTCATCCCATGGACACACACTCGGTCGTGCCATTCGTACAAAAATGGAACACGAGCCCGCGGTGGAAGAATCGAAGGCTGTCAGTGTTCCGTGGCGCCACGTCTCCTTCCGTTTTGAGGCACGGCAGTACCCGGTGTCATCCACCCATTCCTCAGTTTCCACGACGACGTCTTCGCCCTGTCGTTTAGATACAATCTTATGTATTCCTATTTGGTCGCTGCTGCGAGTAATCTCATAGTAGAACGTCCCCATAGGCCAATCTTGGGATAAAGCGGTTCCGCTCAAAAAGAGAGAGGTGATACAGACGAAGAGCAAGCTGCCAGATGTGATCCAGGCTTTTGTATTCCTCTTATGAGTTCGACGGTGAGCCATGTCTCAGGTTTTCCCCCATCGGATGTCTGGGAAACCGACCCGACTGCCCTTCGCTGGGATAGAGAGGGTGCGTGCCAGGCTCGTCGTGCGTTTGGCTAGGAGTGCAATTCGCGCACCAGCGATCGGCAAGAGGAGAGGGACTAGGAAGCTCACGGGGTTGCCAGCCAGGACTGGAGCCGGCCGGCGGGCCAGCCGACGGGGCCGAGGAGGGTCTCGGCCGCCCGCACGAGCAGCTCCTCGTAGGTCTTTGTATCATAGCTCTCGTCCCCTGTCAGCAGGACCGCAGGCCGCGCCCGGTCCCCCTTCACTTTGGCCTTTCGATCGAGGATGAGGTAGTCGATCTGCTGCCCCGGGTGGAGCTCGACTCCGGCCCGGGCCAATGTCTTGGCGGCGATCGCACCCGCGTCCTCCCGGACGTACTGCATCGGCTCCTTGGAGAGGGTCCGGGTAATGACGAGGTCTTCCAGCGGGACCCGCCCACCCCGGATCGCCTCGACATGCCGCCTCAGGATCTCGAGCGCCTCCGGAACCCGGGCCATAAATTCAGCGGCGCTCTCGGCCCGGGCCAGGCAGTCGAGCATCTCCTGTTGAGCCGTCGCGATCCGTGGGGCGGTATCGTGCCGCCTGAGCTCGAGACCGCGGACCTTTTGCTCGCCATGCTGAAAGACGCCGTAGAAGCGGTTCGGCACCGTGAGGGCCGGCGTCTCGCGCGACGGGCAAAAGACGATCCACCGGTAGATCCCCTCCACGGCAATGGGGATCTTTGTCGCCTCCTCGATCTCACGGCAGAGCGCCTCGAGCTCTGCGACCGAAAGGCCCGGCTTCTGGAGATAGATCGAGTCCACGATGGCGTGGATCGCGCGAAAGCCGTAGGCCTCGGCAATCGTCCGCGCCCGAAGGAGCATCTCGCGCCCGAGGCTTGTCACCGATTCGTGCGCCATGATCTGCCCCCACCGGGCGTTCTTGTACCCCAGGTACCCGAAGCTCACCAGCAGGCACCAGCGCAGCGCCGCCTGGAGCAGGTCGTATCGCCGCCGCGTTTCCCCCTCGTTCGCCTTTTTGAGGGCTTTGTACCTGAGCCGCTTGTCGAGCAGTGGCCGCAGCACCCGGGGGACAAGCCCCTCGCGCCGCTCGCAGAGGCTGTATCCCGCCTCGGGCACCGCGCCCCTGGGACAGCAGGCGCAGTTCACCGTCTCGGGCGAGATATTGTAGGCCACCATGAGCGCGGGATACATGCTGGCAAAATCGATCTCGGCCACGTGCTCGTGGAGCCCCATCGGCGGCAGGTACACCATCCCTCCCTTGTCCACCGTGAGCAGCTCGTTGAGCGTCTTGGCCTCTTCCACCTCCGCCTTCTTCCAGGGGATGAGCGCCCCCATCCGCGTGGCCTCGTCCATCTGCATCGAGGTGATGGCGACGCCGGTCGAGAGGCGAGCCTGCCGCTGGACAGGGACCTTGGCGACGCGAGCAATCTCGAGCAACCCGGGCAGCTCTCCATCGTGGTAGATGAACGAGTTGTGCAGATCGATGTGCCAGCGGCCGTGCAGCAGAAAAGGCGGCGTCATGTAGATCACCCGGCCATAGCTGAAGAAGCTACGCCCCGCGCGCGGCGGCGTGCGGAGGACCGGCTCGCGGTCGAGGGGAAGCGCTACCCCCTGCCTCTTCGCCAGCCAAAGAAGGGTGGGCAGCACAAAGGCGTCGCCATCTTCCGTGATCAGGACGTCGGGGTCGTGCCGCTCGAGCAGTCCCGTGAAGGCATGGAGCAGCTCCACCTCTCTTCCCTGGCACAGCTCGTACGTCTCCCCTTCGACCGTAACCTGAAGCGTGCTCAAGCGCCTCGAGAAGCGGCCGGCCGGCCCCGTCCCTTTGAGCTCCATGATTCGGAGCGGTGGCAGCGCGTACTCGAGCGCCCAGGGATCATCCCGGCATTCGACTCTCTTGAGGATCCCATCCTCGTGCTCGATCGTGCAGAAGGCCAATGGGAAGAGCTGCCGCTCGTAGCAGTAGAGCTGTGCCAGGTGGATCCCGCAGTTCCAGAAGAGGACCCGCGGATGCTCCAGGAAGAGGCGGTCAGGGAGGACGGGGTACTGATTCAGGTCCGCCAGGGCGATCTGCAGAACCTCGACCTGCTCCCGGCTGACGAGATCCCACCGCTTGACCCACTCGAGCCCCGCGATCGAGGGCTTGGCTTCGAGCTCGCGGATGAGCGGCCGCAGATCCCGCGGCCTCCCCTCGGCGTAAAACGCCGGGGTGAAGGGATCCTCCAGGCGCAGCCGCTCCCCCGCCTCGGTGATCCACCAGAGGACCATTCCACGCTTGGCGGGATAGAGATCAAAGAGCCAGCCTTGGGTCTTCATCCGGCTTCTGCTCCCGGGTTGCCTCGAGCTTTTCCAGGCGGCCTGCCTCGAGCTTGTCGAGACGGCTTCGGATCTCGGCGAGCGCCTTTTCCTGTTCGAGCAGGACGGCCATCACCACCGCCTCGAAGGGAGTGGGCCGGGCCACGTAGGACGCCTCGGCGGCGTGCCGCCTCGCATGCTCGAAGAGGCGGTCGAAGGCATCGCGGTCATCCCGCGTGAGCGCCCGGCGGAACTTTCTCCAGGATTCCTGTTCCTGATGGAAGGCCTGGACGATGCTTACGACAGTTCGGCCCATGGTTCACCTCCTGGGCTCACCGCTGGCGGTTCGACTCATGGTCTACCTCAAGAAAGCAACAAGTTGGTCGGCCGGCAAGACCTCGACTAGATGCGAGAACGGCTTCTCGCGTTGAAAGACCAAACCCTCACCGCCCTGCTTAACCCGGATGCTTCGTGACGCGACGTCAAGCCACGGCAGATGCAGGCGTGCGCGCCCAGACTCACGCGGCGGATCCGCCGCGGTCACGAGGATCCTGCACCCCGCCTGTGCCTGCCGGTTCACCTCGGCCGCGATCTCGCGGAGCAGCCAGCTTGCCTCTTTGTAAGGGACGTTAGCGTCGGCAAAGAGGGATGTCGCGCCGGACAGGATCACCAGGCCGGGTGCGCGGTCCCGGATGAAACGCTCCAGGCGACGAAAAGCCAGCGCCGCGAGCTGGTGCACGGTGAAGGTGCGGATGATGTGGACCCGTGAGAGGACCGGCCTGGGTTCCTGCCGCGCTGCAAGGGCTAGGCGCGAGACGATGTAGGGGTCGGTACTGTTGCCTGCATCCACCAGGAGGACCCGATGCCCCTTGAGGGCATAGAGTCCCGCGGCAAAGGTCGCCAGGGAGAGGACAAGATCAGGCCCGCGGAGCAGCGCGATGAGGCCTGCCGGCGGAGGCTGAAACAGGGATTGAATGAGTGCCGGCAAACGCTGACTTTGGAGCGACTCACCGGCGACCTGAGCTTTGGAGACGGCTGTGGTGTGCAACTGATGCATGGGGAGCATGACTTTAGACCCGATGGAGCTCTTCTTGTGATGATTGTGATGAAACCGACCCGTTGAACCGGCGAAGCAGGCCGACGACCTTGCCGAGAATCTGGATCCCCTCCCCCCGCGGAAACGTTATCAGAGCGTAGGCCGGGTTGTCCGAGACGAGGAGGATCGTATCGACCTCGCGCGCGAAGCGCTTGAGCACCGCCTCTTCTTCAAGAAGCGCTACCACGATATCCCCGGATCCGGCGACCGGCTGCCGGCGCACGATAACGATATCGCCACGGGTTACCGTGGGGGCCATGCTATCGCTCGCAACCCGGACGGCAAAGCCCTCGCCGCCGCCCAGCCACGCGGCCGGCACCGGGACATAATCCACGACTTCCTCACGGGCGAGGACCGGCGGCCCGGCCGTGACCCGGTCGAAAAGAGGGAGATATCCTACCTGTTCTTCGGGGGGCAGAGGGTTCCCTGACGGGTCCTTCAGGACCTGGATGCCGCGGGGGCCCGGCAGGCGGCGGATGTAGCCCTTTTGCTCGAGGGCCCGGACGTGGCGAAAGGCGCCGAAGCGGCTCTTGACCCCGATCGCCTCGGCAATCTCGTCCAGGATCGGCGGCATCCCCCGCTGCCGCAGTGAGCGGAGGATCGCTTCTAGGGCCTGCCGTTGTTTCGGACTCAGGCTCTTCATAGGGGTCCCTCGCTGGGACCCCATGGATAACCTGTGTTATCTATACCCTGTCAAGTGGAAAATTTGGAGAGGCCAAAAAGGAGGGTTGGGCAGGTTTACTGGGTGGAAAACGACTTAATCTTTTTTAGAGAAAATACTATTTAACCTATTGATAAATAACGATAAATGTTTAGAGTAGATTTTAAGTTAAGGGGAGCCGCGTTGAGGCATCCCTTTCGAACGCGACATTAGGAGCTCTTTCATCAGCCAGGGCGTCTCTCAGTCGAGCAAGGTCTTGCCAAGGCTGCTCGCTCCAGTAGCGCCTCGCCGCACCTGAGGGTGAAGGCAGTACAAACAAAGCGGTATCTCCGATCTTGTCTGGCAGCAGCCCATATCCTACTTCTCGCCCAAGAAACTCCTCAGCTGCACGCTTGCTTGTGAACGCCAAGATCCGAGGACGGTACTTCAGGATCTTCTTTCGGAGGCCCTTGCAGTCGAAATCGGACGCCAAAAGGTCACGATCGCTTCCAGAGGTGTGCTTCGCTAGATCAGTTAACCCAAGCCGAAAACACTGGAGGTGTTCGTATTGCTCCGGCTCGAGCTGTTGCGGAGTAAGTCCGACCCTAAACAATGTCGCCCAGAACGAATTGCCCTGCCCAGCGTAGTAAGCCTTACGGCGAGCCGATTCATGCCCGACGGCAGTGCCGCAGAACACAACGTCGAGATCTCGTGCCAGTACGTCCCGAAGGATAGCCATTGTACTGTTCACACTTGCTTCAGCGCTTCAGCCGCGCAGGCCGTCGGTCGCGCGCGGTCCGCATCACGACCGTGTTAGACTGCACCCTTTGAAACAATCACCTCAATGCAGGAGACTACCTTCTCAAGGTCGGAGATTCCTTGAGTTTCAAGGATCTTCTCGAAGTCCTCTGGGTCGCTAAACTTCGCCAAGCCGGTTTTCTCGCGGAAGTCGCGGAGCTCCGTCGGACCGCGCTGTCTAACAAACCTCCCGATGATTGCGTGATGCAGCTGAATGCGGATGTCGCGATACGTGGACCGGAGGCGATCGGCTTCGTCTGCGGTCAAGACTTGGTGCTCCGCAAATTCAGCGACCATTCGCTCGAAGGACAGTCCGCGATCCTCCTCGGCTTCGCGCATGAGACTGTACTCCAGCGCATCCAGATCGGTCCCCGGCGATGTAGCGACGCGACCCATACGCCGATCAATGACCGTCTCCCTCACGAGAAGCTCTAGCATCGAAGTCGAGACCTGCAACGCGGCGAGAATCAGGCCAGCCTCCAGACAACGAATAGTTTCGGCACCAAAATAGCGGGAAGCCGAAAAGGTGATCTGTAACCGTTCGAGACGCTTCTGAATCGCTCGAATCCGCTCCACAGTTGAAGCCTCAAACCGTTCCTCCAGCCGTTTAATGGATCGCATCGAAATATGTTGGCGCCGTCCGCCGCCGCCGCTCAATCGCAGATGGTTAGCTCCTTCGTCACAGTATGTTGTCGAAAGGTGTCCGGTACCTTTCTTCGTCGACCTCACCAGATGTTAGCAAGGTCCAATCGATCCCCCCACACCTGAACTCGCTCATGGTCCGGCATTTGCCAGAAGTCGTCGATGCTCGCGTCCGATTTCCAGATTGTGAGGAGGTCTTGAGATTCGAGCACCCGGGTTAGGGCAGAGCGGCTGAGAACATCAACTTGCCGAGTTCGGCGAACCCCAAGCGTATTTCTCTCTTCGTGCGTTCCGTCGAGTACATCCAGGGGTGAGTGCATATGCTCGACCTTGCTCCGGATATCATATATCTGGAGCAGTGTGTTCCGGGTTTCAGAAGTGGCACTCGCGAATGTTTGGGCGCGGTGAGCAAATTGATTGCGACTAGCTCCCACGACAGGCTTGATAAGTGCCTCTAGCGCACGCACAAACTGGTGTAGGCGGTCTCCCCACTCCCTTTCCTCAGATCCTTTGAACAAGGCCCTTAGTCCCCTACGTAACCGTGACCAGTCGGCAACTAGTTGATATATACGGTGTAATTTATTTGCTAAAGAAAAGGCTCGATTGATTTCAGCCACGCCCACCTCGAATGGCGGCATCCCGTAGGATGGCAAATATTCATTCAGTTCACCGTGCTGCCTGACCTGAACCTCCCCCTCACGTTTGCGCCGGTCAGGGTATAACCATCGTCATAATCTGGAACTCCCTGAAGTAGTAGTCCAAATGTGATGTAGTAAAGACTCTGGGTCAAATCCTGATTCTCATTATCTAATACCTGCGGATTTTGCGAGGGCGCGGTTGTACACAGCGCTAAATTGCTTTGCTTTAGTTGATTAATCCGTATAGAGCCCAACCAGTCTTTCCAATAGGGTTCCATGGCCAGCGGGATGGCTCGACGCGCCCAAACACGTTCATCAAGTCTTATCTCGTCTGGGAATTCGTCTGCCAAGCTAAAACCAGTGAACGTCAAGCAGGAGAACTTCTCTCCGATCTCAATTTCCATTTGAAGACTCGCTTAGAAAGGTGAGTCGCGTGGGGCAAAAATCATATAGGCTAAAAAGGGGGGCATTCTACTTTTCCCGCTACCCGTCGGTCACCCACTTTCCGTGAACTCAGCGCCCTTCCCAGGCGCCTCTCCATAGAGCGAGCCGAGCGTGTCGCCGCTCTCGCGCTTCCCTGCCCCACCCAATGATACATCCTGTCCTTATAAATGTATGTCCCGAGCGCCGCGTTGGTTGGGTGTCAGCGGAAGCAGCGCTTGCATGGGTTGGGATGTCCAGCTCTGACCGCACTGGTGCTGTTGGGGTAGGTCACCCAATGTCCAACGACAGTCTTGGTGTTGCGCACGTAGTAACACCCGGGTCGGTGATACGGCCGCGGACCCCACGGCTGGCTGGGATTGAGCGTGGCTGCAAGGACCTTCCCAGTATAGACCGAAGCCATCGCGGGCTGTCTAGGTTTTGACGTCCACACATTGATAATTTTATATTATCGCCGCCACGGCAACAAACTGGGACCGAATCAGTCAAGGTCAACCCAAAGCATCCGGCTGACCATAAAACCAGCATGTGCCCTTATTCCCTTCCGATTTTCGGCGCCTCCTTCCATTCGTCCGTGTACTCCACAGCCTTAACAGCGATCCTGGGTATCTGAAAAAACCGCGTTCCCGGTCGAAAGGGTATGTACCGCGGAATGGGCAGTACGATGTTTCTATCATCGGCTGCCTTGGGGTCGACGTCAACTGTTGGCTCAACTGCAAGATAAAGGGTGCTTTCGGTGGCCAACACCTCGTACACCCGAGAATCAAGAGGGAAGAAGTTGCGATAAGTTTCAGTGAAACTTAGACGTAGAGGTTTCGGCGCAGCACCACCCAGGGCACGTGAGAGGTTTGGAAAAGCTAGTGCCGAGTATGCAAATAACACCAAAACAAGCGCGGCTATAAAGCGCGTCGGGTAATGAACCGTAAGACCGTTCTGTGAAAACGTAGTCATACCTGAGAACGCGCCAATGTACCCGGCGAAAAAGGCGAGCAGGCAATAGCTAACGAATCCACCGCGGAAAATAAGAAATTGGGCGATCAAAGCAAGCATGAGGATGACGAGGCCGAAAATTGACAAGAGGTCTGATACATTTTCTGCGGCATTGAATTGCCGACCAAGTAAAACAAAAAACCCCGTGATCCAGACAAATGAAACGCCAGCGCCGACCATAAGCGTCAACGGAAAGTCGGCAATACTGACGCCGGCGCGGCCGAAGTATTGTACTGAAATGACAAACCCAAGAACGTAGAGCACCAATACGGTGCCCGCGGAGTACTCAGCAATTTTCCCAACGGGGATTGTAAGCCTCATCGGCTAGCCTCTCTATCGTAAAGGCACCAATCCCCTCTAAGCACAAATCGCAAGCCAGGCACCAATCCCCCCGCAGACAGAAGAGCATCGTAGAGGTCGCTCGCGGATCGCCACCCTCTCCCATCTAGTTCGATTATTCTGACCTGTGGGCTCACGAGCCTTCGCTTACGTTGTCTCGGCACCCTTCCCCGACATCCCCCCACCGAGCGAGACGGGCCATGCCGCCACCTATCGCTTCCTCGCCCCAAAACCGAGCTGAATGATATGTCAGAAAAAGATTCCTGACGCTTCTTTCCATCCAGCTCTTCCCGCGCAGGCCCTATTCTCCGACAGCGTCGATCCATTCGAGAAAGTACCGGCCGAACGCTTGATTGAGCTCACGAACCCAAGGGACAGTTTCTTGGCCTTCGCGGATGAATTGCAGGAATCGCTCATCGTAGTACTCTCGCTGAAAGTGAAAGACTCCGTGCCGGTATCGTCGGAGCAAGTCAACGTTCGCGGACTCGAGGAGATGGTCGATGACCTCGTCTTTCAGGCGGAGCTCTCGCCACCCTTCGATGACGACATAAAGTGCGGCGTACCAGTAGCTCATGTACAAGAATATTTCGACGTCATCCACTGCAATACGAGCACCCCTAGCCGCTAGGAGTTCGTCAAAGTGGGTCCGCATCCTATTCGCCCAAATGAAGTACCGATGAAGTGTGAAAGTCGCGCGCTGGAGATCGTTCACGACGATATGTCCTACCTCCAGAAATTCTCTTCTCTCCGGAAATCCTTCTCCGGGGTGCGCGGGAAGGCTTAGGAGAACCTTACTTAATGGGTGGCCCGAGTACCAGCGAGAGAAGATACTCCTCCATGCGATCCTCACCACCCTCGGTCATGAATTGCTTGCGGTGCGTAGAGTCGGAAAGTATGCGAACCAGCACCTTGCGAGCCACTTCATCGCAGACGCTTGCAGTGTTCTTCAAAGTTTCTCTGAGCCTTGGCGATCCGGCAACGCCATGTACCACCTTTGAACGAATACCATAAGCCTTCTTAACGGCGCGATACAATTCTAAGCGGTTCGCCAACTCTGGCTCAAGAAAACAGGCAATCCGCTCCGCTAACTTATGGGCCAGCTCCTGCGCATCCGTTGAGAACAGAGCTTCGAAGCAAGTACAATAGTTAGATATCTTGACTCCCAAGTCGGACGCCCCTCGAGCAGCCTGGAGAAAATAGAATGCTCGCTCCAGGCGCGAAGTTTCGAGAGTCGCTGATTGGGGGCGAAGAATGATGTCATCCGGTGAGAGAAATCCAAACGCTTTTCGCGCTTCGCGGAGTTCCTCGCGCGAAAAGTGGGTAGGCACGACCTCCCCGAGCGCCGTTGAGTTTGCGCGTGCGAAGGAAATACGGGAGACCCGAGAGCGTGGACTGGTCGCATAGGGGTGTTGCAAGTACCCACGATCGACGTTCACGGAGTTGTCCTTTACCAGCCACAACATGTGGAAAAATATGTGCACTTCGGCAAGACGCCGCAACAGAAAGGCTTGCGCAGCATCGTCGTCTGCAAGTGGTTGATGTTCCTCAACTGCGTATGCAATTGCACCTGTCTTCTCAAGATAGCTAGCCTCTAGGCCCCCGGCCGAGAACCGAAAAACGGGCGTAATTAGCCCGTGAATAACCGAGCTATTGTTCGTCAAACGGAAACGATCGCCAACTTTCTCCCCTCTTTCGAGATCCTGCGATATTTGTAAATGCTCGATGTTAGTGATGAATAAGATCTTCTCGGTCTTCATGCGTGGTCGTCCACAGGGCATTGTTGGAAATGGGTCAAGGTTTCCTGGGGCTGTCCTTCGGCCATCCCACTTTCCGGGGGATCAGCGACCGTACCAGGCGCTTCTCCAGCGAGCGCAAGAAAAAGGTTCCTGACACCTTTATTCCCGACTGTCTTTTCAAGGCAAGCCTCATCGCAAGCGCCAAATCGGCAAGGCTGCAATTAGTTGGAGGCCGAACCCCAACACCATGAACAGCAGACCCCACTTCGCCCGGCGCGATTGAGTAAGAACATGTCGCACGCGGGGTGAGGTTCCCTGCAACGCCTCATCGAGACGCGTGTACGTGTGCAGACCCAACTCGAGAGCCTGCTCTGGATTCACGAAAGCCCCCCAAGTTACGATCGAGACACCAACCAAGTCGAACGCCAGACCAATCGGGGTGAGCCAAGGGAAGATCGTCAACAGCATGGCACCTCCTTCCAAGCTAGGGGGAAGGTAAAGAGGACATTCTACCTTTCCGGCTGCTTGCATGGCAGGCCACCGGGGCACAAGATGGCTCAAGACCGAGCCGCCGGGGGCCCGACCGCAAACTCTCCTCACGCTCCACAAAGCGAAACGCCCTCGGGGCGATGCTTCGCCCAGGAGGGCTTCAAGATTTTCTGGCGCGCCGTCGGCTGCGCCGGAAGTGGGCTCAGCGCTATGGCTATCCCGGTTCCATCCTACTCCCTACTCAGTGCCGTCACCGCTTGTACCCACCCTGAGCCTCCCTGTCAACCCCAAAAAGGGAAAAGGACCAGGGATTGTCCGCCTTCTCAGGCCCGCTTGCCGACACGCAACAACGCGATCAGGACGATCGCGCCGACCGTGGCCATGACCAGGTTTCCTAGGAGGCCGATCGCATGCAGACCAAACAGGTCGAAGAGAATACCGCCCAGCAACGCGCCGATGACACCGACGACGAGATCGCCGATTAGCCCAAAACCCCCACCCTTCATAATCTGACCGGCCAGCCACCCCGC